>Ga0315289_10003298_pt1 | contig 24497 bp, 23 predicted proteins | sample YL17G11_40_MG_FD_203452 | JGI IMG/M metagenome (GOLD analysis project Ga0315289, IMG submission 203452) | Sediment microbial communities from Yellowstone Lake, YNP, Wyoming, USA - YL17G11_40 | ecosystem: Environmental > Aquatic > Freshwater > Lake > Sediment | place: USA: Wyoming | collected...
TCAGCACTCCCTGTAAGGCATCTATCTATTTTAGGTTTTGGCCTTGACCAGCTCTTGAAGCGTCGCTCGCTCTCTGTTCGCCCAGGGCCTGTTAGCTGGGCTGTGGTACGTTCGGTGGGTTTGCAAAGGCCCTGTCGTTTTATCCATCGAACCACGTGATGAGCCAACAGCAAGAGAACTAACAGCAGAATCGCGACTCCCAAGGCTGCATATGGCACAAGATATACACTGATGCCGCCGTCCTCATCTTTGTTGGCATTTTCATATGGATAGAAGGGCGTACGATACAGAGGCCTTTCTGGAGACATTAAGAGCTCGTATATGCCCATAATCGATAGTATTGCGACACAGATGGCTACGATGACGGCGGTTCTACCTCGAAAGAACGAATATTCTCTCAGGGCCTTCAGTATTATTACAAAGATCAGGACCCCGAGGGCTGCAAGGATTATTGCCAGTGAGTTGTCTGTTATTGTTTTAATTGTTTCCTGCATGCTTATGCTCCTTACGAATATGCAATCCTACGTTATCAAGATCCATATAAGTATTTGCCTTGCCAGGCACAGCAGTAGTACCGTCACGACCCACGGCAGCCAGGATGGTACCGGTAACCTGCTTACTTTGGCCAAGTGTCGGCTGATGAGATTGGGGAACAGGTCAGTCAGAGTCTTGACTGGCTGATACAAATTGCTCTGACGGCTACTTGGAACATGGGCAAGGATCATCCTCACCACTGCCAAAAAGATGTAGCCCTCAATCAGCCATACCAATATTAGCAGCGGCAAATTGAATATGCTCGTTATTACGACCATAGTGCGTTCTCCTTTAATTCCAGGGATCTGGTGGCAATGTCAAAACATTTGAAAAATAGTTACGAGGTTCGACTTTGAATTCAGGGATTTCAGAGAGGGCCGGCGGTGGCCTGAGGATAGCTGCAGGTCGCCTGGCGCTCTTTAATATCCGCTCGAAATAGCCGGCTGGAATACTTTCCAGATGAGCCAAGCTGGGTGGCTTCGGAAAGATACTATCGATGGCACACTGCCAATCCTGGGGTGATGGGCACGATTCAAAGTTTTTACTGTTAATTGTCGCATCGAATAATCTGGCAGCCGCCGGCCACTGAGAATGCAGAGTTCTCCTTGCCGCGTCGAGGCCCCGCCCTGAGCGCTGACGGAGCTCATCCTGGTCAAACATCCCGCCATCAGAGGTCATAGGGGACCCCTTGTCCAGGATGCAGAGCTCGGCAATCAGTATTCCGAGGGCGTATCGGTCGGCGTGCAGGCACCAGGTTAGTTTCGGATCAAGTGCACCAGTTCGCCAGGCAAAAGGCGGCGCATAACCGATAGTACCGCAGGTCGTGGCCATCGGCATCGTCAGGCTTGGACAATAGAAGCTATCAAAATCAATTAGATACGTTTTCCATACGGGCAAATCGATGAAGACATTGCCACTGGAGATGTCTCTATGACAACAGTTACTATTTTCCAGTGCGGCAACCAGCTCTATCAGGTTCCGGCAAAGCGATATTCGCTGTTCCCTCGACAGCTGAATCTGGCCTTCCCTGATGTCATCGGCAAGGCTGGACCAGGGAGTACCGCTGGACTGAGGCATAAGAATAGTGTCGTTAATGAAGCTCGCCAACTCATTGGCATAGTAGCATCGTGGCGCTCTGGTGAGTCTATCCGAGGATAAGATTTGACGCTGCGTGCCGGCGATAAAGCCATCCAACCGAGGTAGCAGAGCGGTCACAGATTCCAGGTAGCATCGGTCCAGATTCTTGCCTGGATGGAACTTCTTGAGTATCCATTTGCCACCGCCGTCGCGGATCAGGCATATGGCCACTGCCTGGCCTTTTTGGATTGACAGCGGTTCTTCTTTCAACACAGGATGCGGGATGGGCCGGACACGGCAGCCGTTAACCTGTGCATATTTGCGGCTTTTAAACCACTTTTCAATTTCTGGGGACGCCATAGCTTTAACCTCCATTGTGAATCTGTTCTCTGGCCATAGAAGGTGGCCTTTTTGATTATCTGGGATATACCCACACAAACGAAATATCATCGTCACTACTTTGCTGGCGGAGCCGATGGTGCAGACCGTCGGTTAGTCCACCTCTTTTCGAAGGTGTCTGAATATCCACTTGATGCTCCTTCAGCCAGGACCACAACTCTGATGGGTCCTTGAAGCAGCCATAGAAGCCATCGCTGCACAAGATAAACTCTGCATCCAGAGGAAATCTGTCCTGAAGATAGGTCCAGCCTCCAGTATAGAAATGATCAGGGAGAACGGCGGTCGCCGCCCCACACCGGTGAAAGTCCACGGCCTTAGTCGGACTTTTGACGGTTCGAATTGTACGGGAGTACGGGAAGCTAACGTAGTTGGCGCAGCCAATCTGAATGGTCCTTCCTGCTAAGTATCTTGGCACGACCACACGCTCTCTGTAGCGGAGGGTCAAGGTGTGCGTTTGGCGCAAATCGTCACTGGTGGTACGCCTGCGGCATTTATCCACAATTTGACATATAAGCCACTTGTTACGGTGTTCTGTTCGAATCTGTAGTGTTTCGGCAATGTCCGGGTATCCGGTGAGACTGCCTAATGACCTTGCTAATACCTCATCTCCAGGGCCAAACGTGACCCCTCCCGAAGAGCCGGCTTCCGGTAGCAGACCTGCCTTGTTGACCGGACATCGCGGTGCCTTTTGATTTTCGGCAGAACAGGCAAGCACTTGCCCATTAGGGTCAAACGCAAGAAACATAGAGTCACCGCAAAGGACAACCGGCACCAGCACCGTTCCATCCTGCAGTATGAATTTTGCTGCCACCAGCGTTGTCTGGTAGCTGTGTTGAATACTCTGGCTGGCAGCCTCCTGTAATACCGCCTGCATTGCCGCTGGGGTATCGTTTGGCACATGGATTTCCCGGTGGAGTTTATCATTTCTTAGGGCAATCAGCAGGTCACAGATAATTCTTAACATCATTTTGACGTCATTTGAAAACAGGACCAAGCTGAATATTGTGACCAGCTGCGCTGCGTCCACGGCATACGGTGACGATGTCACACCGTCACATAGGCAGGCGGTCTGGCTTGCCTCATACCAGACCGCCCTGTCCTGGTCTTTCTTTTCTTCGCCATCGTACATCGGGGATATAACAGCTATCCCTCGGTAATGGTTATTATTAATCGGTGCCATGACTTTTACCTCGCAGTTCGATCGGCCCGTGAGCCTATACTTCCGACGGTCTGTAATGCGTGCTTAAGCGTGTCTTTACTACGAACGTCGAAAAACAGGTGGGATTTTTCTCTGATGTTCGGGAATATCCCATCATCGATGAGGTTCTTCCTTATACAAGCTGGAGCTTCGCTGCTCATATTGAACAGCCTCATATTGTCCTCATCGGCACCAACATCTGAGATGTCAACATAACCGGGGAAGTCCTCTGGTCCTTTGTATTTCAAGTCGGTTTGTATCCCTATGTATGCGTTGACTATCAATAAATTTCCGTCCTCGGTGGCTAATTGCTTGATAAGGTCAGCAATTGGTGTGGCATCTGTTGCACTCATCCCATCTGAAAGATGCCAAAGCATTGGGGGGAACGATTTGCAAAAACGTTCAGCTTTTATAGCTTCTTTCAGGTAATCGTATGCCATCTGGAAGGCGGTTGCCGAATCGGTGCCATCTAACTTGCCGCCAAGGCCGAGCGAATTACCATCATTGGCATACTTCTCGACAGCAGCCTGAATATCCATCTCACCAGTACCCCAAACTTGAGGATAGCTGCCATAAATGATGATGTAAACGAAGTAACGCGGCTTTATTTGGGCCGTATCACCTTTGAGCTCGGTACTCCTTGCCAAGAGCTCTTTCAATATGACCCCAAAAAGACGTTCGACCCACTTAAATTTCGGGTCAGATGTGCCAGGCAAGTTTTCGGCCATACTGCCACTGTCATCGAGGACGAAGACAATGAGTCCCGGCTGGGCACGGCTTATTTTCTTCTCGTACATTGTTAAACCTCCGTATTGTTTTTTTGCTTTTCTGGTTTGGTTCACTGTGGAAATTTCATTTCCAGTGCCTACAATATGATTAGGGCCCGGAAAGGCGCGTACTGCGCCACAAGCAATACCTGCTGGGTAAGATGTGCCGTCGCTGGGCTAAGCTGCCGGTACATCTACCACCGGGTCCTGTTATTGTTAAGGAGCCCGAGTCATTCGGGTCGGCCAGACACCTGCGACGGCTGCCTTCTTTAGATAGGTTTTGATGTAATTAACTATCATTTCTGAAGCAATCCTTGTTTTGCCTTACATTACCTTCTCTTGCTCAAAACGATAAAAATGCCCAACACCGTCACACACACGATGCCGAGTGCCATAATGGCTATTGCCGGGTCGCCGTTGCCTCGGTAAAGGGTCCCGAAGTCGTCTGACAATGTTCGTAATACTACCGGCAGTTTGAACAGCAGCACAATTAGCGTAATCACAAGCACAAGACATATGATGTTCTCCCACCTAATTCTCATAGCTGACTTTGCTCCCAATAGTAGGCGTGTTTTGCCGATTTACGATTTGTTTATTCTCTATCCTTCCATCTATCCGCCAGGATAGATAATTCATAAATGCCTGTCTCACCTCGCCTAATAGTAGTACTTTTATAGGCTCGCCGCCTGGCCGAAGACCAAGTACATTTAGCTTCTTTGTAAGGGTCGATTTCAAACGTTGAGTGGGAACTACAATCCACAGCGGCACACCGACGGCGGCTGCCTTCTTGACGTTGTTAGCAGCGTGACGGACAGTGGTCTCAACCTCTATTGCAAGTGCAAACGACCCACACCTGATGAATAGGTCCACATAGTTTGTAGTTCCGTTAAAAGACAGTTTGTACTCGGTACAGGTATCGCCAAGGTCCTGAAGCGAATCATTGGTTCTGTTCACCATCAAGTTGTGCAGTGGTTTTCCACGCATATCATTTTTTATCCTCAGGGCTGTTTAAGGCAGACACCAGTTCTATAGCTGCCTCGAGCGGCTCCAGTAATATGGTGTTTCGTCCCCGTCCGCCAGACTCCAGCCTGTGTTCGCGGATGAAGCCCTTGTCGACAAGCCCTGGTCTGACCTTTTGAAAGGTGTTCGGGCTTATCCTCGCAAGTTTGGGATATTCGCCGGATGGACGCATTGGGTTCTTAACTACTGCCTGCACAAGCCTGAGCTCGCTGGGGCTCAAAATGTCTGACCGGCAGCCTTGCTGACCCACAGCATCGGGCATCATCGTCTTATTGAAGAACTCCGTGGCAGTCTCCACATGAAGTCCGTCTAACGGTTTGAGGCTCTCATCAGCTTCTCTATCCGTGACAACCTTATGAAGATTATTCGTGGGCATAAATCAAATACTTTCTCTACGCGGGCAAGAGCTTACTCGTATCGACCTCTTGGGCACTGGCGTTAGCTTCTTGATCCGAAACGGCCCCATCATCAGGTATGGGGTTGACCAAAGGCACTGTAAATAAGAACGGATATCGCCAGTGGCCCTCGCTTACCTGCCCAACGAACATTCCTGGCACCATGTGGTGAACACACCACTGGATTTGTTCCGCATTCATACCGACAAAGTGGCCGGCGGTCGTATACTCGGCCAGTGATCCACACCTGCCGATGACCTTTGTCGAGGTCAGATTCGGGATATTCACAGATAAATCATTGGTGGTGAGGACTGATATCGCCAGCCCCATTCCTGTTCCTCTTACCAGGCCCATCAGGTCAATAAGTGCGTTACCACCATAGCTTGCGGTTTCCTTACGCTGTGAGAACAATCTCTGACCTTCGTCAAAGGATATCCACAAGTCCATATCTGGGTTTGAGATGCCACGGGCCACACGCGATATGGACTCAGCGGTTATCAGGTAATTAAGGATTAAGTCCTTGCCGGTCTCAGGCAGGCCTGTGAGCTCCAAAACCAGGTGCTGCTGGGCCAGCTCGTGCACAGGCCAGCCTCGATGATAAGCGAGTATTTCAGGCCCAAGTGCCAGCAGTACTTCATCCAGGTTATCTAATATCGCCTGTCTGGCCTGCGGGTTGGCCTGCCGGTCTTGATGGATGGCTTCTCGCAGATGAAACAGCGTCGGATACCTCTGGCTGCCTTTAAGTATGCCGTCTGCTATATACAGCTTGGTGATAGTAGTCTTCAACAGGATCGATGCCCTCGGCGGCAGGTTGAATACCCGTACCAGAAAATCGGCCGCCACAGCGGCATACTCGATCGGTTCGACTCCGTAAGGGACCTGTAGAGGATTGATACGAAATTTACGGCAGCGGACGATCTTCAGATCGATACCCATCCGTGCTAAGATTAGTCTCAGAAACCGCCATTCGCGTTTTCTTAGGTCGACGAGCCACATTCCTCGAACGTAAGGTCCAATCTGGACTGCGTAGAACTTTGATGTATTTGTCTTTCCAGCACCTGTGCCAGCGACCGTCAACATTCCCGCGTTGAGGTACTGGCGATAGATACGGATTAGATTGCCGTATTGGTCATAGCCGAAAACAAAGTCGCCTCTGTACAGCTTTGGCGGCAGAAAGGGGCTTCCGCTGAAGGCAAGTCGCCATAACGCCGTCTCGACCCGTCTCTCAATCCGTCTAACGATGAAGGAATCCAGAATTCCATGTTGATAACACTCGAGCAGTCGGCGACCTTCGAAATCATCAAAGATGCCCATTTTTAGGCCAGCCAGAACGGCCTTATCCAGGTTGGTTAAGATAAACTCATTATTCACGGTGCTGCTCCTTGTCATCGATGAAAAACTGCACAAACGCCCGGCCGACGAGAAGCCACCGTTGTTTTCTGACAAGCCGGCCGTAACATTGTCGGCAGAAAGGCATGGTCCTACCCTCCGGGAGTTGTAAGTAGTTTGAGTGTTCCCGGCAGATGGGCTTTCCGCAACCGGCCGTTGTCTGATTGTCGCTGCCACCACAATGTTGATGGCATCTAATGCAGCTTATCCGCCCACACCCCGCTTCGGCACACCTGCCGCCCGGAAGAGAAAAGCAACCGCAAGCACAGTGAGACTTTTCGTCAGTATAGAAGCTCTCAACACAACCGTCGTCGGTTAGTTTGTGGTGCTCGCCTTTTGCTGCCAGCTGGTCGACCTTGTTATTTTCCGGGTTATAGCTGATAATACGTTGATATATTTTTCTTATATCTCCCATTCGATTACCTCCGAATCACCAATAATTACTAAAAATAACGCGGTCAAGCCAATGGGCAAAAAACCAGAGAAACTTGCCTGTAAACCACAGTGTGAATGCAGACAGTATGATGGCATCCAGTACAAGAAATAAATAGCCGATGAACCGTAACGTCTCACCGGCACTGTCAATAAATCGCATTCGCCAGGTCATTTTCGACCTCCTAAGCGACTGTATTGCATCAACATTCGGTCGCTTACTACTTTCAAATAAGTCAAACGAACAATCATGCTTCTATGGTATATGATAACTATTAGTATCAAGTATGTCAATAGGAATTTTTGAAGAATTTGAAAAATATATAAAAATTTTTCTTTGCTGTTTTGCAGAGGTAACCTAAAATGTCGATATAAGGAAAGAATAAGTAAGGACATATTAAAAGAAAGCGCACTATAAATATGGCGGTTTCATTCGCACAACTACTCAGAGACCACCGCATAAAGCACAATTGGAGCCAGCAGCAACTGGCCGACAAGGTCGGTGTTGACCGATGCTACATAGGCATGCTGGAGCGGGGTATAAGACGAAACCCCAGCCAGGAAGTCCTTCAAAAAATAACTCAAGCCCTGGATTTAACGTTGGCTGAAAAGCAGGAGATTTTTCTGGCAATACAGGGGGCTGTTCCTTCAAAACCACTAAAATCTCGGCGACGTTCACCAATAGAGGACGCCCTTTCTGAGTTTCTGGCCCTTCCTCCAGACAGCCCATCAGCCTGGGATAAGCTGGTCAAGGTGTTTAAGCGACTGCAGGCAATCCTTTCAGAGCGAGGTTTTACGCGAGAAGAAAAAAGGCAAGCCGATTTGCTGTCTCTTTTAACCCAGGGTTATGCCTTCCCTGTACTGCCGCGTAAAGGCCGCCGTAAGCGGGCCAGCGAGAAAAAACCGTCCGTGCCGCGTAACCAACGCGACAGGATTAGAATAGCACAGCGGCTTTGCTCGCTACTGGAAATATTTGTCAGAGGTAAAATGCCTCCGTCTGTAAAGGCAGCGCTGGCCGAGGATCTGTTCTTACGTGCTCAGTCCAGTAGCGATGAATATAAAAGAAAGCTCACCGTCAAATCTAAATCTAAGGGCAAGTCTGGTAAAAAAGGCCAAAGAGCTAAACGAGGTTGACCGGCCTGCGTATCAGCACCTGAAAATACAAACATGAGCGAAGCTTTTAATCGCACCGATTCTGATACCCAAATCATCACACCCGGATTCTGGGGCAGCTTTAGACTGACGGCAGGAGCTGGGCAAGCAGCGGCCATTTACCACCCCGCAATAAATCAAATATGGATGGACGATAAGCTTAGCAGAAATGAACGTGAAATAGCATATCTGCACGAAGGCACACATGCGTTGACGATGTGCTTTCAGACCCCACAGCTTCTGGCCCTGCAAGCCGAACTAACCGGTACCGCCTACTCACTTCCCAGTGGCAAACATTTTGAGGATTTGGTTGAAGTCGTTTGCGCTACATACTTTTTGGTCCACACGGGCCTGGAAATAACCCCTCGTTATCTCGTAGAGACCGACCCGCAGCGTCATCGGCTTGGTGCCGAATTAATAGAAATCGCTGAAGGCATCGCACAAAAAGCCACAAGGAAAATCTCCCCCGAAAAAGCGGTCAGAGAAGCACTGGCAGGACTATGCACCCTAATCATGCACATTATTCCATACCGTACAAATTTGGGTCCAGCTATTTTGAAAATGATGCGTTCTATACCAATTCCAGAGTATTGGGAAGACCAATGGCAGGTATTCTATCATTTTTATTCTGAACTGCAAAAGCTCCGGCTCAATTCAACCAGAAAGCTGAGACAATTTGACCTGAACCTGGTTCCAGATGCCCACAGAGACCTTCTCGATATGTGTGTAAATCTGGCCAGAACCATCTGCAGTGTTCCAACCCGTGCTGTGGCGGTTACAGCGACTTTTCCGACGATCTTAATGGTTTTAACGATGAGATGCTTTCGTTTCGTCCCCATTCTATATTTGCGAACAGCCGGCTTGCAGAATGAGGTAGATATCGATGTCGACCATGTTAGCCACCGGTCACTGAAAAATATGACAGAGGCCGTTTCCAAACAACAGGAAATCCTCAGGGAGTCAGAGGCGAAAAACCAGCCCTGTCATGCTGCTAAGTTGTTTATCACTATCGCTGAAAAAACTAGGCCTTTCATAACTTCCAGCGCTAAAGATAGGTCCGTCTGCTGCTTTAGGTTGCTGCTGGATACCGTGCCTTCACAGCTTAAGCGACTGATGAATGCCCAGAGAATCTGCCCACGCTGCGGGGTTTTTCGTACAACACCAATGGTCTTGTGGGCTTACAACATGATTATTACCATGCCAAAGAGGATAAGGACCAAACTGCTCGATGCTGTCGAAAACTACGAATCCTGGCTAAAGTCGGGGGGCATGAAGGTTGTGCGAGATGAGCGTGGGCTGGCACAAACGCCCAAAGCTATCGTAAAGTATCGGTTTCTCTGAGCAGTATCAAAGATGGATGTAATCAGAATGCGATGTGAAATAATCTCCTGCTGAGCAACTCTTTACTATACAAGGCTCAAAAAACCTATGACAGAAAGGTCAGATAGCTTGGTCAATCTATGCAAATACCATGAACCTGCGCGAGGGCTTTTGGATAGTTATAGTTTGGCCACAATAGCTTCTGATAGGAGACCGGAATATTTACCGGCAATGAATCAGATTTGGGTACCAGCCCCTCTGTCGCAGAAGCAAGCAATGGTGGTGCTATCACACGAGTTTATACACATATATACGACCTCTTTCCAGCCATCCCGGCTGTTACCTCTCAATTGGGTTTTGACTGCTTCAGGGTCGAAGAATCGAATCAAAATTTTTACGGACATTGTTGAGACAGTATGTGATTTGCATTTCTGGCTCAAGATATCCCTACCAGACTGGACAGATATTGAACTTTACTCAGATGCATCCAGCCATCCTGAGCTTTACAGCGAGTTAGCCAAAATCAGCGCGGAATTGGCAGCAAAAGCATCAAGACAGCTAACGCCAGCAGCAGCTTTAGAGCAGGCCGTAACCGCTCTTTGTACCCTTCTGATGCACATCGTTCCCAAAAGGCCCAATCAGGGTTTAACAATTGTGCGTACTTTCCGAGATATTTCCCTACCAGATAACTGGAACGACACGCAACAACTACTATTGAGCTTATGGATTTGTTTGGATAAAAAAAGAGATCTATGCAAGACCTTAAAAAAGCGTTTCTCTTTGGCACCTCTTGTTGGTGTGCACCGTAATATTGTTCTTACCATATACTTTCTGGCAACCGCTATCAGAACCGCACAGCTTCAGCCACATATTGTGACAGCGGTTTTCCCCAGCCTGTTGGCACTTCTTACACTGGGCAGCTTTGTCCTGCTACCCGTAATTACTTTGGAAAGTACGAAGGGCAAATATTCGGCAAAAATAAGGGTCATGCACACTACAAGTCGAACACCCCGTGGCCGAGACGATGCTGCATTCGACCAACAACAGGCCGAGACAGAAGAAAGAAAAAAGGGACGGTGTTGTGCCGCAGTGTCACTTTTTGCTGAATTGACAAACGCCTCTAAACCATTTAGGCTCTCAAATGAAAATGATAGAACGTCTCTGTGCTTTGAGACTCTGCTGAGCAAACTTCCCGTATTAGTCGAAGAACATTTTCTGAGCGAATATAACTGCTCTAATTGCAGATTGTTATTTAGTGAAATACCGTTTAAATCTGCCTGTCAGACTATAATGAATATTACCAAAGAACAAAAGGCTGCCATTGCGGAAGCCGTAAGGCGCTATCGAGAATTTCTGGAAACGGATGCAATGTATTATATGAAGAAAAAATGGCGGCTCAAGAAGATACCGCGGCCTGTGCGTGCATACAAATTCTTATGACCATCCAAGCACCCCACATCGCAGCAGAGAGCGGGTACGTAGCCGGTGATTGTTTCGTTTTTCACCTATGCTGGGCTACGATTTCCATTTGAAGCATTTTCCTACTGTCTTTTGGTAGTATGCAGCAAAGTTTTGCCTTTACCGGTTAGGCGAATTACTTTTAGCCTCCCAGTTTTGGTTGTTTCCTGATGCTGTTCTACAAAACCCTGTTCCAGCAGTTTGCCGATTAGCTTTTGTCCTTGCCGCACCGATAAGCCAAGCCGTTTATATCTCGCAGCAACGCCGCTGACAGTGCGATGCTCCTTTCTTAAACCGTAAACTTTATAAACCCCTTTTTCCTCGTATTACCACTTTAAAGTTGCAAAATAAAATGACATACAACATTACTGCCCAACCACGAGAATTGTATTCCCCGCATAGTCGGTACTCCGGCAGCAAGCTCGAAGACGCCTCTTACGACTCATTGCTCCAATGGCCTATTACTGGCTATTTTGACAGATTAAAACCAGATTTTGCCCTTCTCAAAGAAGCTCTCACCTCTTATCCCAGTCAAGAAATTCCTACTGTCGCCGAACAAGTATTTGGCAACCAAGCCAGACAGCAGAAGATCAGCTTGAAGCATCTTGTGAATATCCTGTATGAAAGAGCTATTCTTCATAAAAGTCACTTAAAAGACATAGACCGACGCTTAATGGATTGCCAGGAAAAGCTCTCAATCATAAAGATGCACTTCCCTGTCGACGGTGGAAGAAGCCAGCAAAATCTCGAAAAGCTAATAATTGACCTCGAAAAACAGCGGCACGATGAAGAACTCAACTTCTGGAAAGATACAACTGAAGTTAGAGAAAAACTCTTTGAGCAAGCAAATGTCTACAGTGCAACAAAACACCGAAAGGATATGCTTTATGGCGTGGAGGAGCAAAATGCCTGATGCCACAACCGCCAGGACTGAATATGTAAGGCAGCTCTGCCGGAAACTTCGGCCTATCCTTGGAGATAATATGAACCAGGTCTTTGAGGCCTATTGTGCCGAAGATGCTGCTGGCAGACAGCAGATTGAAACATACCTTGAATTGCTTTCTGCTAAACATCTACCAGCCGGTCTTGATGATAGTCAGCCCGGTCTTATCCCACCTTCAAAACAACAGGCACAGGGTCCTTATACTATTGGTTCAGTATGCTATGCTGACAAATATCTATATGACTTTGGCCTTCGAGAAAACGAATGGATTCAGCATGTAGGTGTATTTGGAAGAAGCGGGGCGGGAAAGACAAATATTGGCTTTCTTATCCTAAAACAACTCCAGGATAAAGGAAAACCAGTTCTTATATTCGACTGGAAGAGAAACTACAGGGATTTACTTGCCTTGCCTGAATTTAAAGATATTGAGGTCTACACCATAGGCAGAAATATTGCTCCTTTTACCTTCAATCCTTTAATACCGCCAAAAGGCACAAATCCCAAGACCTGGCTTAAAAAGCTCATTGAAGTAATTGCGCATGCCTATCTTCTCGGTAACGGTGTAATGTATCTTTTGCAGCAGGCTGTTGATTCAGTATATGAAGAGGCAGGAGTTTATTCAGGAAATGTTGAAAAATGGCCCACATTTCGGGATGTCCTTGAAAAGGCAAGAAATCGTGATGCAAGAGGGAGAGAAGCAGGCTGGCTATCCTCTACCCTTCGTGCCCTTGCATCTTTATGCTTCGGTGATATGGATACGCTCGTAAATACCGGGGAAAACCAAAATCTTGAGCATCTTCTTACAAAAACTGTTGTTCTTGAGCTTGATGCATTAACTCAGCAAGATAAGATATTTTTCATTGAGACCCTTCTTTTATGGATTCACCACAAGCGTATGATAGAAAGCCAGCGTGAGGTTCTGAAGCATTGTGTGCTTATAGAGGAGGCGCATCATATATTTTCTGATGAAAGAAGAAGTCTTGTCGGGGGCCAATCTGTTATGGAAATTACATTTCGTGAGATAAGGGAATTTGGCGAAAGCTTAATAATTCTGGATCAACATCCTTCGCAGATCAGTCTTCCAGCCCTCGGCAACACGTACGCCACGATTTGCATGAATCTCAAGCACAAGTCTGATATCAATGCTATGGCTCAGTGTATGCTGCTCGATAGTGAAAGAGACCTGTTAGGAACGCTCAAGGTGGGTCAGGCAGTTGTAAAACTTCAGGGCAGGATTGCCAGGCCGTTTCAGATAAAAGTGCCTGAGTTTGTTGTCGAAAAGGGCAAGATTGCAGATAACTACATTAAGGAACATATGCAGTACATCGCTCCTATGATTCCAGAAGAGGAATTTCCCGCTGGTAACACAATTGTGAACGCAAAAACTATGGAGAGTGCAGATAATGAGATTGCATTTCTCAAAGACGTTCAAGAGTATCCAGAGAGTGGTATAGCTGCCAGATATAAACGGCTTGGTTTATCGGTGAGGCAAGGCCAAAAGCTGATAGCTAAACTGCTGGAGGATGGTCTAATAGAGGAAGAGGAAATCTACAACAAAGAAGGCAGATTACGCAGAATTGGTCTTATACCAATTGTAATTAATTCTTGCGCTTCACATGTTTGAGGCAGCAGATAGATTCAATAGTTGTTTGGCCCAGAATCGCCATAAGCTACATCAAGTAATCCATTAAAAGCGCTGTTATTAAATACAATTGGTATTACTGCTCGCGGGAGGCAGAAATTAGCTTCTTTTAAGTAGTAGTATCTGCAAATCCGCTGTGGTTCTTCATTCACTTATGCAGGGCTGGATAATGATAAATATGAACATTTGCATGAGATGCGTGGTGAACCCGACTCAGACAGACTCGCCAACCACATTACCCTTGCCGCTAACACGACAAAATCCGAAAATGTTGGCAGGAATTCTCTGGCATAAATAGCCGGTTATGTGTTAAAATCTTATTGAATCGATAACATGGTTTCAGTTGGAGGACTAAAAAATGCGGAATGTTATAAATCCAGGTATCTTGCTGATAACCTCGGCATTTCTCCTGGCGATTGGCTTCTCTACAACCGCAGCCGCAAAAACTATTTACGTCAATGACGATGGGCCTGCGGATTTCAACAATATCCAAGCGGTAATTAACGATGCCAATGACGGGGATACGATAATTGTCGCTGATGGAATTTACCGAGGTAATGGTAATAGAGATATTGACTTCAAAGGTAAGGTGATTACGCTTCGCAGCGAAAATGGGCCAGATACATGTGTTATTGATTGTCAAGGTACGCCTGAGAATCCCCATCGGGGTTTTAAGTTCCATAACGGCGAGACGTCTGCTGCGCTTTTAGATGGTTTGACAATTACCGGCGGATATGGGGCTGAGGAGCCTGTGGGACCGGCATTTCTCCCTTTAGTCTCAAGCGGCGGGGCTATTTTTAATATTAATTCCAGTCCAACGATACGTAATTGTATTTTTCTACGTAATACCGCTTCCTATTATGGCGCGGGGGTATATAACGGAGGAGGAAATATTACCCTGAGCAACTGTTCCTTTATTGAAAATACCGCGGTTTCAGTGAGCCGCGGCGGCGGGATGTATAGCACAAGCGGTACCCCTACGCTTACAAACTGCACGTTTAAAAATAACTCAGCGGGATACCTCGGCGGGGCCCTTTTCAACGCGGGGAGTAATCCTCGCCTGAACAATTGTGCTTTTATTGGCAACCCTAGGGCTATCTACAATTGCACCAGCAATTCTACGTTCACTAATTGTATCTTCATCGGTAACAGTAATGCTATGACCAACTGGTATTATAGTCACCCTACGCTCATTAATTGTATCTTTACCGGTAATTCGGGAGGGTCTAAAGGTACGATATATAACAACCAGAGCGCTCCTATATTCATCAATTGCACATTTAGCGGCAACTCCGGAGACCAGGGTAGCGCGTTACTCAATCAATGCGGCAGTAATCCTGTCCTGACCAACTGTATTCTTTGGGATAGCGGCAATGAGATATGTGACCACCATGACGGTTCTTTGTCCACGGTTACCTACAGCGATATATATAGCGGTTATCCCGGAGCGGGCAATAGTAATGTTGACCCGCTTTTTATCGATGCCGACGGAGCCGATAATGTGGTTGGCACAGAAGATGATAACCTGCGTCTCTTGCCCGATTCACCCTGTATTGACGCCGGCGACCCGAATTATGTGTGTGAGCCGAATGAAACGGATTTAGATGGCAGGCCCCGTATCATCGGCGGTCGAATCGATATGGGTGCTTATGAGTTCTCCATGATAGCAATAGAAGTGCCGATGAAATTTACGCCACAGGCAATAAATTGCAATAGCAAAGGCAAATGGGTCAAAGCCCATTTCGTTCTACCTGAAGAATTTGCAGTTGAGGATGTGGATGCCAATACTCCTGCTAAGATTGAGTCGCTTGGCATAAAATCTGACCATCTGAATGTCTTTATCAATGAAGATGGTTTAGTTGAGATTGAAGCAGCTTTTGACCGTGCTGCCTTCTGTGATGCCGTAAAATCCTGTGGGCCGATTGAGATAACCGTTACTGGCTCGCTTACCAGTGGCCAATACTTCTATGGCACAGACATAATTGAGATAATCAAGAATAGTTTCGAGTGTCTTGCGATTCTTTCACCCCATTGGCTTGAGTTGAACTGTGGTAAGCCGAATTGGTGTAATGGATTTGACGCTGACCGAGATACAACAGTCAACCTCAAGGACTTTGCAATTATGGCTCTACATTGGCTGGAAGGTAATAATAAAGAATAATTAAAATGCAAAGCATATTTTTAGCACAACCTCCGACCAAACATTACCGGCAGGCTAAAAGTAATTCGACTCAGCGAAAAAGGCAAAGCTGTGTTATTCACGACGAATTAGGGCAAAATAATCGCTTATTTTGCTTTTCTTAATGTCAAAGTTAAAGGTGAGGGAAATCTTTGCTCAGAATGGCTGCATTTGCAAATTCCAGGGGTTTAAGAGTCTGCACGATCCCTTGACGGCACCCGCCGCCCACATGTAGAGTACAGTGTGCGGTTTACGCGTCAAATCGGTTGGTATGGGCTATCGTATTGTTTATTGTTTTTGTTCTAACATACCGCTGGCTACAACAATCGTTCCGCAGTTGTTCCGGCTATTCGACACTTGGCTGCTTTATAAATTTTTCCCACCACTTTTAAGTGGAGACACAAGCAAGACGACGAAGGCCGTCCAGTTTCTCGCCACGCGTTAACCCCACATATACTCTTCTGTGCCTCTCAGCTCACAAATGCCAGGGCGATCGCATCGCCCGCGACATCATTTTATTGGCTCCGGGATCATTAATAAATTGTTCCGTCTGAGGGTTCCACCTCAACTTCCGGCCCAATTGCAAACAAATGTTGCCAATGTGGCAGGTTGTTGTAGAGCGGTGAGCAACTTCAGGCGGAGCAATTGGTGAGGAGCGAGTCTTTACACACTCCAGAAAATTCCGGTGATGGCCCTCCATGTAGCTATAGCTGTGTTGCTGGAATCTTCTTAGCTCCAGAATTGATTTTGGCTCAGCATCCACGTTGCCATCGTCATCTACACTTACCCAACCTTCATCGCCGACGAACTTCACTGCCTTCGGCTGACTGTCATGCATAATCATCTTTACACCATTAGTATATGTAGCAGTAACCTCAAAATTCACAGGTGTGTCAAATAGCCCATCATTTGGAAATTTAGCCCGGCCTTCATATTCTATTGGGCCTGTGAACTCACTATCATTGGCCTATTGAGCTAAATCATTAAAATGGGCGCCGATATCAGTCAGTTGGCCGCCTGAGTAATCAAATATCCAGCGGAAATTGGCGTGGCAACGCTTAGGTGTATAGGGCTCATAAGGAGCAGGACCAAGCCATCTATCATAATCAAAGCCTTCAGGAACTGGTTGAGGCTTCTCCACTCCACAGCTTACTCCTGGCGCCAAATACGTATGAATAGTATGAAGTTTGCCTATCTTCCCGCTACGGGCTATCTCAACAGCAAAGGTGAAACTTTGAATGCTGCGACGCTGGGTGCCGCTCTGATATACAATGCCGTACCGCTTCGTTGTATCAGCAACTGCCCGGCCTTCAGCGATAGTCAGAGAAATAGGTTTTTCGCAATACATATCCTTGCCAGCCTTAGCTGCAGCTGTGGCAATCAAGGCGTGCCAGTGGTCTGGTGTAGCTATCATCAAAGTATCAATATCATCGCGTGCCAGCACCTCGAAAAAATCATTGTAGGCAGCACAATCATTATTATTGTATTTACTGTTCACCAAGTCTCTGGCTTTATTGCGACGTTCAGTATCAACATCGCAGACCGCCAGAACTCGAACATCATCTTGTTCCAGAAAATTCCTCAAATTATGTGTGCCCATACCACCGATGCCAATACCCGCCATAGTAATTCGCTCACTCGGTGCAGCCCTGTTTCCGGCACCAAGCACAGGCGTAGGGACGATGCATGGTAAAGCTCCTATTGCTACCGTTGCCTCCACACTATCTATTAAGAACTGTCGTCTTGAGATTTTTCGCATGATAAAAAATTCCTTCAGCTCAATATTATGTAAACTGCAGCTTGAAAAACAAGTGATTTATCTACTTGTTGTGTCCACCATCGCTCTGTCGCTTGTAAAACCCTTCAAGCCTCCCCTTAAGCATAGCTTCGATCTGGCTCATAATCTTATCTGGCCAGTCACCACTCAGGGATGCCTCGGTCAAAAACATCCTTCATATTATAAGCCTTCTAGCCTACATTGAAGGTATCGGATTTTTAAAAAGAGCTCGCTCCACCGATTTCCTTTATTTTGAACTTATCATTTCTAACCTTTAATGATATCATAATTGTCCGAAGTGTATGCGTATCGTCCTCTACATCATAGCCGGCCCGTTATTTCTAATAGCCGTCGCGGCTCATCTCTTCGTAAGGATACGCTTTCGCCCGAAGAGTGATTCGGATTTGGACAACTATTATTACGAGTTCGAGGATCAGCACCCCACCTATGCGAGGTACATAAAATGGTCAAAAATCACCTTCACCGCCGCCGTTATCGCCACCCTGCTGCTTTTCCTTGCCCTTGTACTTTGACTGCTGCCCAAGCCAAATCTCTCGTTGGGGCTTCCCAGATTACTACTGGACACACAAACCCATAGAGTTTATTTGGGACTTGATAAAAACACGGGGCTGACTACACTACGAAAAGACCGATGAAACCAATTCGCTTTCTGAAAGGAGTCCGGTATTGTATAAGACAGAAGCTTAACAAAGATTCTGTAGGATTTAATGTATACAAATCGTTATTGAAATTCGTTATGGAGATGCAGTGCAATGACAAATATAAGACAGAAAAATGCTGTTTCTTTGCCTGAGCTAATCGGCAATAGACTCGCCACTCCATTTTTTATACTGTTCTTTTGTCTATTCTGCATCTGCTCTATAAACTCTAAAGTAATAGCGATGGAGGCAACTCAATCCGATTGGGGAGCCCCTGAAATACAAGTATTCCAAAAGGAAGAAAAATGGATAATCAGCAGCCAGAAAAATCGAATTGAATTAAATGCCGCAGATTTGCAAATGGCAGCGTATGCTCCAGGCCAAACTTGGTCAATGATACCTTCTTTCGCTGGCGATCTTGTCGTTGAAAATGATGGCAAAAGACTTTCGCTTCGTCTTGCTGATGCCGCTAAGAAGGAAATCTCTCCATACCACACCAGCTTTAAGTCTGGGCTTAAGATTGAACTGGCCGACTTTGCTCAGCAAGATACAAAGATTGATCTGCAAATCAGTCTTTTCATCTGTCTGGAAGGGAAAAAAGAAGAACTTGTTTGTGAACTCATTGCAGCGGAAAAAGCAGTAACTATTCTGGAATGTTTTTGGCCTTGCGCTGTAGCTCATAGTTGCTTTGATTCTTCCGTGGTTCCCTTTATGCAGGGAATGCTGCTTCCTAAAGACTGGCCAAATAAGGTCTGGTTATATGACACACTGTGCTATGGACGAGGCTTATACATGCCTTGGTGGGGGCACCAAAAAGGAAAATCTGCGATGCTTGTTCTTATAGAAACACCGGAAGATGCCGGTTGCCGCTTTGAACATCCTCCTGGGGGTCCCACAAAGATGGAACTAAGGTGGATTCACTCCTTAGGAAAATTATCATACCCACGACGAGTGAGGCTCTGTTTTTTCGAGAACGGCAATTACGTGGATATGGCGAAGCGATACCGCCAGCATGTTCTGGAAACGGGCCACTTCATTTCCCTGAAGGAAAAAATCGCTCGAAACCCTCTTGTGGGCAAGCTAATCGGCTCTCCTGTTATTCACACCGGAATCCTGTCCCACATCCAGCCAGAATCAAGTTATTATCATAAGGATGACCCTTCAAAAAATCATCAACTTGTAACCTTCGACGAACGCGCACAGCAAATTCGTCAACTCTCTGAAAAAGGAATAAAACGTGCCTACGTGCATCTGGATGGATGGGGCTTCCGTGGTTATGACAATCTTCACCCAGATATACTGCCACCTTGTCCTGAAGCAGGTGGCTGGGATGGCATGAAGCGCATTGCTGAAACCTGCGACCAACTGGGTTATGTATTTGCTATCCACGACCAATATCGTGATTACTACCTTGATGCAAAGTCATATGACCCTCGCCATACCATACTCGACCGAAATGGAAATCGTCCACACGGAAACACCTGGTTTGGAGGCAATCAGTCCATCTTGTGCTCTCGACTGGCTCTCGGTCACGTCAAAAAAAATTACCTCTTCCTGCTTGACCATGGTGTGAAAGTAAAAGGGGCCTATCTTGACGTCTTCGCCGTAGTACCTCCGGATGAGTGTTACAATCCAGAACACCCTGCTACCCGTGCTGATTGTCTAAGGTACCGGGGGATGTGCCTCGATTTCATTCGTGCTTTGGGAGGCGTTGTCAGCTCGGAAGAACCAGCCGACTGGGCCATACCCCATATCGATCTTGTCCATCACGGGCCCTATGCTTTGGTGCCGGATCCAGGCCACGGTCCAGCAATGGGAATCCCTGTCCCTCTTTTCAACCTTGTTTACCACGACGCTCTACTAGTCCCATGGTCTTTGGGAAAAGGCAGTTGGGGAATTCCTGAGAACGACCTTGGATATCTGCATTGCCTGGCCAATGCTGGTATTCCATATCTATCGCTACATCCTACCGAACAGGAGCTAAAGCAGGTACGTACCATGTGCGCGCTGCATGAGAGAGTTGGGCTTTTAGAAATGACCAATCACCAGTTCCTCGACAAGTCTTATCGGAGACAGCGAACCACATTCGCTGATGGAACGACGGTTACCATCGACTTAGACAAAGACAGCTTCGAAGTCTCACCAAAATTGCTTGGAGTTGTCGATGAAGAAATCCGCAAATAACGGGTGCTCTCCAACGCTTCCTGTTGCTTTAGGAAGTATCGCAAAACTACACATCAGCGTATCTGCGATTATAAAACCTTTTAATTCTTCCCTTGAGGACATCTTCGATTTGGCTCAAGAGTTTAGTTGGCCAATCGCCCTTCAGAGAATCATTTGTGAGAAATACTCCCTCAATGCCAGCCTGACGGTAGGCCTCTAACTTGTGTTGCTTTCGCTCGTCATAACTCGTATCGCCGTTCACGTCAAAATACTCAATTATCATCCCATATTCCGGTAGGTAGAAATCAGGATACCATATTCGGACTCGGCCACCGTCAACTACAGCCAGCGGATGCTCATAATTATAGGCTATGCCACTGTTTTCAAGCATCCTCGCTATATGAACCTCTGCCTTACTTTTATAACCTCGTCCTTCATTCCCCACACCGTACCGGCCATGCTCTTCCATTCAAAGAAAAGGCCTTTGTCCTTTTTATATTTAACGGTTCTGCTTCCAGGCAGAAAACTGCCAGAAAGATAAGGCTCTGCCTACATCTATCTGCTCACACCTGCGGCACATCTGCCCAATGCTGTGGCCCCGGCCTCGTCTCTTACGAAACCATTAATCCAAGCCCACGCCCTACAATTTCATCTGCACTACCCAACCCAAAAATTCAACAGTCGAACAACCACAACACCCATAGCGATGTGTTGTTGTTACCGTCTCTTACCTGTATCAACGCCTCCTGCCTCCTTCAAATAACCCTTCGAAAAATCCCTACAACAGTCATATTTTCTGTTGTCTGTTCTAAGCCATTATTATGCAAACACTCTTTATATCTCTTCCCAACAATCTTATCTAAATTAACAATTCTCCTCTTTCAACCCCCTCTAACATTCATATTACACTTTCATGCTCCTATACTATTGGGCTGTAACATGATTCAGTGCCAGAATCGTAACTATTGCATAAAAAGGTAGTTATATCATTTTATGGGGTGTAACATGATTCGGGGCCGAAAATACGTCTTCTCAGGCCTAAAAACTGGTAGCTCAGTCTACACGCTAAAGCTGTGTGAACCACAAATCCCCTGTTAACCGAACCGGGCTTGCCAGACCGATGTGAGTATAGCCGGGTCAAATGTCAGTTGAATCCGGTTGGTGTAGGTTCGATTGATTTTCGTAGAGACCAACAAAATCAATCCCAAGCTCTGCTGGTATGCCAGATTTGAATAGAAGTGCACGTAGCTAAATGGCTCTTCTCTATATTGGACGCTGATTTTTCGGTAAGCTTGATAAACGTCTTTCACATAGCCCTCATGCTGGGAAAGAGCAGCCTTCAGGATTAAAAGGTTCTTATCGTTTAGGTCCTTAATCACATCAAACATAATATCCCGCCTGGCCTTTTCGAAATGGTCTTTCAGAGGTACCGTGGGTTCTAATGCCCAAAGATATAACGTCTTTATCGCAACCCTGACATCTGAGTTAGTGTTCTTGACGGTCATAGCAGCTATCTGACAGATGACCTGCCTGGGGAGGAATCTCAGGCCTGCCTTTGCTCTGTCTGTCAGAATGTCTTCGATTTCCAGGGCATCGTAGTTTCTGAAGTGAACTATCTCCGGCTGAAGGGTGCTTTTTATGCTTTCGTCCAGCAGGGTTAAAAACTTGGGGTTATTACTGAGCAGGATTGCCATATAGTTATTCGGTGAGCGGCTTATCAGATACAGGATATCCTTGTTCTTGTCCTTTTCGCTCATCAGGTCCACTTCATCGAGGATAAAGATGGTCTTGCCTTTCCTGGCATCTGTAAACCTCTGCCATAGTTCATCAAGACTACAGCCCCGAGGTCGCAGGCCAAGCAGAGACGCAAGAATCTTAAAACTTGTGTTATGCTGGCGGCAGTTTGCATAGGCAAAATCAAGTTGGCCTTTTTGGGACAAGACTTTCATAAGGTATTTGGCGAGGACGCTTTTACCGCAGCCCCGGGAGCCTAAAATCAAAACATTGTTGGCAATGCCGGTCTGCTGGTAACGAAGAAGGGAGTCGATGACGGGTTTTACTTCCTCACGCATCAGGGGTTTCTGCGGGATGTAGTTGAAATCAAATACCTCGAAATTGCTGATCTGACCTTTGCTTTTATCAAGATGCTTTTGTCTTTCTGACACATATTGCTCAATGTCCATTTGACGGATTAACCTCACTGAACGTATAAACCGTCGGGGGTTTATAAACTTATCGGCAATTTCTCAAAGCAGGGGCAGAAACGGCAGGTGCCGGTTGAGACGCTGTCCCAACATAGGAAACAACCAAGGCTAATAGATATTCGGTCGAACGAAAACAGTATGAGCTTATGGAAAATGAGGGCCAAACTACCGGAAATAGGCATCTTGTTTGCCTGACGTGCCTTAGCCACTGACACAGACCAACTTCAACTTTGCCAGAAGGTATCACGCCGCAGGAATCGCTTACCTCCCAGACTTCATCCTGTAAGCTGCCACTACAAATGTTAAAACACTCATCGCGAATATGGCACGCGTACGGATTAATCCGGACCGCTCGATTAAACTACCATGATGGTCGGCATAGATCGTCTAATTAGCTAACTTACGTTGAGATATTTCTCGATTCGCAGGCCATCTTTAAGCTTAAACCGGTTTCTGCTCTGGTCGCCCACTGTTCTATCAAACAAGTCCGCCTTAAGCCGCATCTGCCTCATTTGATTCTTTACAGTGTAGGGTGATTTATTCAAAGCCCTGGCTATATCAGTATAGGAAAGGGCCATTCCCTGATTTTGGAAAAATACTGCCATAATCCGTTTCTCCTGTTCGGAAAAGCAGTCTACATCAAGCTTCTGAGGGGATTGCAGATTGCCTTGTGTCACCGCTGTTGCTTGGCTGCTCGCCTGGTCTGGTCGATTGGCTTGACTGTTCCAAGTTAATCGCAGATTAGCCGGCTGCTGGTTAACTGCTTGCTCCAGCGTCGACAGTCTTTCAGAATGTTGTTCAATTATACCTTTATGCTCAGACAGTTCCTTAGAGTGCTGTTCCAATAGCTCGTTAGTCTCCTGTGTTTGCGCATGTAATACATCAATATCAACCCTTGCTTTTTCAAAAGCGTGCCTCAGCTTTGTGACAGAAGTCTTACTGTGTTTTCTCATTAAATGTGCTTTCCTCTTTTTCCTGAATAGATCAAAAAATCCCATCTTTATTTTCAGCAGGTGCAGAGCTTTTGATTGAGGTTGAGACTGTAAAGTTGCTGCTCGATCTTTGCCAGTTGGCTTTTGATATTTTGGCGTTTCTCCTCCGGAATTGTAAGTGAGGTATCATTAAGAATGCTGTGAATCTGCAGTGCGGTTGATAAGAAAAACGAATACTCATTTCTAAGGTCTGTCTCTACAGAGTCAGTAATTTTAAATCCGGGCGGCTCATAAGGTCTTGATTCTGTTTCCTGCAATTGCTGCCAGTCTAACAAGGCCTTTATCTGCCGAAGGCTTTCCCTCAAACTTCTTAATCCTGCCTCGAAATCTGGTTCTGCCATAGAAAAGTAAGGCTACCAGGGTATAAAAATCTTTCGGTTAATAATACATATCATCGCTGTTGTATAGGTCTTTCCAGTCTATGGTATCAGGGTCATAGTCATCGTCCTCGCTTTCGGATTCTTCATGCAGCTTATCCAGAATCCTGTTAACGACCCTGCGAATGGCCCTCGTATTCTCACAGATTTCTTCCATGGTTTGGATGGCCTTTTCATCTTTTGGCAAATCTTCTTGTGTCATTTTGGAATGATAACGGGAGAGGAGTATTTAAGGTTTTATGTGCTCGAATATACAACGTGCGGGAATATATTTTACAGAAACTCCATAAGACATCTGCACTTTCCAAAAAAAACGAAGGTTAGTTTAGCTCTTTAACAAACGAGATTTCATAAAAATGGCTCTTCCTTCCGATGTGTGTAATAGCAAAAGACACATTTGGAAAGGAGAGCCTATGTGTA
>Ga0315289_10003299_pt1 | contig 24493 bp, 23 predicted proteins | sample YL17G11_40_MG_FD_203452 | JGI IMG/M metagenome (GOLD analysis project Ga0315289, IMG submission 203452) | Sediment microbial communities from Yellowstone Lake, YNP, Wyoming, USA - YL17G11_40 | ecosystem: Environmental > Aquatic > Freshwater > Lake > Sediment | place: USA: Wyoming | collected...
CTCTTGAAGAAGCAGGTTTTAAAGTTGTTAATATTAAAACTATTGAACCTTCTCTTGAGGATGCTTTTGTTAAGCTGATAGAAGGTGATACTTAATGGAGAAGTTAAATCCAAGGGCCATTTATACGATTGCAAAGAAAGAGTTTTTAGATAATATTAGAAATAAATGGGTAATTTTGTTAACAATTCTCTTTGTACTGTTAATAGTTGTTTTTTCTTATGTTGCAGGCGGACAATCAGGCGGTGGAAAAACATTTGGAAACATGCAAAATACAGTAATTGGACTAGTTAGTATTTCCTCGATTCTAATTCCACTAATTGCGATTATACTTGGTTTCTCGACAATATCTGGCGAGGCAGAAAGCGGAGCATTATATGTTGTTTTATCATATCCTGTTAGACGTTTAGAAGTATTACTCGGAAAACTTCTTGGACTTGGTTCAGTAATTATTGTCTCAACTTTTCTTGGATTTGGTCTTGGCGGGATAGTCATAGCAGCGACAGTGGGAACAGAAGCATGGGCAGGCTATATCGCATTTATATTGCTGAGTATATTTTTAGGGTTCATATATCTGAGTTTATCAATTTGTATTTCTGCCTACTGCAAAAGACGTATTACATCTATTGGTGGAGGACTTTTAGTATTCTTCTGGAATATGATTTATGGAACCATACTTATGGCTATCTTATTTGCTACCGGTAGTAATATTGCTAACCTTATGAAGGGGAATATACCTGACTGGTTTTATAATTCCGTAATCTTTAGCCCAAGTGATTTACATCAGACAACAGTTCAAAGGGCCTTTGGGGTAAATACCATTGATGCTATGGGTTTCTCAATGACAATACCTGATTTTCTAAGTACGGGTACTTTACTGGTGGTTCACATAATATGGTTTATAGTACCTTTGCTCTTAGCATACTACTTCTTCAAAAAAAGAGACATTTAATTTGAAGAAAAGAGGGTCTTAGAAGTTTACTCAAGATAAAAATAGTTTTTACTTAGTTTTTTGTCGTTCTCTTTTTATTCGCTCTCCTTCCTGATATAATGACCACATAGCTCTTACTGTTCTCCAGGAGGATGGATATATAGGTACTCCTACAGCTTTTAGATCTAAAACCAAATCCTCGAAATCTTTTCCTCCGATCCATGTTCCCAAGATAGGTTTTTTGTACTCTTGGTGAAGTTTCTGCTGATGAACCATCTTGAGAATCGCACCTGTATATTCCTGCGGTCTTGCATATCCAGCATGCACCGATGCGACAATGATACCATCGATGTTTGGGTCTTGAAGTAACGCAAGCGTTGCTGACCAATACCTAAAGAATCCTGCGTCTCCTGCAAGATCAACTGGGTTGTTTGGTTTTACTAAAGGTGGAAGTATTTTTTCGATTTTTTTGTACGTTTTTTCAGATAGTTTTGGTACAACAAGGCCATTTTCTTCGCAGGCATCACTCAGTAGAATTCCCACTCCTCCGCCGTTTGTGACGATGCCTATGCGATTTCCCTGTGCCGGGGGTTGTCCTGCAAGTGCACGAGCCATATCAAAGAGTTCTACCACATCGCGACATCTTATTCCGCCTGCTTGTTTTATTGCGGCGCCATGAATTGCATCGCTTCCTGCCATGGATCCCGTGTGCGAAGCTGTTGCTCTTGCACCAGCCTTGCTTTTTCCTGCTTTTACAACAAGTACTGGTTTATTGCAGGCTTTTATACTGTTCATAAAGGCTCTTCCGTTTTTTATTCCCTCAATATACAAGCCGATAACTTTTGTATTGGGATCCTTACTTAGTAAGTCAATTAAGTCATCATCGTCAATATCAAGTTTGTTTCCCGTACCTATGATCTTGGAAAGACCAACAAATTCATTGTTTGCAAGGTAAATCATACCTATTCCTAGGGCGCCACTCTGACTAATTAGTGCAACGTTTCCTTTTAGTGGCACACCAAAAACAAAAGAGCAGTCAAGATTGTCTGAAGCATTTTTGTATCCCATGGTGTTTGGGCCAAGGATTCGTATGCCGGTTCCTTTTACGAGTTTTTTTATTTCTTCTTCCCCTTCGTGGTTTCCTATTTCGCTAAAACCTGATGTGATGATTATGATGTATTTTACTTTCTTTGCAACGCAATCCTTTACAATTTGTGCAACGATTGGTGATGGTACAGAGATAAGCACAAGATCAATTGGACCAGGAATGTCGGTCAATTTCTTGTAACATTTGAGACCCAGAATTTCGTCTTCATCTGGATTAACTGGATAGAGTTTACATTGATAATCTGAAATTAGAATGTTCTTTAATGCTGCATGCCCGATTTTCGTCGGGTTTTTTGAAGCACCAACAACTGCGATGCTGGTTGGCTTGAAGAATGTTTCAAGTGATTGTTTCATGCCTTTATCCTCTTAAACAGATATTCCAAGACATTGTATTTATATGTAGTGTTTCATGATTTCGATAACTTCTGTGCTGTTCTTTGCCTTTCTATATTCCTCTAAAGGTTCCCTATTCAACTCTAAAAAATGAGGTCCCCAGTTGTAGATTTTTAAAATTTCATGTGCTTGTTCTGTTTCTCCAATAATGTAAAGAGATGCAGCAAAAGCCTCCAGCGTGGTTAATTTAAATGGCTTACCATAGTTGACCGGGTTAACCGCCACCACAAACGGCAACGCTCTAGATATGTATGATTTGCTAAACTCTTGGAAACGCTCCTCCGCATTTTCCCAGGAGCAGTCTACGGCTAGAATTCCAACTTCTTCGGCTATTGGCAAATCTTCTCTTGAAAGACTTTTCTCTGCAAAGGGACTGAGAAGAATCGCATGTTTTGGAATCTTTTTCAGGTTTTTTTCAAGCTTTGCAAAACCAAATCTATGTAGTTTCTTTGCACTGCATTTTTTCGGGTCATCTTCGTTCATATGATAAATGTAAAGTCTGATTTTTTTGTTCATTTTTCACCTATCTTAATGTCAAGAACATAGTGACTAACACCAGGAGCGTATGATTTTATACATTTATAATTCAGAAGGTCAACTTTTCTCTTATATTTTTCAGATGCTTCTTGTACATTTTTTAGGGGTCTTTCAGGAAATAGTTTGTTTGGGCATACCTCGTGATAATGAATAATTCCTGTTTTGTTTTTTAAACACTCAATCGCAATTGGTAAAAATTTATGCGTATCGTCTATGTACCCCATAATTATTCGATCAGCAACATTTTTTGGTGCGATTGTTCTATTATCACCTAACAAAGGTTCAACTATGGAAGTCACATTATTCAACAAAATATTTTTACATAAATAATCGTAGGCAACAGGATTTATTTCACAGGCAAAAATCTTCTTTGGTTTGCTGTACACAGCCATTGGTAAAGTAAAATAACCAATGCCTGCAAAGAGATCAACGACCGTTTCCTTTGAATTCGAAATCTTTGCCATTCTTATTCTTTCATTCATGTTTCCAGATGAAAACATTATTTTCTGCGGGTCTAGTTTGTATCTTATGCCGTTTTCTACGTGGACTGTTTCAGTTTTTTTTGCTCCATAGATTATTTTCACATTTGGCTCGCGGTACACGCCAGATATTCCACTTATATCACGCAGTGTTGTTTTACATTTTAAAATCTCAGCGTATTTTTCACCTATTTTCTTTTCATATCTAGTAAGCTCCGGGAGTAATCTGATTATCACTACATCCCCAATTTTTTCCCATTTACCTGGGATTTTACTTAGTAATTCTAAAGGAATTTCTTTTGAAAGAAGTTTTTTTATCTGATCAAATGGAGTTTCAATCATTGGCTAATGGTTTAATATGTTAAACCTATAAAACCTCATCCATGTGCAGATAAAATTAATAGTTTCAGCGACGTCATCAACAAGTCTATTTATAGAACATGCATACCACTTTTAGATGAACCTATTTCCATATAAACCACGTAAAAACCAGACTGCGATAATGCAGACCATCAAAAATACGCTTACTGAAGGTGGGAATATGGTCTTTGAGTCAGGAACTGGTTCAGGAAAGACCATATGTGTTCTAACTTCAACTCTTGAATATGCCTTAGAAAATAATAAAAAAATAATCTACACGACACGCACGAATGCACAGCAGAGGCAAGTGATAACTGAGCTGAGAGAAATTAGGAAAAAAGCAAAAGAATCTAAAAAGATTTTTGGAGTTGGCGTGCAGGGCAGAGCCAACATGTGCATTCTCGCCCGCAACAATCCTGAATTTGCAAAAGGTACATCAGAAGAACTTTCAAAACTTTGTTCATATGAAAAAAAGAAAGCCCGTGCAAATAAAGGAAAAGATAAAGGTTGCATTTATTATAGAAATTTTATTTCTAATAAGGAAAAGGTCGAGATACTTGCAGATTGGACAAAAACAAATATTCCGACCGCAGAAGAGTTTATTGAGTATTGTGAAAAAAAGAAAATATGTCCGTATGAGATCAACAAGATGCTGGTTCGTGAGGCACAGCTTATTGTCGTTCCTTACGTCTATGTTTTTGATTCGCTCATTCGAAATATGCTCTTTGATTGGCTAGCTGTTGCTGAAAAGGATATGATTTTAATTGTTGATGAGGCACACAACCTACCTGATTATCTCAGAGATTCGTTTTCATCACAGTTGAGTGCATGGATGCTCAATAGTTGTGTATACGAAGCAGAAAAATACGGTAATCCATCTTTACTTTTCGGCAGGCTTACTGTCTCGGATTTTTGTAAAATCTTGATGAATATTGTAGACGATATTAGAGATACCTACGTCTATGGTATTTTAGAAAACGGTGCCCGAAAAATACCTGTCGAATACAATGATGCGTTTATTCCTTCGCATGAATTCGAAACAGAGATTTTGTCGCGACTTGGTATCACAAGCAACACATTACAAGATATTATCGCCGATTTGATAGCCTATGGTGAAAAGATTCAGGAGTATCGTCAGAAAGAGGACAAACTGCCACGATCCTACCTGCATAAACTCGGCGTGTTTCTAGAGTTTTGGAATAATCTTGAAATGGATCAATATGCAAAGCTGGTTGTTGATGCTGGTGCTGGTAAAAATCCGCGCATAGAGGCATATTGTCTTGATCCGTCGATTGGAACTGGAATCATACGAGAGTTTCATTCGTCAGTTCACATGTCTGGAACGCTAGAACCTTTGGAGGAGTACCGCGATTCGCTTGGGTTATCCATGGATACGGTTTTGGTTTCTTATCCATCTCCGTTTCCAATTGAGAATAGACGAGTTCTTTTTGTTAGAGACGTGACCACAAAATATGACGAGATTGCAAAGGATAAAAAAATCGTATCAAGAATGAGGCAACATATTGCCGATATTTGTAATACCTTTCCACGAAATACAATAGTGTTCTTCCCTAGTTTTGATGTAATGTCTTCGTTCATAAACGATGGTATTAGAGAAGATGTAAGACGATCCCTCTATGTCGAAGAGCAGGGCATGCCTCAAGCGGAACTAATGGAGATTGTATCTAATTTTAAAGAGTCTAGCCGTAAAAAGGTAAGTGGGGCTGCACTGTTTTCTGTTATAGGCGGGCGTATCAGCGAAGGTCTGGATTTTCCTGCTGAAGAGCTGGAGATAGCGGTAATCGTTGGTATTCCCTATCCAAAACCTACGGCAAGACAAAGAGGGTTGCAGAGGTATTATGATGTTAAGTTTAGAAAAGGTTGGGAGTATACGGTGGAGGCACCTACTGCTAGGAAATTATTGCAGTCTATTGGTCGGCTTATTCGTGATGAGACTGACAGAGGTGTGGCAATTATTCTTGATAGACGTGCACCGAGATTTAAAAAATATATCAAAGATTTGACTGAGTCGAAAGATCTGATCAAAGATATAGATGGATTTATGGAAAAATAGTATGAAAGATTCATGAACAATGCTGGTTATGAAAATTTATATAATCACTCAAATTATTATTCAAGACCAGTAAACATTCGTTCAAACTCATTTTCCCCTTCTAATTTTAGAAATTTTGCACTACAATATTTCCCCATCTTATCTCGATATTCTAAATCAACTCTGATTCTTTTATTCACATATTCGTTTTTTATCAATTCGCATGCAAGTTTTCTCTCTTCATTTCTAAAAGTATACAAAAGATGATGAAATTTATTATCGTTAGTATTCAATGCATCTCCTTTTTTTGTAGCTTTAATGTTAAAAGATACTTTATGTGCTGTTTGGCCGATATTTTTAATGTAAATGGCAGTAAGGAGAGGATGGTTCATACCTTTAGAATAGTTATCAGTTTCAATAATAAATTCAGGGAGATTCGACATCTTCTCATTTCTTGTTTGAGCATACATGACCCAAAGTTGAATAGCAATAACCACTGTTTGTATGCTTAAAATAATTAGAATTTGTATATTTTCTGAAGATTTAACAAGATATAAAAATAAAAAACTAATAACTATCGCCAGTATAAGTGCAAAACCGAGAAATATGAAGGGAATAGGAACCTTCCCTGCTTTAATCTCTTCTCGATCTATTTCACGTCCTCTTTTTGTCTTCTCTCTATAATCTGCTAATTTTGATTTTAAAACATCATATGGATTTGATTTCATTCTCCTTCCTTCACATGTAATTATAACGTCTTATTACTTTAAAAATATGACTGCCAGAATTTTTATTATTGTATTTGATACATTAGTTTAAAGTTATCTTTGACCAGTAACTATTAATTTTACAAAATGTTATGAAATTGTGGACTGAGGGAGGAAAATGAAAAAACAGTGCCATCAATGTGGAAATGAATTAGATAGTTTACTGCCATTCAAATGTAAACACTGTGGAGAGTTATATTGTAAAGACCATTATTTGCCAGAAAATCATAACTGTCCTAATTTGCCACGTTCAGGGTGGTTAATAAAAAATCAGTATAAACCATTGAAGTACCACGAGAAATCAAATATATCAGAATCAATCCCAGAGATTAAAGTCAACAGAAGAAAAAATTATAGAGATAATAATGTACATAATTCCTATAAATATGAAATAAAAAGACTGTCAATGAATATGTTGAGAAACAAATGGTTTTGGATAATTGTTATGCCTATAATCCTTATCATTATCCTCTACGTTTATCTCTTGTTTACTTATGGAGAAACATGTGCAACCTCTGTGTTAATCTGTATTATTGTTCTTATTGCATGTATTCTTATGATGATTTTTTTGCCACCTAGAAGGAGGTCTATTCTCGAAGAAGCAGAAATAGAAAAGGGACGTCTTCGGGAAATAGGCAGTCAGCAGGTCAGACGAAGAAGATGGTGACACACTTCAAACCTTATGAAATTGTAGTTTGGAGGAGTAAAGAATGGGATACGGACTCCCGAAGATAGGTAAAAACGAACAAAATATTTTATACGGTGAAACAGAAAGCAGAAAAAAAATTCCAGCAAAAGTTGAAAAAGAAGTATACAAAAGAGCAAAAGGACGCTGTGAATGTTGTGGAACAAAACTAAAAAAGAATGAAGGAGATTTTCACCATTGGCGTTCACCAAGGATATCGCCAACAGCAAAAACAGTTCAATTTCTTTGCCTACCTTGTCACAGAAAACATGGACATAAAAGGAAGGTAATAACACATACTACAATTTGGGGAAAGGAAAAAGAGGTAAAAATTATAAGAATCAAGGTTAGGAAAAGAAAGAAAAAGAGAACCAAGAAAAAATCTAAGAGAAGGACTATTCGCAAAAAACGGAAAATAAAGGAAAAAATCACTGGAAAGAGGCGGAGAAAGAAGAGAAAATAGAACAAAAATAGTTATGAAATTGTAGTTTGAGGGAGGAAAATATCTTCATTTTGGTAACAGATTTGGTATCTAATTTTCATACTCGTGATTTTTGAAAAGAAAATTTAGAAATTTCTTTAACGACGAACAACATACATGTAAAGATTCTGTACTATGGGGACAAAAAAACAATTATCAAAACTTATTCTTGAGGATGGATCTGCATTCTTAGGTCACTCTTTTGGTTCTAAAAAGACCGTTGCTGGAGAAGTTGTATTTAATACTGGAATGGTCGGTTATCCAGAGAGTTTAACCGATCCATCATACAGAGGACAAATCCTAGTTTTAACATATCCCTTAATTGGAAACTACGGCGTCCCAGGAAACGAACTAGAAGATAATCTTTTGAAATATTTCGAATCGGACAGAATTCAAGTTCAAGGTTTGATAATAACTGATTATTCATTTGACTACTCTCATTGGAATGCAAAAAAATCTTTATCAGACTGGATGAAAGAGTACGATATTCCAGGAATTTATGGCGTTGATACAAGAGAATTGACAAAAAAATTACGGACAAAAGGGACCCTGCTTGGAAAAATTGTCAATGGACATAAAAAAATTTCGCTGAAAGATCCCAATAAAAGAAATTTAGCGGCAGAAACAAGCATCAAGCAACCAATTGTCTATGAAAAAGGCAAAAAGAAAATCTTACTCGTCGACTGCGGTACAAAAAATAGCATCATACGAGCTTTTCTTAGAAGAAATTTTACTGTTGCAAGAGTCCCATGGGATTTTGATTTCGAACAAGAAAAGGCTGATGGTATAGTTCTCTCAAATGGGCCTGGTGATCCAAAGAAGTGCAAAGAGACGATTAAACATGTTGAGACTGCCCTGTCAAAAAATATTCCTATTCTTGGTATCTGTCTTGGCTCACAAATTCTAGCACTTGCGGCCGGTGGAAATACCTACAAACTCAAATACGGCCATCGCAGTCAAAATCAACCTTGCGTGGAAGCTGGAACCAATCGATGTTACATCACGCCACAAAACCACGGTTATGCAGTTGACGCAGATATGTTACCAGAGGATTGGCGGGAATGGTTTTACAACGGAAACGATCAGACAAACGAAGGTATTAAGCATATTTCAAAGCCGTTTTTCGGAACGCAATTCCACCCTGAAGCATCTCCAGGACCTGACGATACGGAGTTTATATTTGACATGTTTGTGAGAGCGATGAAATGATTGAACGGAAAAAACCAAAGCACAAAAAAATTCTACTCTTGGGGTCAGGTGCGATACGCATAGGGCAAGCAGGAGAATTTGATTATTCTGGAAGTCAAGCAATCAAAGCATTGAAGGAAGAGGGAATCAAAACCATTTTAGTAAATCCAAATATTGCAACGATTCAAACGTCTGATTATCTTGCCGATAAAGTGTATTTTTTACCGGTTAACGCTTATTTTGTTGAAAAGGTGATTGAAAAAGAAAGACCTGACGGAGTATTGCTGGGGTTTGGTGGACAAACTGCACTTAATGTTGGTTTGGAGCTAGCAGATAAAGGCGTATTTAAGAAGTATAAAGTTGAGGTTCTTGGGACACCCGTTGGAACAATTCGAGATACTGAAGACCGAGAACTTTTTGTTAAAAAAATAAAAGAAATAAATCTCAAGGTTCCGACCAGCAAGGCGGTTAAAAGTGTCGAAGATGCAATTGCCGCAGCAGAACAAATCGGTTATCCTGTGATGTGTAGAATAGCCTACGCTCTTGGTGGTTTGGGCTCAGGTGTGGCTTTCGATAAAAAACAACTGCTTGAACTTACAAAAAAGGCTTTTTCGTTTACAAATCAAATACTAGTTGAGGAGTATCTTGAGGGCTGGAAAGAACTTGAATACGAGGTTGTAAGAGATCGTTTCGATAACTGCATCGTCGTTTGTTCCATGGAAAATGTTGATCCTATGGGCATCCATACCGGTGAAAGTATCGTTGTTGCACCAGTACAGACGTTAACCGCGTCTGAAAATTTCAAACTGCGGGCTCTTTCTATAAAAGTAATAAGACATCTTGGCATCATTGGTGAATGCAACATACAATTTGCTCTTGACCCAAAATCAGAAGATTATCGAATAATAGAAGTGAATGCACGGCTTAGCCGTAGTTCAGCGTTAGCCTCAAAAGCAACAGGATATCCACTGGCTTTTATTGCAGCGAAGTTAAGTTTAGGTTACAGTATGAATGATGTAAAAAACATCATCACAGGCGAAACTTCTTCTTGTTTTGAGCCCGCTTTGGATTATGTGGTTGTGAAGTATCCACGTTGGGATTTGCAGAAATTCAGAAGGGTCAGCGTTCGTATCGGTTCAGAAATGAAATCCGTTGGCGAAGTCATGGCTATCGGTAGAAGTTTTGAAGAAGCACTTCAAAAAGCGATACGAATGTTGGATGTGGGAATGACCGGCCTTGCGTGTAATACAATCATGTTTGATGATTTGGAAAAAGAGTTACGAGAGCCGACCGACAAAAGGATGTTTGCAATAATCGAGGCGCTCAAAAAAGGGTATTCGATTGATGCCATTGCAAAGCTATCCAAGGTAACACCTTGGTTCTTGTATAAAATACGAAATATTTTGGAGCTTGAAGGACAATTGAAACGTTATAGTCTTGGCGATATTCCCCTCGATCTTTTAAAAGAGGCAAAACAAAAAGGGTTTTCCGATTTACAAATCGCACTACTTACAAAAAGTAGCGAGCTTGATGTAAGAAAGAAAAGGAAAAAACTACGTATTGTTCCTTATGTTAAACAGATAGACACATTGGCAGCAGAGTATCCTGCAAAAACAAACTACCTGTATCTCACGTATAATGCGAGTGCAGATGATCTTACCTTTAAAGAAAAAAACCAGGTGGCTGTTTTAGGCGGCGGTGCGTACCGAATCGGTTCATCGGTAGAGTTTGATTGGTGTTGCGTAACTTCTGTAGCAACGTTGCGAAAATTGAACTATCGCACAATTATGATAAACTGCAATCCTGAAACAGTTAGTACCGACTACGACATCTGTGATAAACTGTATTTTGACGAGCTCACTTTCGAGCGAGTGTTAGATATCTATGAAAAGGAAAATCCTTTGGGAATCATAATTTCCATGGGCGGTCAGATTCCAAACAATCTGGCTTTGCCATTGTATGAATCTGGCGTTTCAATTCTTGGTACGTCCCCTCTTGACATTGATACTGCTGAAGACAGACATAAGTTCTCCCAGTTACTCGATAAGTTTAAAGTAGATCAGCCAGAATGGAAGGAATTGACAAGTTTAGAAGCGGCCGAAGAGTTTGCAAACAAGGTTGGATACCCGGTACTAATAAGACCTAGTTACGTTTTGAGCGGTGCAGCGATGAGTATTGCACTCAGTAAGAATGAGTTGAGAGATTATCTAAAGAAAGCATCTGAAGTCAGTAAAAAATATCCTGTTGTGATTAGTAAATTTATAACTGGCGCAAAAGAAATCGAGATTGATGCGGTTGCCCAGCGTGGAAAACTTTTCTGCTATGCGATATCTGAACATGTAGAAAATGCTGGAGTTCATTCAGGTGATGCAACGATTGTATTGCCACCTCAAAGAACTTATTTGGAAACCATGAGACGGGTGAAAACCATTGCAAAGAATGTCGCAGAGTCTTTGAAAATCACTGGTCCATTTAACATACAATTTATTGCAAAGGATAACGATGTAAAGGTCATAGAATGCAATCTACGTGCATCAAGAAGTTTTCCGTTTGTTTCTAAAGTTTTCAAGATAAATTTTGTTGATGTTGCTACAAGAATTATTATGGGCAAGCGTCTAGCTCCAATTGATCGATCATCTTTTGATTTAGATTATGTCGGAGTTAAGGCGCCGCAGTTTTCGTTTACAAGACTGAAAGGCTCAGACCCAATTTTAGGTGTGGAGATGGCATCTACCGGCGAGGTTGCCTGTTTAGGTGATGATTTCAATGAAGCGTTTTTGAAGAGTCTTATTTCTGTGGATTTCAAGCTGCCCAAGAAAACGATTTTACTTTCAACAGGTCCGGTCGACAGCAAGGCAGATTTCCTGGAAAGTACAAAGATACTAAATAAGATGGGATTTAAGTTTTGTGCGACAAAAGGAACTGCAGATTTTATGAAAGTGAACGGCATCGATGCAGAGGTACTCTATTGGCCGCTGGAAGAAAAAGAACCAAACACACTGACTTATATTGCTGACGGAAAAATTGATTTGGTCATCAATATACCAAAAAATATCGAGAAAGAAGAGCTTGACAACGATTATTTGATAAGACGGAAAGCAGTGGATTTCAATGTTTCATTAATTACGAATTTACAACTGGCAAAAAGATTTGTTGAAGCGATATCAAGAACTACACTTGATGATCTAAAAGTTAAGAGTTGGAATGAATACAATTAGATCCTTTGTAGAAATTAGTAATTATCAGATTTTGTCCCTTTTCGTAACCTTTTTCTTTTATTTATTTCGTCATATGGTATTATCTCTTTGATTGAGTTTATAGAAAAAGCAGTTCGCCCAAGTTCGGTTTGAAAAAATACGCTATCCTCTAAAATCTCGATAATAGTTCCATCCAAAATCTCTCTAGTATCTTTAATAACTTTTACGTATTGACCCTTAAACGGTTCTACTAAGTTTTTTTCCATTCATGCCACCTTTTACAATCGTACGTCATTAATAAAATAATCATCAGCTCTTATATTTTTCCTTATGATGTAACTTAACATATGTTATCTGAGGATTTATGAAGGATTAGTTGTTTAAATAAAATCGGTGTAACAAATTGTGATAAATTTTGTTCTTGGAAACTTCTAAGTTTGCCTAAGATACTATCAAAGTTTAAATACAAATAAAATATTTACAATATTAGATATAGTTGGGTTCACTCAAAAAATAATAGCTTTAATTATAGGTAGAGGTGGAAAAAATGAGGAAAAAATTAATGTTATTTGGAATAGTTTTTATGTTTATTGCTGTTTTTTTATTTGTAATAGGCATTACAAGCGAGAATGTAAGAGCAGAAAGTGCCTCAGGAACATGGACAGGCACATGCACAGATTCGACGTATGTAGCAGTTTTCTATTATGATGTTGTACTCGAATTGAATGGTGAAAGCAGCGTAAGTGGAACTCTTCAGCTTACATGTACAGACATAGATGCCAGTTCTGGATGGGCGGACACAAGTATGATTGGTACCGTTCACACTGCTGAGGTATATGGTACGATGTCAGGTTCCGAACTTACTCTTCATATGAATATCTACACCCTTACACTGCAAATATCTGGAGATACGATGACGGGAGGTGGCCAAGGCGTAGATGCCGCGAACGTTCCGAATACATGGTCGTTCGACCTCAGAGGCGGAGGTGGTCTTTTTGGTTTTGGTTCATTTGATATATATTCCTTGGCTATTCCCTCAGCATCCCTTTCATTTATTGGAGGAGGGTTAGGTTTAGCTGCATCTTCTTTACCTGCACCTAGAGGATTGATGGGATTCAGGGGACGAACGCGAAAGCAACCACATTATCATCATCCTATTGTTACTCAAAAATATCGTACTAGTCCACCTCCGCCCCCACCAGTTGTGATTCCACCGCCACCACCTGCAGTGGCGCCAGTTGCCTTAAGAGATCCAAACGAGACATTTAGGATGCCACTCCAGCCGCCTGGAACCACAATTGGCGCTCATCAAGTTCCATGGGACGCACCAATGCAATGCCCGTCTAACCGCAATCCGGATGGATATCCTTATGATAGAGGAACAAGTGCCAATATGAGATGCCCATACTGCGGATGCAATACACTCTCACCATTTACCACCGGATGGTTCTGCACAAATCCGCTATGCCCTGCACGTCGTGAGTGGCTTCAAAAAAGATGCACCCATCATGAATTCAATAATATGACCTGGAGGGTGTTATGACAATGAACCCTCAACCTACTTTTCAAAATGGCAATCAAAATGAGATATCAGCCTCGGGATATCAGGCTCAGGCATCTCCTGCAACAAATCAGGTCATCAAGCGTCCATTAACAGATATAGATATGGATTTATTTTCAAGATTCTATTATAATCTCCAGCGTGGCACGAGAGGTTTAGCAATAATGTCTTTTGTATTCTTCTTCATATTCATAATTTTTTATTTTGTTCTCTATGATATCGCATTTGATTGGACTATTTATTTTGTATTTTATCTCGCGAATTTTATAATAGGTGCGTTAGCAATAATAATGTCTCTTAAATTTGTTCAATCTCGAAAAAAGATTTCAGACATTTTAGATGGAGGGACTGTAATAGAAGTAAAAGGCCCAGCATATAGAAATCGACTTGCGCCAAAGGCTCAAGCCTGGACAGTCGGACCCATCTCGGTGATGTCAAGACCAGGAACAGTGTTAAACATGATCCAAGAAGGGGCGCAGACAACGGTCTTATGCATACCTAGGATGAGGATAGCCCTCTCAATTAATAATGTTGAATTAATGAATGGCGCACGTATAATATGCCCGCCGAGTCTCGAAGCGTTGGCGGTACTTGAACAGAATTTACCACAAGAAGTTGGCAGTAAAGAAGAAATAAAGGAATTGGAAACAACTATAGATGATTCCATGGATTCTAATGAGCGTTTGACAAAGCTGAAAGAGATTAGAAAATACAGTAAAAAGTAGAGAAATAAAACCAGTGCAAATTTCTCAATAATGAATTAACATCCGTTATCTGAGGGTTTATAAAGGATTAGTTGATTTGAAATTGTAGTTTGAGGAGAGAAAAATGAAAAAACAATTAATAATTATTGGAATAATATTTGTATTATTGGCAGTTGGGTTCAGTGGATGTAATGAACAAAAAACAAAAGATGGTAGCGGAAAAGCAGAATCTCTAGATATCAACAGTGGTAGTAGTATACCGGTTACTTCGCAGTCAGTTGCTTTTACCGGTGGAACAATAAGTGTTACAGATAGTTTAAGTCCACTTTATGGACTTAATATTGATGTACCTCAGGCAGCCGCATCTGATGGCGTTGAATTCAGTATCAGCTATGCAGACATTACTGATATTAGTGGTTTACCTGACGGTGCTTCTTTTGCTAGCAAGATGATCAACGTCGGAACAGATGGAACTGATATTTGGAACGAGTATAAGGCTTTTGAAAAACCATGCACTGTAACCCTCCCCTATGACCCAAGCATTGTTACAAATGAAGAATCGATCAGGTTTTATTCCTACGATGCGGCAAATAACCTTTTAGAGTCCACAGGTTTCATATCTCAGGATACATCAAGCAACACTATAACATTCTATACTGGGACTTTCTCAAGTTTCATTGCTATAGAACTTAGTATGGAGATCAGTGAATTATTAGGCTTGGATTATTCTGTGGATACGGGGTTTAGACCAGCAACGGATGGTTGGTTTATAGATAATTATGGTTCCTATCTCGCGTCTGGTGGGATATGCCTAGGGATGACAAGTTATGCGCAATGGTATTATGCACATAAAAAAGCAACAGATGGTGGCCTGTATTCAAAGTATTTGGAGGGGGATATGAATGAATGGCGTGATGACGAAACGGCGATTCAGCTTGCTACTCGCGCACATATGGGTTCTTCAGGCATCTGGAGTTCACTTACACAAGACGAGATAGATTGGGCAACGACAAATTCAGCGGATGTAGCTTATAGTATAATTCATGGTATGATTGTTAGCGGTCAACCTCAACTCATTGGTTTAAAGACCAGACGCAATGACGGCAGTTGGGCAGAGGGCGGCCATGCTGTACTGGCCTATCAATATACTGGAGGAAGATTCGATATATGCGATCCAAACTATCATGGGACAGCACCAGGAACTGATGTAAGACAAATTCCCTTCACCTATGAAGACGGCTTTACCAGAGTTTACAGCTCAGGTCAAACAGCAGGAGCAGGCAGACAATATAACGTCTTCTACCATGCTAGCTCCAAAACCTTCAGCCCTGAAAATGCTTACAGCCAACTCTATGATGCTGCAGAAATAAATTTCGAGGGTGACACTATTTTCCCTACAGTTACACTTACAAGTCCCGATACACCTACTGATACCGATTACGATGGCATTCGGGACACAACAGAAAGCAAGGTTACAATCTCAGGAACAATTACGGGAGGACAAGAAGAGGTTACTTCAACATTGATTTTTGTTAGTAATCAAAAATTCACAGTACCTGTAGCAGGAGGTTCATTTTCTCAAGAAATCCCTCTGTTTGCTGGTGAAAATGATCTCATAATTCTTGCTACCGATGAAAACACACGTTCCAATTGGGCAGGTTATTTGAGAGATACCATAAAATCAACTGCATCTGTAGCCTCTCTCACATTCACACTAACCTGGGGGCAAGATAATAGCGATGTCGACCTTCATGTACTTGAACCCGCTGAGGGGCGCCATATTTATTATGGTGACATGGGCTCATCTTATGATGGATACCCCTATTTGGACATCGACAATAGAGCGGGATATGGCCCTGAACATTATTATGCAACAGAGGATATGACGCTGCCTGATTCTGCGTCACTTTATGGAACCTATAAATTTAGAGTGCATTACTTTGATGACTCCGATAGTGACTATGAAACCACACAACCCATCACATGGCAGGTATCTGTCAGATATTTAGCTTTTAAAGACGTGGCAACAGGAACCGAATATTGGGAAGAAAGTTCATGGAATGGGATTTTAACTGTTGAATCTACTTCTGACACTGACAACTTTTATAATTCTGAAGCGGCTTGGAGCACAACCTATCAAGTGGAATATCTGCAACCTAGCCCTGATGATTATGGTGTACCCCCACCGCCACAAAATGAGTTGTCATAATTAATGATGGTCCAAGGTTAAGAAATAAAATCAGCGTAATTTTTCTCCTGTTTAGATTAACATCCGTTATCTGAGGGTTTATATAGGATTAATTGTTTTTAAATTGCAATTGAGGGAGGAAATTATGGTTAAAGTCATACTTGAATTATCTAAGCTTGAGATAGAAATGTTCCTTAATTGTGTCGAAGGAGCAATTGATACAAATCATGTTACTGGAAAAGATGCAGAAACCGTAAAAAAAATTAAGAAACAATTAAGCAGATATCTATAAATTTTAGAACTTCTCATTTCGGTAACAGATTTGGTATCCCATCTTCTATTGGATAAGTTACATTGCATTTTTTACAACTAAACTTTCCAGTAATTACCACCAGATTTAATTAGACTATGCCAAAAATAAAGAACTATACAAATATCATTCTCTAATTTTGTCATAGATAGGTAATATTTATCTATGACAATATTTGCCTATATCTGGCAAAACACCTCCTAAGAAAATGTTTAAATATGTGTAACCACATATTTATGTGTAGTGATACCTATGGGAAATATGACACTATCAATACCAGAAAATATCCACAAGCAGATGAAACATTTTTCAGAAGTAAAATGGAGTGAAATAGCAAGAAAAGCCATCATAGAAAAATTAGAGTTCTTACAACTGGCCGAAAAACTTGCGCAAAAAAGTAAACTCACAGATGAAGATGTGAAAATGTTTAATAAAAAAATCAAATCCTCTGCATCAAAGAGGTTTCTCAGTTGAATATCGTCATCGATTCAAACATTCTTTTTTCAGCATTAATCAGAGATTCTTTAACGAGAAGAATTATCTTAGAGTACGATGGAGTTTTTTTGTTTCCTTCCTTCATTTTTGAAGAAATGGAAAAACATAAAGGAGAACTACTGAAAAAATCAGGAATGAACACAAAGGATTTTGAATTGTTGTTATACATCTTACTCCGAAAAGTGAGGATCGTACCATCCGACGTGTTACGTCCATATAAAAAGAAGGCATACGGGATTGTCAAAGATATTGATCCTGGCGATACGGTTTTTATAGCCTGTACATTAGCCTATCCACAAAGCATTCTCTGGTCTGATGATAAAAAACTCAAACAACAGTCAATAGTTCCAATAATTAATACCAATGAAATGTATCGTCTTTTTTATGGAAAAAGATGAACACAGAAACCATCAAAAATCTTTTAGAAGAACTTCTCAGATAATTTTCGTTTAAAATTCTTCGATATAGAGTTCTGTCGCCTCTTTCAGATTTTTTATTGCTTCCTCGATGCTCCTTCCTTGAGATACTGTCCCTAATTCAGGGCATTCAGCTACGTAAAATTTTCTTTCTTTATGTACTAAAGCACTAAACACATGATTCACATCTACAACAAGATCCACTGTATTATTTAATCTTTTTTTCATATACTACTTTGGTAACAAATTTGGTATCCCATCTTCTATTGGATAAGTTACATTGCATTTTTTACAACTAAACGCACCGGTAATAATCTCTCCTTTGTCCTCTTTTTTAATATCTAGCTTTAAATCTCCTTTGCAAGTCGGACAGCATAAAATATTCAACATATCTTTCTTCATATTTACACTCCTTAACCTCAGTGATCTCCAAGATACACTATTCGTTTTTTACCCAAATCGGCATCCCACACAAATGCCCAATCTTCTTCAGTATTTCTTTTGATTTCTTCTATGTTTTGCATGTAGTTTTTGACCTGGGAGTCCATGAGATCGGCCTGATGAATAACACATGCCTCAATCGTTTTTGGCATGCGAGGTGAACCCCACTCATATTTACCATGGTGACTAAGTATTAGATGACATAAATGATTCTCAAGATCCTGATCAAATTCTTTTCCACTCTTTTTCAACTCTGCAATCTTTTCGCGTATCCATCTATCTCCAATTACAATATGCCCAATGAAATTCCCTTCTTCCGTCTTATCTATCGTCGCTGTAAACTTGTACTCTTTTAATTTTCCAACGTCATGAAGTATTGCACCTGTTACAACTAAATCCTTGTTTATGCCGGGATACATCTCACAAATGTTTTTGCATAGTCTAATTACACCAATGGTGTGCTCAAGGTTCCCACCGACATAGTTATGATGGTGCGTCATTGCGGAAGGCGAATGAGCATACTCCTTTACAAATTTATGATCATCAAAAAACGACGCAAGTAAACTTTTCAGTTGCTCGTTTTCAACAGCTTTTATATCTGTTTTAATCATCTCAAGATATTCTTTTATCTTTGATTCTTCAAGGGATGGTAAGAAATCACTGACATCGTACTCATTTGGGTTGCATCTACGCAAACCGCCTGATGTCTCATTGACCGATATCTGCATTTTATCCTCGTAAACCTCAACATATCCAGCTCTAATCTGAACTACATCACCAACTTTGAAACTATCAAACAGTCTCTTAACTCTGTCTTTATTATCCCCACCCCAAAATTTGACACCAACCTCTCCTGTTTTATCTACTGCTACAAAGTCAAACCATGTGCCCTTCTTGTAAGCCCTTGGAGGATTTTTTGATCTAACGGCAAAGAAATCACTAACTGCGTCCCCTTCTCTTAGATTTTCAATGAACTGCTCTTTCTTGCGTCTGCCAACATCTGCCTCTATCATTGTCTGTTCATCCTGTTTTTTATCATAATTATAGATATCTGGCATTTTCAATTCTCCCCCAAGATAACGCCAAGTTTTTTTGGTATTCTATCATATTTTTACAGTTTATACACTTTTCCTTCCTTTACAATCCTTGTTTTAATACTAAGTTTTCTAAAAATACCAGGGTATTCTGTGTGAATTGGATAAAGCTCTTTAGGACTTATACTCTTGATAAGCTCTTTGAGGTCGGTTCCGTTGATATGCCCGGAACAGTGAGACTGGACAAATCTTAAATCAAATAAATTCAACCAATTATGCATCCGCTCGTATGATATTTCCATTTCTTCATTGAACGGCTCAGACAATGAGTGTATATACACCCCACTATAAGGCTTCAAATCAATCAAGTTATTGAAATAATAGAAGTTCAAAACCACCATGTATGAAGTAGGATTCTTTGCAATTTCCTCGGCGGTAATAATATTTGGGTAATCTAACCTACATTTTATGTATTGGTCAGTGTAATCTTCATCAATATATGTGCCAGTCAGTCTCTTTGGTTTAAGAAGCAATATATTTTCATCTCTGCTGTCTGGCGCTTTTAGTTTTTTATCTTTATGATAGTGCTCTAAAAAACATGCGTGTTTGAAGCTTATTACAAGCTTTTTATTGAGATCTTTTGCAACTTTATAGAAGGTTGTAAACCTATCCACATCTTTGAAGTTAAAATCAACTATTGAAAGTTTTTTACAATTCGATATATTCTCTTTAGATTCTTTGTAGATTTTCTGTTCAGATTCATCTGTTTTTGCAAGTTTTACTCTAGTTCCTTCCGTAATCATCGCAATGGGTTTTGTCTCTTTTGCAGCGTTGATAAAATCCGTAGTCATATCAGCATGAAGTCCGTGCATCCTTAAATCTCCTGTATAAATAACGGGTCCTTCAGATGTGTGTATTATAAACCCGTAAGCGCCTGGCACACTATGATCAACATGAATAGGCTCTATTTCTAATGAGTCGATTTGTATTTTTTTGCCAGTTCTAAACGTTTTAAACGTTCTTTTTATTGGAGGTTTTTTGTAATCAAATCGGTAAAGAGGCCTATGTCTAAAATCAATAACCTCATTTTCTAGGTCTCTCTGGCTTTGCTCTGCAACAGCATCTAAAATACTTTTACATGTCTCCCCGCAATAGATTGGTATGTCTTTGTGCAGAAATGAAATGTAATTCGCATGATCAGCATGTGCATGGGACAAAACAACTCCTGCAACATCTGGCTTCTCTGCTTTTCGTCCATGATGCTCTAATAAATCCTGTCTGTAGATTCCAGGAATGTCTGGAATTAGCTTCATTGCAAGAAAATCACCTATTCCATTGGCAGTTCTTGGCGTTAAGAATTCTTCGAAGTATTTTCCTCTCCTTTTAAAACTCAACCCAAAATCTAGGAATATCTTTGTACCACAATCTTCAAGGAGAATCTTGTTTCCACCAATCTCCTTGACTCCCCCGTAAAATGTTAGTTTTACCACTTGTAATTCACCGTTTTCTAATTTTTTTAACAAACAGCATATAAATAAAGGTTATTGAAGAAAAATAAAAAGAGGGACGGAAAAGATGGGTGAATCTTATTTATCTTTTTGCTGGGCAAGAAATCGTGCCCGTTGTCCAACTACGAAGAGCTTAGCAATGAAGGTTATCTCTTGAGCTTCTTCCTTACTTGATACTTGCCCTACGATTAACATAATTATCAATATTCGATTTGTATTTTAGCTTTAAAAAGCCTTGTTGTACAACTGTTATCCGTTATCTGGAACAGATATTAACTAAAAATTTGAATTTAATAAAAACAGCATGTTGTCAACATAATAAAAATAGAAATTTATAATTTAAACAAAAGAAAGAAAAAATAGAGTTGCTAGGAGAATACTTAGTGGCTTCTAGGAATTTTTAATAGGTAACTTAGTAATGTGTTAGCATTTAAACTTAAACTAAGGCTAGTTAATGTGTTGCTGCTGGAAACAGAATTGAAGGAAAGAGAATTTGCTGCGTTGGATTGAGAGGAACTTACTGCGTTGTTGGTAGGATTTACTACGTTAACATTAGTGTTTATATCAGCGTTAATATTAGTATCACCATCATCGACTCTTTCGATGGCGCAAGTAGTACTACCATCTTTTGGTGGTGCGTCACCATTAGTATAAACAATTTCTACATTATTATCCATATAAATTTCTAGTGGAGATACTGAAGGGTAAAGCCACTTAACCCCGTTGTTAATTAAAAAATCATAAAGTTCACTTTTGGTATTTAAACTCCAACCATCATTATCGATATCTATTGTGTTTTTTGCGTCTGATTCAAGACCATCTCTTTGAGTTTGGGTTAACCCTTCTGTTTTTTCAAAAGAAACATGCGTATCGAATGTATTTAACAAGTAGTCATAAATCTCCGTCGGATACTGATATGTAGTATAACAATTATAGTAATATGCTGCCCAGACGAGCTCAGAACAATACCACTCTTGCTTAACTTTATCTGCTCCCGAATATTTATCTAAAAATTTATTCATCCATTTACCTGCACCCACCGTACATAGATGCCAAAACTCTTGATATTTATCCCCAACTCTACTACAAGCCCAATCCGTAACCCTATCTAAAGTCGTCGTATCTAGATAGTTACCATTGTTATCCTTTACTCTTCCAACAGCAAAGTAAACACTGCCCACGTAATCACTTAGCCCAAAAGTAAAATACCTTACACCAGCATTGGGTACAGCCTCCACACATCTCACATAGTCCTTCATTCCATTCTCTCCCTTACCTTCTTGAACATCAACAACTATTGCAGCATGACCATTAAGCGATCCGGGAGTCGCAAGCATCGCGAGCTTAGTTAAAGTAGCAGTTAAGTTCTTTAAATCTAAGTCTTGAAGCTTGTAACGTTTACCAGCATCCCAAATAAGAATATCTCCTTTTTTAAATTTAAAAGATGGTGATTTATGTTCTGTCCCACCACTAGTAGTTAATTGATTAACATTGTTACTACTAGCAGATTGAGGTTGATTATTACTACTTGAACTACCTCCTGTACCACTAGTGCTACTTCCACCTACTGCGGTATTAACAATAACATTATTGTTAACACCTGATGCAGTATTAATAATATCATTAGTTGCTGCACTATTTGATGAATCACCTGATGTATCTACTGTTGAGCCTCCTGCTATTTCCGTTCCCACATTATTTGCACTCTGGTCAGTTGTCTCTCCTTTATCCAATATGCTTAAAATTGAAGCTGAAGATGCAGTATTTAGCAATGGTGCTGTTATTTTGTCAGTATTTGCACTCTGGTCAGTTATTTTATTAACAGATATACCTGCAGTTGCAGCTAAAGATACAGGAGTTAACATTGCTGCTATCGATAATATAACTACACCCAATAGGATTCTTTTTTTATTACGACCACTTATGCTAAATTCACATTCATCTTTAATCCTCATACTCTCCACGTCCTTTCTCTCAATTATTGCCACAAATTGACATGGTATACTTTGTCAGTTTCCACTATTTAAAGGTTGTGCGCTAAACTCCTCAAAATGATAAAATGGAGAAACGACAGAACGACATCATTAAGTATACACAAAAATTGTATCGAAATTAATAAAACATAGGTATCCATTAAAGAACTGCAAGGGTGTCATCAATATGGCTAAAATAAATATAAATGGCATACTTGCAAATTACGACAAAAAGAAGCTAACAATAGCTACAGTTTGCTCTCACTCAAGTCTTCAGATTTTTAATGGTGCTAGAAAAGAGGGTTTTAAGACTCTAGGGATCTCTGTCGGGGAAGTAAAAAAATTCTATAATGCATTTCCCCTTGGAAAACCAGATGAATTTTTTATTGTTGATAAATACAAAGACATAGGAAAATATGCCGAAGAACTTCAAGAAAAGAACGTTATTATCATTCCCCACGGTTCATTTGTCGAATATCTCGGGCCAAAAAATTTTTCAACATTAAATTTGCCAACATTTGGAAATAGAGCAGTCCTTGATTGGGAATCTGATAGAAAAAAAGAGAAACGGTGGTTGGAAAGCGCCGGTCTTACTATGCCAAAGCAGATAAAAAATCCAAAGAAAATAGACAAACCCGTTATTGTCAAATACCATGGGGCAAAAGGTGGAAAAGGATTTTTCGTCGCAAAAACATATGCAGAGTTTGTTAAGCGAGTCGATAAAAGTAAACCCTATTTTATCCAAGAATTTGTGATGGGAACCCGGTACTATTTGCACTACTTCTATTCCCCCATTCAAAATGATGGGTATAAGTTAAGCAAAGGCAGTCTTCAACTCCTCTCCATGGACAGAAGAGATGAGACAACCATTGATGAAGTGCAAAGACTTGGCTCGATTGCAGAACTCGAAGAGCTTGGTATCCATCCCACATTCGTTGTAACCGGGAACATCCCGATCGTGATGAGAGAATCTCTCTTGCCACAAGTCTTTAAGATGGGTGAAGCAGTGGTTGAGAAATCCCTTGATCTGTTTGGTGGAGTCCTCGGTCCGTTTTGTCTTGAAACAGTTGTAACAGAAGATCTAGAGTTCAGAGTGTTCGAGATATCGGCGCGTATCGTTGCAGGTACCAACCCATACACCTCTGGTTCTCCATATTCTGAAATGATACAGCCTGATCTTTCCACAGGCCGTCGTATCGCTCAAGAGATAAAATACGCTACAAAACATAATCTTTTAAAAGAGATTTTAACCTGATGTGGTGGTTCGTAATTTATGTTGACTATTATTTTGGTGGAATCCGAATTAGAAGTCATGCCCGTTGAACTTGTCAATCATCCCATGATAGTGTCTTTTGCGCATCAACGACGAAAACAACCAGAGCGCATACTGTTGGATTCCAACTACCATCATGCAGCAATGAGAGATCTTTTGGATGGCAGGCGACGTGGACGACCAGATATAATTCATCTATTTCTTCTCACTGCTTTAGAGTCAATAGCCAATAAAAAAGGTCAACTCAAAATTATTATTCACACACGACACGATGATGTCATTTATGTGAATCCAGAGACAAGGATAATGAGAAACTATGATCGTTTTGTTGGTCTGATTGAACAGCTGTTTGAAAAAAAAATCGTTCGCAGCCAAGAGCAAACTCTCCTTGAACTGAAACAAAAAGTACCACTGA
>Ga0315289_10003300_pt1 | contig 24491 bp, 19 predicted proteins | sample YL17G11_40_MG_FD_203452 | JGI IMG/M metagenome (GOLD analysis project Ga0315289, IMG submission 203452) | Sediment microbial communities from Yellowstone Lake, YNP, Wyoming, USA - YL17G11_40 | ecosystem: Environmental > Aquatic > Freshwater > Lake > Sediment | place: USA: Wyoming | collected...
CTTGCATGAAGGCCCAACGAGAGCTCTACTGTCCCCGCCTGGAAGCCGGTGAAACTGATAGTACTGGCGCAGAATCCAGTACCTTCCACCTGAAAGCGAAGACCCCATGGAGCTTTACTGCAGCCTGTCGTTGTGGTATGAGCTTGGATGTGTAGGGTAGGCGGGAGACGTTACCCAGGATCTACCGCTAGGTAGACTCCGAGTCAACGATGAAACACCGCCCTTCTGGGTTCGTATCACTAACTTCGAGAGAAGGACACCGATAGGTGGGCAGTTTGGGTGGGGCGCCACGCGCTCAATAAGCAAACAAGCGCGCCCAATGGTCATCTCAGGCAGGTCAGAAATCTGCCGGTGAGTGTAAGCGCAAAAGATGGCTTGACGCCGTTCCGGATAACAAGGAACGGCGATACGAAAGTAGGGGCTAGCGAACCATTGAACCTTCTATGTGGGGGTCAATGATGACAGAAAAGTTACCCTGGGGATAACTGAGTCGTCGCCAGCAAGAGTTCATATCGACCTGGCGGCTTGCTACTTCGCTGTCGGCTCTCCCTATCCTGGTGGTGCAGCAGCTGCCAAGGGTGGGGTTGTTCGCCCATTAAAAGGGATCGTGAGCTGGGTTTAGACCGTCGTGAGACAGGTTTGTTGCTTTTTGGTGGAAGTGTCTAGATGCCTGACGAGAAGGATCCTTTAGTACGAGAGGAACGGGGATCCGCAGCCACTAGTTTATCAATTGTCTGGTAAGGCATTGTTGAGCAGCCACGCTGCAGTGGATAAGAGCTGAAAGCATCTAAGCTCGAAGCCACCTTGAAAAAGAGGCATCGCAACGCTCGTAGATGACGAGTTTGATAGGACCGGGGTGTAAGCACCGAGGTTTTCCGAGGTGTTCAGCCTGTCGGTTACTAAAGTTGTACTTGCCGTTGGACTTCGGCTTCGCAATACCGGTTAACGCCGCAAGGCTTAACCGTCATACAGGTTGCGTGTGATCCTCTCTTCCTTCCAATCAATTCTTTCCATTTCTGCAATGTCCAGATTGCGTGAGCGTCAGCTTTGATGCTTGCTTCTCGATTCGATCTTACCCCTCAGGGTAGGAACATGACCGTGGTGGAGGTCGGCAACCTTCGCCGGAGGTCGTTGAGGTGAGGATAGTAGAAGCGCATCCTCTCCTCTGTGTCTGGCTCAATTCCCAAAATTCGGAACATGACCTTGACCTCGAGCTTACCTTCCACTTTCCATGCACCGGTCTCATATCCAGTGTCGCTCATGAGCAAGATGGGAAGGCGGAATCGCGAACGCTCACTCGGCTCTAAAAGGGAAGCGATATACTCCAGCTCTTTTCTGTCCAATCGATATCGATGGCCATCCTTGCCTTCGTAGGACGGCTCCGCTTCCAGCAGCAGCTCCGCCAAAGAACGCCTCTGCACGGGAAGATGCTGGTTCATGATGATCAAGAAGCGCTGCAACGTGTTCTCATCGAACATCCGTCATCGATTTCTCGCTCCGCCTACTTCAAGGTGTCGAGCGAGACGCCGCGATGACCTGGCATTGAGACCGCCATCTAGTCGTCCAACCCAGCGACGCCAGAATCGATGGAAGCGAAGGTTATTAGATACTGGGTTCAATTACAAAGGCGGTTCAGCTGGCGTCGGAGAGAGGAAGGCAAAGATGAGCGAAGAGGTCGACCCGGAGCTGCAGAAGCTCCTTGATACACACCCCTGTTACAACGAGAAGGCCTGCTCTCAATTCGCCCGCATGCATCTTCCAGTGGCACCGGCATGCAACATTCAGTGCAACTACTGCAATCGCAAGTACGACTGTACGAACGAGTCCCGGCCCGGGGTAACGAGCGAAGTGCTCACTCCCGAGCAGGCCGTGGCCAAGATCCGCTATGTGAAAGAGAAGGTGCCCTACCTGAGCGTCATCGGGATCGCCGGTCCGGGAGATCCGCTGGCCAATGAGGCGACCTTCCGCACCTTGGAGCTGGTTGGCAAGGAATTCCCAGAGATGACCCTCTGCCTGAGCACCAACGGCCTGAACCTGCCTCAGAACGTGCAGCGGCTCAAGCAGCTCGGAGTGAAGTTCGTTACAGTCACCATCAATGCGATCGATCCTGATGTGGCGGCGAAGATGTACTCCTTCGTGGTCTATGAGGGCAAGGTGTTGCGGGGAGTGGAAGCGGGCCGGAGACTAATCCAGAACCAGCTGGAAGGCGTTCGTTTGGCAGCTGAAGCGGGCATGCTTGTCAAAGTGAACACCGTCATGGTGCCGGAGGTGAACGCCGCTCACATTTATGAGGTGGCCAAGAGGGTCAAGGAGCTCGGCGCCTACATCATCAACATCATGCCCCTGATACCTGTCCCGGGGACCAATTTCGCCAACATGCGCGCTCCGACCCCTCGGGAAAGGAAGGAATTGCAGGAGGTTTGCGAGCCGAGGATCAAGCAGATGCGTCACTGCCGCCAGTGCCGGGCGGATGCCATCGGGCTGCTAGGCGAGGATCGCTCTGCCGAATTCGCACAGTTCACTTGTGCTGCTGAAGAAGCTCCATCTGGGGAGCCTATCACCATCGAGATGGAGGGCAAGACCCGACACAAGGTGGCCGTGGCGAGCAGCGACGGCCGGAACGTGGACCTGGGATTCGGACAGACCGAATCGTTCTATTCCTTCTTGGTGGAGGCGGGCAACCTTGTCCAACTGGGGATGATCGAGGTGGAAGCGAAGATGGACACGCCCATGATGGGTTCTGCCCACCGAGAGAAGCTGGAGGGAATGGCGGCCGCTCTCGAAGGACACGATGCCATCGTGGCCACGGAGTTCGGCGAGAGGGCGGTGAAAGCCCTCAAGGACCGGGGAATGGCAGCGTACCAGATCACCGGAGATGTGGAGAAGGCGGTGCTTGAATCGACCGACCGGCTCTACAAGAAAAGGGCGGAAACGTTCGAGTGAGGAGAACATGCGTGGTGCGGACCTGCTGGTCAAATGTCTGGAAGCGGAGGGCGTGAAGCGCATCTTCGGCATACCAGGCGAAGAGAACCTGGACGTGATGGATGCCCTCCTGGACTCGGAGATCCAGTTCACCCTCACCAAGCACGAGAACTCGGCGGCCTTCATGGCCAACACCTGTGCCAGATTGACTGGCGATCCTCACGTCTGTCTTTCCACCCTGGGACCGGGAGCCACGAACATGGTCACGGGTGTGGCCGACGCTTACCTCAGCTACCTACCACTGATCGTTCTCACTGGCCAGGTGGGAGCGGAGCGAGCGTATCATCCGCAGAAACAGTACATCGACCTGGTCCAGATGTTCAAGCCCGTCACGAAGGACAGTTTCAGCGTGCGCACTCCCTCTCGCATCCCGGTGCAGATCCGTCGAGCTTTCGACCTGGCTTCGACCGAGAAACCCGGGCCGGTGCATGTAGAACTGCCCGAGGACCTGATGAAGGGCAAGACCGAGGGCACGCCGATAAGAAAACCACAGACGCATCACCTGCGCTGCGAGCCGAATCTGGTGCATCAAGCGCGGGATGTGCTGCTTCGGTCAAGGAGGCCTTTGGTCTTCGCGGGTCCGGGGACGATCCGCGCAGGCGCCTGCAAGCAGCTCCGGGACCTGGTGCGCGCATGGCAGATACCGGTGGTGCACACCTGGTACGGCGCGGGCATCGTGCCATACGACGACCCATTGTCCCTGAACACCGTAGGACTGAGGACGAGGGACCTGGTGCGAGGTGCGTTCGAGATCGCGGACACTATCCTCCTGATCGGTTATGACCTGCCTGAGTTCGCGCCGGTGTTCTGGAACGTGGGCGAGAAGAAGACCGTGGTGGTCATCGATGCCGTTAAGGCCGAGACCGTTCCCAACTTCGCGCCGGACATGCAGGTGGTAGGGGACATTGGCAGCATACTCCAGCGCCTGGCTTCGGACCCGAAGCCAAGGGAGAACTGGATCGGGTCGTATAGGGAGGATTTCCAGAGATGCGTGGACGACTGCCCGACGGACGGCACGCCCGTCAAGCCGCAGCTGGTGGTAAGGGCCATCAGGAATGCCCTAGGCAGGGAGGATATCTGCGTGAGCGATGTCGGTGCACATCTGATCTGGCTCGCGAAGCGCTATCCGGTATACAAGGAGAACACCCTCCTCTTATCGAATGGGCTCATCCCGATGGGGGTGGGGGTGCCCTCCGCCATCGCGGCCAAGCTCGTGCATCCGGGGAAGAAGGTGGTGGCCGCCTGCGGAGATGGAGGGTTCATGATGACCGCCACCGAACTGGAGACGGCGCAACGACTGGGGGCTAGGTTCGTCACCATCGTCTTCAACGACCAAGATCTGGGCTTGATCCGTCTCAAACATGAGAAGGCCTACGGTCGGGCATACGACACCAGCTTCGGCAACCCTGACTTCATCCGCTTCGCCGAGTCCTTTGGAGCCAAGGGATATCGGACCGAGACCGGTGCGGAGCTGGAGGAAGTGCTGCGTCACGCTCTGGACGCGGATGAGCTAGCGGTAATAGATGTTCCCGTCGACTATAGCGAGAACAAGGACCTGCTATAAGGTGGACCGAAGACTCATCCAGATTGCTCAATATCATCCGAGAAAGGTTCAAATAAGAACCGCCTTATTGTCGCCTTCATGAACCCAGCCGAGTTCCAGCTCGCTTTCTTCCTCGACAACCACTTCGCGCGCAAGAAGTGCCCGAAGTGCGGACGTCATTTCTGGTCCCTTGGAGACTGGGACAGCTGTGGCGAGCCGCCTTGCGAGGAGTACACGTTCATCGGCAACCCGCCCATGAAGAAAAGCCTCTCGCTGCACCAGATGCGTGAGGAGTACCTCTCCTTCTTCGAATCGCACGATCACAAGCGGGTTAACCGCTATCCCATCATCGCGCGCTGGAGGGATGATGTCTTCTTCACCCAGGCCTCGATCTACGATTTCCAGCCTTGGGTTCTGAACGAGGTCATCGAGCCTCCGGGGAATCCCCTCACCATCTCCCAGACCTGCGTCCGGTTCAATGACATAGATAACGTGGGCAAGACTGGGCGGCACTTCACGTTCTTCGAGATGTGCGCTCACCATGTCTTCAACAAGAAGGGCAAGGAGATCTACTTCAAGGACGGCACGGTCAGGCTCTGTCACGATCTCTTCACTGTGCGTCTGGGCGTGGATCCAAAGCGCTTGCGTTACGTCGAGGAATGGTGGGAAGGCGGCGGGAACGCCGGCCCTTGCCTGGAAGTGATCATCGATGGCGCCGAGGTGGCCACCCTCGTCTTCATGATGTACAACACTGGTCCGCAAGGCAACCAGCCCATGAACATGACGGTCGTGGACACTGGCTACGGCTTGGAAAGAATGACTTGGGTATCTCAAGGGACTTCCTCCGCCTATGAGGCCGTCTTCGGTTCCGTGCTCGAGGAGCTGAAGAAGATGGCGGACGTGAGCACTGACTCTCGCGTCCTCGAGGAGTACAGCAAGGTGGCGGGCATGACCAGTGCCAAGACCGCTTCCGACGTGCGCAACATTCGAGAGCGGACGGCCACCAGGATGGGCATAACCTACGATGAGCTGATGAAGATAGTCAGCCCCCTGGAGGACATCTATGTGATCTGCGATCACTCCAGGGCTCTGGCCCTTCTGCTGAACGACGGGGTCGTGCCCTCCAACGTCCGCGAAGGATACTTCGCTCGTATGCTGGTAAGGCGTACCCTGCGTTCCATCCGTTCCCTTGGCCTGAAAGTGAAGCTGGCAGAGGTGGTGGGGATGCAGGTGGACTTCTTCGCCCCCATCTTCCCGGAGCTCGCTGGCAACAGGGACGACATCCTCCGATTGATCCAGGTAGAGGAGGATCGCTACCATGAGACCATCGCCCGGGGAAAGCAACTGGTAGATAGAATCGTCAAGGACCTGAAGAAGGGCGAGAGCATCTCCAAAGAGAAGCTCATCGAGCTCTATGACTCCCATGGCCTCAATCCAGAGCTGGTCAAGGAGTTCTCTCCGGTGCCGGTGGAGATCCCGGATGACTTCTACAAGCAAGTGGCTGCCAAGCACGAGAAGCCCGAGCAGGAGGAGGAAGGGAAGAAGGAGAACTATCCAGAGCAGCTTCCCCCCACCAGATCGCTATACTACGAGGACGTGGACATGCTCCAGTTCGAGGGCAAGGTGCAAGATGTCCTCAATGGAGGGATCCTCCTGGACCAAACGGCCTTCTATCCTGAAGGCGGAGGACAGGAGTGGGATGAGGGCACGTTGGATGGGCATCCAGTTAGGAAGGTCATCAAAGTGAATTCCTCCGTCTTGCACTTCATCGAGGGCCCCCTGCCGAAGAAGGGGCAGGTGATGAAGGGCTCGATCGATAAGGAGCGCCGCGTTCGCTTGATGCGGCATCACACCAGCGCCCACATCATTAATGGCGTCGCCCGGGGCATCCTAGGCAATCACGTCTGGCAAGCGGGCGCGCACAAATCGGAGGTGGAGGGAAGACTGGACATCACTCACTACGAGAACTTGACCCAGGCGCAGCGCGATCATCTTGAGCGCGAGGTCAACCGCATCGTCCTGGATGATCTCAAGGTCAAAATCCAGTTCATGCAGCGGGACGAGGCGGAGCGCCTACACGGCTACCGCCTCTATCAGGGCGGGGCGGTTCCAGGCAAGGTCATCCGGGTGGTGGAGATAATGGGCTTGGACGCGGAGGCCTGCGGTGGATTGCACTGCAAATCCACGGGTTTCGTGGGGGCGATCCGCATCCGCCGCACCAAGCGCATACAGGATGGCATCGTGCGGGTGGAGTATTCGTCGGGCATGGCCGCCGTGGAGGACATGCAACGGGACAAGGATGTCATGGAGGACCTGACCGAGAAGCTGAACGCCTCTCCGGACAAAGTGCTCGAGGCCACGGACAAGCTCCAGGCGGAGGTGCGGGAGTTGATGAAGAAGGTCGGTTCCCTGCAGGCCCTGCACAACGAGGAAGTGGCGCGCGCTTTGCTGGAGAAAGCCAAATGCGTAGGTGAGGTGAGGATAGTCGTCCACCAGGCCCAACCCGGGGAGGATGCGGAGACCATATCCAAGACCATAACCGAGAGCCCGAACACCCTGGTGATCATAGGGGTAGCGGAAGAGAACGCCAAGATGCTCGTCTCACGAAGCCTGGACGTGGATGTCGATTGCCGGTCCCTCCTCAAAGAGATCATGAAGCTGCTGGGCGGTGGGGGCGGCGGCAAGAAGGAGTATGCCCAAGGCGGAGGCGGGGACGTCAGCAAGCTGCCGGAGGCACTGGACAAGGCGTCAGAGATGGCCAAGAGGGCGCTGAAGGGACATTGAATCTCCGAGCGGACAATCTGGCAGATGGTCATTCGTCGTCATCCGGCGACACCCGGAAAGGGTGTCAATGAGGCCCATGCCCGCGCTGTCCTCTGCGACGTGTCTGGATGGCCCCCTGAGAAGCACCCTGGGACGGGGAAACACTTAAATACAGTCTTGCGTGTAGGGGAGACGCCCCGAAAGAGTATATTACCTATACCTTTCACATTGACTCAATTCGACCGGAGGAACTATCTTGGCCGAAGAAGCCGCACCTAAGAAAGAAGAGAAGAAGGGTGAACACCCCAAGGACGAGTCCAAGAAAGAGAAGAAGGGAGAGCACAAGAAGGACGAGTCCAAGAAAGAGAAGAAGGTGGAGCCCAAGAAGGATTCAGTCAAGCACGATGAGAATTTCAAATACATCGTCCGCCTGGTCAACACCGACGTGGACGGCAACAAGCCCACTGTCATCGGGCTCCAGAACGTCAAAGGTGTCGGCAGCCGCGTGGCCGAGATCATCGTCAACCGCGCTGGCGTGAACCGCATGGCGAAGGTGGGCGACCTCTCCGATGAGAAGGTCGAGGAGCTGGAGAAGCTCATCACCAGCTATACCGACTACGCTCCGGCCTGGGCGATGAACCGCCAGCTGGACCTGGAGACGGGCGAGGACATGCATATCGTCGGCGTTGATCTGGAAATCAGGCGCAAGGACGATATCAATCTCATGAAGATGATCCGTTGTTACAAAGGCGTTCGCCACGAAGAAGGACAGAAGGTCCGTGGCCAGCGCACCCGGTCCAACGGCAGGACCGGCTTGACCCTGGGCGTCATGCGCCAGAGGCTACAGCAGCAAGGGGCCGCGGCCGCCGCTGGCGGCGAGGCCGCCAAGCCAGCAGAGGAGAAGAAGGAGAAGCCAGCAGCCGCTGGAGCCGCGCCTGCCGCGAAGACGGCGGCACCTGCAGCCAAAGCAGCCGCCCCGGCGGCCAAGCCGGCAGAGGGCAAGAAGTAAGGTGTTCACATGGGAGACCCTAAATTTCCTCGGAAATCCTACGATACGCCGTCCCATCCCTGGGAAGGCGAACGCATAAAGGAAGAGCATGCCCTGTGCCGACAGTACGGCCTGAAGAACAAGAGGGAGCTGTGGAAGGCCAAGTCCATCCTCCGAAGCTTCCGAAAGCAGTCCCGAGACCTCCAGGCCCGATTGCGCACTGGCGAGGAACAGGCCAGGATCGAGGCCCAGAACCTTCTGAAGTGCTGCGCCCGCATGGGCCTGCTGCCCATGGGGAGCGCCACACTGGACGACGTGCTCACTTTGGACACGGAGACGCTCCTGAACCGCCGCCTGCAGACCGTGGTCTACAGGAAGGGTCTGGCAGCCTCCCCCAAACAGGCGCGCCAGTTGATCTTCCACGGACATGTTGCCCTCAGCGGCCGCAAGGTCACCATCCCCGGCATGCTGGTGGAGAGGGGACAGGAAGAGTACATCTCATACAACGGCTCCTCGCCCTATGCCAGTGACTTGCACCCCCTGCGGGTGGACATGCCGAAGGTGGTAGAGGCGCGGACCAGAAGAATCGCCCGCGATGCCCGCCGCGAGAAGGAAATGGAAGGCAGGGACCGCCGCGGTGGCAAGGGAAGGGGAATGCCCCGCAGGGCGACCCGCGAAGTGGCCAAGGCGAAAGAGATCCCTGACAAGGATGGGGGAGCTTCCGCATCCATTGACGCCGTCGTTCCCGCCGAGCCTAAGGCTAAGGAGGAGTGAACATGGGAAAATGGGGAATCGCACACGTTTATGCGAGCTACAACAACATCATCATCACGCTGACGGACATCACCGGAGCGGAGACCATCACCAAGGCCACCGGCGGCATGGTGGTGAAACAGGCCAAGGATGAATCATCGCCCTACGCGGCCATGCGGGCAGCGGAGAAGGTGGCGGAGATCGCCAAGGAAAAGGGCATTGATGGTATCCATGTCAAGGTCCGCGCACCGGGCGGGAACAAGTCGACATCGCCCGGCCCAGGCGCCCAGGCGGCCATTCGCGCGCTCGCCCGCGCTGGTATGAAGATCGGTAGGATCGAAGACGTGACTCCAATCCCCCACGACGGCACCAAGAAGAAGGGTGGCCGGAGGGGCAGAAGGGTGTAGAGGTTGCGGTAGATGGACATCAAGATCCTGGAAATGACGGACACCAAGGCGAGATTCGTTATTTCCAACGCCACCCCGGAGATCGCCAACTCCTTACGACGCTGTCTGATCGCCGAAGTGCCCAAGATGGCCATCGAGACGGTGGAGTTCCACCTGGGTCAGATCCAGGGAGGAGCGGAGGACGACAACGAGGAGTACGAGAGCGTTTCTTGTCTATTCGATGAGATAGTCGCTCATCGTCTGAGCCTGGTCCCCATTCCCTCTGACCCGGAGCTGTACGTGTTCAAGAAGGATTGCGCCTGCGGAGGCGAGGGTTGCCCGAAGTGCACCATCATGTACTCCGTCAACAAGAAGGGACCGTGCGACGTGTACTCTGGGGACCTGGAGCCACTGGGCGATCCCTCGCTCAAGGTCAAGGACGAGCTTATCCCCATCGTGCGCCTGGGTCCGCGGCAGGCCATCCTGGCCTATGCCTTCGCCGAGCTGGGCATTGGCAAACAGCATGCCAAGTTCCAGGTGACGAGCGGGGTGGGATACAAGTATGCCCCGAAGGTCAAGATCGATGCCTCCAAATGCGACGGTGGTGCGACGTGCGTAGACGTCTGCCCACGCAAGTGCTTTGGCAAGGTGGGCAACAAGGTGGCTGTGGTCAACGAGGCGGCCTGCACGCTCTGCAAGGCCTGCGTCAAGGAGTGCAAGACCAAGGCCATAACCGTCGAGGGTGACAAGACCAAGTTCGTGTTCACCTTCGAGACCGACGGCTCGCTCACCGCCTCGCAGACCCTGGAGCAGGCGCTCAGCATCCTGGAGAAGAAGTTCGACGATTTCCGCGAGCTCGTCTCCTCGCTAGAGACCTGATCTCAAAACCCCTTACTATATCGATATCCTTCTCTCTGGTCACATGAAGTCGGAGAGCTTGCACTTCTTTACTCTGTCATTCTCGAATAGGGAATTGATCGATTGCTCGATGAGCTCGATCCTCTGGCGAGTGTAGTTGTTGATGGCGAACTTCTCACTGATCTCCTTCGTCATCTCCAGGTACTTCTTCACGCTGCTCTCGTGCACCGTCAACGTGAGGTTGTTGCCGCAATAGCATTTTCCGGAGAGGGGTATCCGGCGATACTTGGAGTTGCACTTGGTGCAGCGCAGCTTCTGCCCGCTGAAGCTCTTGAGATTGCCTATCATGTCCGGCAGCAGATGCCTCGTGACCACCCGATAGACCACGTCCACCTCGTCCACGGCCCGGATCTTGTGCGCTAGGACCAGCTGTGCCTCAAGTTTCTCTTGCATGGTCTCCAACAGCTTGTAGGTCGAGTTCCGGGGGCCTTCCCCAATGTCCCTGGTGTCATGAGTGAAGCCGAAGCCTTCGTACTGCAGCACCGAACCGAGCCTCCCCCCTATCAGGTCCATCTGCTCCTGCACCTCCTTGGGAGGCTTGTATTCCATGGTGGCCCTATAGAACTCCAGTGGATACTCCCGGAGCACGTCAATGTTGTGAGCCTCCTTGTCGATCTCGTTCGGGTCCAACCTGGTGGTGAGGACCAGTGGCGCGTCCATCAGGCCGCCTCGGCGGTCGGGCAAGAAGGAGCGGGAGAAATTGATCAGGCCGTCCAGCAAGAGGATGGCCGAGTCCTCATCGCCATCAGCGTTGCGCCTCTTGGCGGCGTGGAAGAAAGGATGCCCGTAGCCGGCGTTGGTGTTGGTGAAGCCGATCAGACGGCAGAGCACGCCCCCGGAGGTGTGCGGAGCAAGCCCGATAGCCAGGTGACCGATGAGCTCGCTCCTTTCGTTCGCGTTGTAGAAGGCGGAAAGACCGTAGAACTTGACCAGCAGATCGTCGATGAAATGCGCCACCTTGATCAGATAGTCGCCGCATGACGCGGAGGGAATGTAGTCCTGGACCATCAGCTCGCACACCTGATCCTCCGACACCAGCTCCGCGCCTTCGTGATCTTTCCCGTAGCCCAGGGCACGAGCCCCCTCTACGCTCAAACCTATCTCTCCAGGACGGAAGTGGGTCACAGGCACATCGGTCATGTCGAAGCGGATGGTGCCGTCCTTGAACACGAACACCCCGTGCTTGGCGCGGAGGATGCCTTTCTCCATCGGCTCTGGGGTCTTGTTGTGAGAGATCATGCCCTGCACGCCTTTGATGGCCGGCACCTCGGTCATGCCCAGATTGCACATGGCCTGCTCGATGATGGCGTTGATGTCGATGATCTGCTGCGCCGGGGCGTCGGTTGGAAGGGTATGAGATCCGCATTCGCAACGGCAGAGGAAGGTGGTCTTGCCGCAGATGGGACAGGAACGGACGCCCACCTGAGCCTGCACCTCCTCATCCTCCATGGCCTCGCTCACTAGGCGTTGGGCTCCACCGCTCTGACCGAGAGGGAACAATACATGGGGTGGAGGTTTCATGCGTCGTTCCTTGGCCTTCTCCGGCCTGGCCATTCTTGCGCCTATGCGAGTGACGGCCTTGGCCCGGATGGTGACCCCGGCGGCGTTGGAAACAGCCTCCAGGCTTGTGCTTCCCTTCAGCTCTGAGGCTGGTTCCAAATGTCCATCTTTCGGTCGCAGGCCCAGGCCTAGCAGCAGCGGGTCCGCGAAGTGAGAAAGGACGATGCGCCCTTCGCACACGGAATGCAATGCCCCCAGGTCCTCCAAGGTGCGCTTCGCCATCGGGTCAAAAGGAACCCGCAGCTCACCTTCCTTGTACTCTCCGGTGGCGGCCACTCGCCCGCGCAGCGCCTGGAGGGACTCCAGCGGCACGTCGCTCCAGAACAGGTTGAAATCGGGATGCAACGGTACCCCATATCGTCGGCAAAGCTCCAGAGCCACTTCGAGCTTGGGCGGGGACCTCCATCCCGGCGGCAGTTCTCCCGCGGCCTTCCTCAGCTCAGCGCGATAGAAGTCCAGGCAGAAACCCGCAGGCACCAGGACGTGATTGTTCTCCACGAACTCACCAAACGGGATGAGGATCTCGCCCAGGTCCACGATCTCGATCACTTGCTCTTTCACCTGCAGGAACTGCTCCACGGTGTTCGTCTGCACCAGGTCCCCGTTCCTTAGGAGCAGCATCGGCCCTTCGATGCTGTCGCAGGGCGTGACCGCTCCGGCCTTGCCAGGGCGTTCGATCTTGATCTGCGTGCCCACGGCCAGGAACTCGTCCACCGCGTACATGGTGGCTGGATTGAGCGCAATCGCCGCCAGGCCAGTGGTGCGACCTCTCCCGTACCGCAGCCTCGGTCCGCCGATCTTCGAGGGATGCCCAAGGACCGGCCTGCCGACGATGAGGTCCTTGAGGTACTTCGCATCCGGCTTGACCTTCATGGCCTCGCTCTCAGAGACATCCTTCTTCTTCAAGGCCAGATATTCCGAGATGAAGTCCCAACCATCAATGCCCAGCCTCTTCACGTGTTTGTCCAGCTTGTTCGCCTTCTGGCACAGCCCTTCCGCGATGACCAGGCAGGCCCCACCCCGCACCTTGTTGGTCTCTACCCGCGGCAGATCTCGGTAACCAGAGATCTCCACGTCCTCGGTTCCCTCGCCGTCCACGCACACCGGACAGTTCTTCACTATGAGCTCGATCTCCTGGTTGCTGGGGGTGTACTGCAGGTGTTGCGCCTGCTTGTAGAGCGGGATCTCCTCTTTGAAGCGCTGCACCTCGCCATGGGTGGGGGCGTAGCGACCGATGCCGTGCTCTCTCCGCACCACGTCCCCGATGAGCACGGCCATGGCCTGCCCAGTGCCGCCGGCGCTCCGTATCGGTCCCGCGAAGGAAATGACTAGGTAGTTAGTACCGTCCGAGTTGCGACCGAGCCGGATGCCTGCGATGCCTTCCAGGGGGGCCACAAGTATTCCTTCGGTGAGCACTGCCAGGCCTACTCTCACCGCTCTGTCGATGGCCTCCTCCTTGGTCTTGGCCGGCCGATTGGCCACTTCCTTGGCGATGAGCAGGGAGACCTCTTCCCGGTTGTGCTCCCGGCTCAACTCTCTAATTCGTACCGCCACGCCCTCCACGTTCCAGGCGGAGAGCAGCTTCTCCACTCGGGATGCCAGGTCTTCTGCCTGTGGAATCTCCACAAATGTCTCGGGATCGATCCCTCGAGCTCTCGCCCTCCGGGCCACGGCGTAGCAGCGGTCCGCCTCTTTGGAAAGACCTAAGAAGTAGGAACGCACCCTATCGCTGCACGCCAGATCCTGCGGCATCCGATCCCCTTGCTGCCCAATGCCCTACGGCGTAGATAACCTTTCCAGATCCTGTCCAGAATTGAGCATCGGGCGGAGCAGCTCCACCAACTTCGATCGCAGCTCCTCCACACCCTCCCCGGTGAGGGCGGAGATGGTCGGCCTGCCAGATACTGTCCGTATGAGGTCGGCCTTGTTCTCCACCTCGATCAACGGTATTCCGGGGAAGTTGGCTTTGACGGAATCCAGCAATGCCAGTTGTTTCTCGAGCGAGTATCCGCTGGTCTCCGACGGATCGATGACGAACACCATGACGTCCGCAAGATACTTGAGGGCCAGGATGGCCTGCCTCTCGATCTCGTTCCTCTCCTCGAACTCCCGGTCCAGCAATCCCGGCGTGTCCACCACCTGGTATCTCTGGTAGCGAACGGTGAAGTGCCCGATCGTGATGCCTTTGGTAGTGAACGGATAAGGTGCTATCCGGGGCTTGGCCGAGGAAAGCTTCTCCACCAGCTGGCTCTTGCCCACGTTCGGGAACCCCGCGATGACCACCGTAGGAAGCTCCATCTCGATCACTGGCACCCTCTTGAGCTCGTCGCGTGCCCGAGATACGAAAGCTAGGTCGCTATCGATCTGTTTGAGGAGGGAGGATGCTCGGCCGTAGAACTCCTTTCGCACCCTCTCGACCTCGTTCAAGCGGATCGCTCCCTTGGCCTTGCGAATATATTCCTGGCGCAGCTTGGATACCCTCTGTGAGCACCAGGAGAGCGCCCCTAGGGACTTCTTGAGCTGGTCGGTGCCCACCAGCAGATCGATGAGCTCCATGGCGAACTCCTCTCGCTTGGCCATGGAGGGGAAGGCCTTGACGTACTTCAGCAGGACGGTGGAGATTATGTCTCCGGCGGCGGTGATGCGCGCCACGGTGGTGCGCTGCCTCACCTGCATCAGGTCTTTTCCTTCCTTCTCGATCTTGGTCAGCCTTTTGAACGCCTTGTCGAGTATCTCGTCGGCGCTCATGATGGTGGGTATCTTCTTGCTTTGCGAGGCCACGACGCGCCTAAGCGCGAGGCAAGTATTAAGCTATGCTTTGGCCTGCTTGAAGGGGGTGCGGCATTGCCCTACGAAGTGGAATGCGGTCTTCTCTTCCGCAGGAATGGCAGACTGGTGCTGACTGATGCGAGAGGGCGGCTTCTCCGCTCCATCGAGGAAGAGGGCTCTTTGCCCAAAGCGGCTTCTTCGGTGGGCATCTCTTGTGAGCGCGCGAAGGCCATGGTGAGGGGCATCGAATTGTCCACCGGATTGCGCGTAATCTCAAACGTTCGGGGTCATAAGGGGAGCGACGGCCACATGCTCACCTCCGCTGGCAGAGAGCTTTTGCTTGAGTACGAGGCTCACCAGCAAGCCTTCGAGGCGCAGGTGGCCCACCGCTTCCGCAACCCGGTGCTAGCGGTGGACGGGATTCTGGTCGTGAAAGGCAGCATACTCCTGGTCAGGCGGGGAAACCCACCTTTCAAAGGCGAGTACGCCCTCCCCGGGGGGTTCGTGGAGTACGGGGAGCTGGTGGAAGAAGCCGTGCGCCGAGAGCTGCTTGAGGAGACGGGTCTCGAGACACATGTCCATCATTTGTTTGGCGTCTATTCATCTCCGGACCGGGACCCCCGAGGGCATACGGTCTCCATCGTCCACGTCATGCGGAGGAAAGGAGGGAAGCTTCGGTCAGGTGACGACGCATCGGATGCGGGTTTCTTCCCCTTGGACCATCTGCCTCCGCTAGCGTTCGACCACCTCAAGATCGTCCAGGACTACATGGAAGAAGAGGTCAAGGCAAGTCGGCGAGATGGCTGACGGCAGCTCGAAGGGTGCCGAGAACAATTAATAACCCTCGGGGGCATTGGAAGTGCACAAATGCCCGACGACCTGGATTCGAAGATCCTGCGCATGCTGCAGAAGGATGCGAAGCTGACCTACGAGCAGATAGGGGAGGCTCTGGAACGTTCGCCCTCTACCATCCGCGACCGTATCAAGAGGATGGAGGAGGACCGAATCATCCTCGGTTACTCGGCCATCGTTGATGCGACCCGCTTGGGAATAAAGGCAGATGCTTTCGTCTCGGCGGACATCGACCAATCCCAATCTGGACGCGCGGTAGCAGAGCTGATGACGTTGAAGAACGTCTCCGAGATCCTCCATCTCACGGGGGAGAGGAGAGTGCTCATTCGCGTGCGGGCAGCGTCGAACCAGGAGTTGATGGAGATCGTCGACCGGAAGATCCGCCCTCTAGGCTTCTCGAACATCGAGATCACTATGGTCTTGGACACCGTGCTCAGATACCCAGGCATATGAGTTCGCCTTTCGGCCTGACGGGTGGGGCGTGATAGCTCTTTAAGCCCGCGACCTGATTCCGGCCCCAGATGCAGTCGGTCATGCTCTTGGCCCTGGTCGTGTTCGTGGCCACCTATGTGCTCATCTCCATCCGGCGCTTCAGGTGGTTCAACATCGAACGACCGACGGTGGCCATGCTAGGAGCGGCATTGATGATCCTCCTGGGCGTCGTGACCCCCGAGCAGGCCTTGGGAGCGATCGACCTGAACATCCTGGCGCTCCTCCTGGGCATGATGTTGCTGGTGGCCTCCCTGGAGCTGTGCGGTTTCTTCTCCTGGGTGTCCTTGCGCATTATCAATGCCTCCAAGAACCAATTCCAGTTCCTCATCCTGATCATGGTTTCCACCGCCGTCCTCTCGGCCCTCATCCTAAATGACACGGTGGTGCTCCTCTTCACCCCCATCGTCATCCGGTCGTGCCGGCTGATAAAAGCGAATCCGATTCCGTTCCTGGTTGCCGAGGCGGTATCGGCCAACATCGGCAGCGTAGCCACCGAGGTGGGAAACCCGCAGAACGCCTACATCGCTACCCAGTCGGGCATTCCTTTCGTGGAGTTCTCCCTGAGACTCATCCCCGTCACCGCCATCTGCCTTATCGTGGCCATCGCCCTCATCTGGTTCGCCTTCCGCCGGGACCTGATGACTAGGACCGATGTGCCCGCGGGACCTCACCCCAATGGCCGCCGGACCATTCTGCGCAATGAGATCAGCACACCCATCGACTGCGATGCTGCAAGCAGCCAGGTGGAGTTCAAGGGCATGGATCGGACGGTCTACCTGGTCCTAGGGGCGGTGATGCTGGTGTTCCTAGGATTCGTGATCTCGCCCCAGATCCACATCCCCCTCTCGCTGGTGGCCTTCATGGGCGGTGCGATGGTGCTCTTCGCCCTGCCCCTCGTGAACCGAAAGGTGACGGCCAAGAAAATCCTGGGCGGAGTGGATTGGACCCTCCTCCTATTCTTCGTCGGACTGTTCGTGGTGCTCAAGGGCGTGGACGTCTCCGGCTTGATGTCGGAGATGGTGAAGGCCTTCGAGCTCACGGGGGCGGGCCTGACGAGTATCGCCGGGCTGAGTTCGTTCTGCGCCATACTCTCGAATCTCATCAGCAACGTGCCCGCGGTCATGTTGCTCTCCCCTCTGGTGGCGGGCCAAGGCAGCGATACCCTGTGGCTAGCCCTGGCCGCCAGTAGCACCCTCGCGGGAAACGCGACCATCCTTGGAGCGGCGGCGAACGTCATCGTGGCAGAGACCGGGGAGAGGATGGGCGTGGAAATATCCTTCCGCCAGTTCGTGAAAGCCGGACTGCCGATCACCTTGGTCACGCTTTTCATCTCCGTCCTTCTGCTGCAGCTATGGCCCTAATACTTATGGATGGAACTTTAACCATAGGGGCGGCGGAAGGACCGGAGGCGGAGGTGCCCGCGGTCGGCTCTGACAAGGTCGTTCTTCTACAATCGTCCAAGAAACGCCTCCGCCGAGGAATAGTCCCAAATACTAAGATTCGCATGCGAAAAGACGATGACCGAACTGGCCACGGAGCTTTCACTCGCTTTCATAGTGATAGGGGTGCTCATGCTGCTCGCCGAGGCGGGGGCACCGGGCAATTTCCTTCTCGTCCCAGCAACGGTGCTGCTGTTCCTAGGCGCGCTTGGCATGATGTTTCCTGACTTCCTCATGTCCTGGTGGGCTCCACTGGCAGCGGTGATCATTTTGTTCCCAATGACATATCTCACGATCAAGTTCTATCAGAAGCTCGCTCCCCCGGCTCCGCCGGAAACACGGGTGGCCACGTCTCTTATTGGCATGAAGGGCGTCGTCACTGCCGAGGTGAGCCCGGATAACCTCAAGGGCAAGGTGCGCATCGAGCACGACGTCTGGAGCGCCACCGCGAACTGCGTGATCTCGGAAGGCACGCAGGTAGTGGTGAAGGGGAGCGAGGGAGTGCACGTGGTGGTAGAGGAGGTGCGCGGGGAAGGCAATCCCTCGTGCTAGAACTGGAGATGAAGGAACATGGCGGACTTCGACGTGACCATAATCGCCCTGCTGATCCTGGCGGTCATCGCCGCTTTGGTCATCATGGCCAACGGCATACGCATTGTGAGGCCGTACGAGCAGGCAGTGTACATGCGCCTGGGCCGCTTCGTACGGATACTGGACCAGGGTTTCAACTACGTGACCCCACTCATCAGCGAGGTGGTCAAGCTCGACCTGAGGACGGTGGTGCTAGATGTGCCCCGTCAGGAGGTCATCACCAAGGACAACTCGCCAACGAACGTGGACGCTATCATCTATATCAAGGTCATAGATCCCAGCAAGGCGTATTTCCAGGTACAGAACTACCGCGCTGCCACCGTGTATCTGGCCCAGACCACGCTCCGTTCCATAATCGGTGATATGGAGCTGGATGAGATCCTCTCCAATCGGGAGAAGATCAATGTCCACCTGCGCGACGTTCTGGACGAAGCCACCGACAAATGGGGCGTGAAGGTTGAGGCCGTCGAGATCAGAGAGGTGGATCCTGCCCCCAAGGTCAAACAGGCCATGGAGGAACAGACCTCGGCGGAAAGGATGAGACGAGCGGCCATATTGCAGGCGGATGGCTCGAAGAAAGCAGCCATCTTGAATGCGGAAGGCGAGAAGCGCGCTCGGATACTGCAGGCCGAAGGCCTAAGACAGGCCAAGATCCTGGAGGCCGAGGGCGAGAGGTTGGCCACCATCCTCAATTCTCAGGGTGAAGCCCAGAAGCTCCGCATACTCTCGGTCGGGGCAAGCACACTCGACGCAAAAGCGCTCACGGTCCTTTCTCTGGATACGATGAAATCTATCGGTAACGGAGCGTCTACCAAGTGGATCCTGCCCTTCGAGGTCACGAAGCTAATGGACGGGGTGTCTGAGTATCTAGGTGCTGGAAGGCAGGTCCCTGAACGCGAGATCTCGAAGGTGGAGGAGGTGGAGCGGGTCGTAGGCAAGGCCGAAGACATCCTCGGCCCCATCCCCCGTCCGGAGGAGCTACGCCAAGATCTCAAGTATTTGGAAGAGGCCATGGAAAAGGAGAAAGAGGAGATGGAGCGGATCGCCGACATCTCCAAGATGAGCCGACCGGGGAAGGACGAAGCGGCCAAGGACCAGTAGACTTCGCCCCCACCCCTTCCTTTTATTCTTGCCCGATCCGTTTCGGTCTTCTTCCCCGCCCAATCCACGAATCCCCTGAGGGCACGCATATTGGATTTGACCAGACCGCTCTCGGAAATCGGACCTAGAGATGTTCCCTGCCGGCGACCTCATCCTTCTGAAGGACGGTCCCCGCCAGATCCATATGCCTAGGGATGAGCCAGAAGCTGCGTTTGACCATTCCGTCAGTCAGGCTGAGGGCGTGGAGCGAGCTGACCATATCAAGCTGCTCTGATGAGAACAACGACCCTTCATACTGGCAGAGGATGGTGACAGGGGTGGGGAATCTCAACAGGTTGATGGACATCTCCACATGCATGTATGCGTTGAAATCTTCAGGTCTCTTCGCCAGCCAGGACATGTCAAACACGGCGACAATGCTTCGATAGCCATCGCCCACGGCGTCGTCCAGGTGAGCTTTCAGCACATCCAATGCGAACGCCGGATCGAACTTCTCCTTCGGGCACATGGTCCGACCGGCTCTAACCGTCTGGATGAGGTCCCCAGTACCCTGAGCCCCTACAGACGACCTCTTGATCAGGCCTGAGCGCATCTTCTCAGAGTCGGTGAAAAGGAACAGCTTCTCCTTCTCGCGGACGTATGCTGCGATGTCCTGCGCGGCCGATAGCTTGTCGGCTTCGGAGCGGCACACCTGGATCACATGGTCGCCGCGCTTGACATCGCTCGTCCATTTCCTCGTCCTGTTCACAACCTTCTAGGGATTAGGTACGTTCTAGACAGCCACTCGTATTTGTTCTTTTACGCTAGCTATCATGTTCTTGACCGCGAATTGATCAGTCACTGGATGCGTTCAGGTTGTCTCAAACCCCTGTGCTGACGATCCGTTTCTGGCTCGGGGGCGAATGAGTTCTCAAGTATGATCCTCATCTTCGTACCATTCCGGCCCTCCTAGCATTTCTTACCTCACCGTCGAAGCGAGCTGCATGATGACGAGCTTTTTTCCTTTCTCCGGTCACCCCTCATCCGGCTTTCCATAGAATTCCTTCCGTGATGGTCCTCGATTATCATTCCCCCTCGGTCGTTGTCCCGTAGGAAAGAGAACCTTAGACCACTCGACCCAAGGCTGGAGAGACTAATGTTGACCGCCCCTAGAAGGAATGACCATACGATCTGGGTCTATGTCACATACCGATTTCTTCGTGCCAGCCCCATTCACAAAAGGAAGGGTTCTTAAGGCCTCATCGAAAAAAGAGCTTGCGGATACCATCGACCGCAACATCCAGGGCTGAAATTGACGGTGGTCACCGGCTGGAGACAAGATAACGGCCGCGAGATGGTGGATGGCTATCGTTCAACTGCCCCTCTTCCCCTCCAACCCAGAATGGGGCACTTCTCAGAAATCCAGAAGGATGGTGGACGGATCGGGATTTCAACGCCTGTTCCCATCTGGCATGATAGCGGAAATTTCCATACTCGGAAATCGCCTTCCCGAGGATTCGAACGCTAGAGGGGTCAACCCCCTAAACCTCTTAACTCCTTTTTTCTTGTCTCTACTTTATAGGGAAGGAAATACCGGTTCAACCGTTTCAGACCGTTCTAGAATCTGCTGCTGGTCAAGCCGTAACGGTTCGAGACGATGAACCGTTACAGAACCGTTCTACCGTTTCACGATCTCCTCGGAACTCGACTGTCAGTTCTCCCCGCTCACCTTCCGATGCCCCTTTCCGCCTCTTCCCCCGCAATACTAGGCGCTTCACCCACCCCTGTCGCCTTTCATTCTGCCTTCGGCCTTCGGAGCGCTTCCAAGGCCTTCTTCGCGCGCTCTGCCACCGCAGATGCTTTCGACGTTCCCCCTGCGACATCGCTCTCTCGGAAGAAGAAGCAGCGGTTCAAGTTCGAGCGAACCACGTGGTCCATGTCCACCACTGTGATCCTGCGAAAGCCGGAGAGCACCAGGTCCTTGACGACCTCGTTCTGGGCCAAGCCAGTAATAAATAGTCCGGGTTCAATCAAAAGGAATTGACAGGAGACAAACCCCTTACCCTTTCTTTTTCTTCTAACCTATTAGCCGGTTCTCTATGAATGCCTGGATTGTCGAGATAGCTCGTATTTCGGACGAATACTAGTTCAACATGAATGGCAGTAGTGCATTGGGGAGCAGATGAATGACAGAACCAAGATCGGCGTCCTGGCTATTTGCTCGGCCGCTGTGTTGATAGCAGTATTAACGCTGGTGCTTGTCAAAGGCCTGGGTTCTGCTCCCGGTGGGACATTAGCAGTTCAGATCGATACTTGGGATTTCACGATTGACGATAACTACCATTTCCATTTTTACGTGGTCGTCAAGAACAACGGACCATCCGAGCAGAACATCATAATAAATTGCAGGGTAACCACGACGACCGGGAGTTACTCCAATACCGAACAAGTCAGCCTCAATCCAGGCGACACTGGTACCTATACCATTAGGGTGGGTACTGTTCCCAACCAGGCTCACATTCAGAAAGTCGAGTGTTGGACTAGTCAATAGGTACTCATGGATAGCCAATTCAGACCAAGAAATTGACCTCAGTGGTCGTTCCTTTGGCAATGACTGCTGTTTTATCATATTCTGTCACTGATCCAAAGAGACCGGTCTCAGTTGCCACTAGGTGGAGGTGCACAAGCCTCGTCTGACCCTCGAAATGGAACGTCTGAGTATAGTATCCTGCGTTATGAATGCCCGTGATTCCGCTTGCTGCATAATTGCCGTCAATGTAGAGGACGTAGGAAATGTCCTGGAGCAGATTGGTCGATGTTATGACGACTTTTAGGTCGCCACTATCACCAGCGGTGATGCATCCAGAAGCTGCGAGCGAGAGCCCTACGGCCAGGAATGTAATGAATACTATTGTGGGATTTCCTCTCGCCATCGAGTATTACTAGAGCGAGGGAATACTTGCTGGTTTTGCTGAGACTCTGGGCGCATCCCCGCCGTAGCAAGAGCATACGAAAAAGGAAACCCTCTGCCTTTCCATTTTTCATCAAGGGTCTATCGGGATGCGGTGAGGTTCGGGATCTGAGAGATGAGCTGAGACCCTTGAATTGCTCGATGACGAGAAAAATGGACAAAGGGGGGATTTGTCACTTGTCCCATCCAGACATTTAAGTTTCGATTTCAATTAAAATAATAATTCGATTCCCTTTCGGAAACCCTTTACCTTTCCACCCCCGCACCCCTTTTCTGTCCAATCCGTTCATCGTTCCAGTTGAGCCCAAAAATCAGTTAGGAATCGGCCACGACCAGCCATTTAGCACCTGGAATAAGTCCTTCATGGCTATCACCGCGACATTGTATGCCGTTGATATCTCGGTTGAATAGGCAAAGAAGTGCGCGTCGTCGGAGACGAGATGCACGCAGCTGTAACCGAGATTGTGCGCACAGACCAAGAAGATTAGATCGTGTTCTTCTGGAATCGGATCCTTGGTTGAGCCAGGGGCGAGGTACGGTGCCATGCTCTTCTTATTTTGTTCGAAGAACAATCTGGCCTGATTCACGCTTGTACTATCATACTTCTCCTCAAACCTGGCTATTCTTTGAAAAAGGCGATCCAAGTTCTCCGTTGCCTTCTGCTTATATTTCTGCCGTTCATAATAGGCTACACCTCTCTGTTGCCCCAAATCGTTTATCGCTCCAGTGAGATTCAGGTAGGAGTGATTCATTTCGCTTGAGAAATAGCCAATCGGGATGTTTTCTTTAAGACACCCGTTGACGAAGGCGCGGACAGGATTGCAATAGTAATCTCTGAGAGGTTGCCCTTTGAATGGCCCCAAGTAGAGTGCGTGCTTTATGCAAACGTTTGCATCAAGAGCAGTCGCAACTGGTTTATCCAGATAACTCACGCCCGCAATTCATCACATGATTCAATCTCATCATCAGTAATCTGGAACGGATGAATGAGATCGTATAAGACTCCATTATACTCAATGCAATGGAGTCGCAATAAGACTCTAGATCTCATCAAGGAGATTGAGTCGTCCTTGTTCAATCGAACATCGAGGTTGTGTTGGTGTCTCCTGAACTCTTTGGAATAGTCGATTAGCCTTAATGCACTAAACAGAATGAAGCTCTTTCCCGAGTCCTGCCATCCTGTAGTAAACCAGCGTTTTTCGCTCTCCAACATCGCATCTAGGGATCGCATAGCGAAATCAAGTGACCCAAGAACTTCGAGGCATATGGGGCAACTTGGATCGACACCTTTTTCGGCAATGAAGGACTCCTGTCCAAGTGCGCCCCTTACCTGACCTATGTCATGACGAAGGTTACCTTCATTGTCTAGTCCCAATTCTTCATGGACCTGCTCTACGAGTTTGGTCGTCTTCAATGTTAGAACGTTGTTCTGTGTTTTCTTGAAATTTTCCAATAAGGCGAGGGAAAAGGGCTGATTATTTGCAAAGGCGAATTGCTCCCTGAAGTCATCTTCTAGATATGTCTGACCTTCCCTCTTCAGCCTATAACTGATGCGATTTTTATCATATGTTGTCGGCTCTTCCTTAATCGAGATGAGATGGTCCTTCTCCATTTCTTGTGCCGTGGTATCGATTTTCGCATCATGAGGGCCCATTGGTGCATTCTTGAATTTATTGCGGATTGGAAAGCCATCTCTTTGGAGTAGTGCAAGCGCTTTATTGAGCTTCACTTTGCCCTTAATCTCGCCAGAACACATTCCCAGGGCGAATACTACGCCATACTCCTCCGGCCATACCCTGGGCTGTTCAGCCATAACCATCTCGTTGATTCTTCTTCAGGTAATAGAATCTTTTGTCGCCCATCGTTACAGGTCGAAGAATTCCGACCCACTAGATATCACTTGGTTAATCTTCTCCTCCCAAGGAGAAATCTTTCCGCGACCCCCTTCCTGCCTGATTTTGAGGTCGATCTTCGCCGCTTCGAGGTCCGAGATTGACTGGAAAAGATGGATTCTTTTCCTTATGCCTCTGTAACGGCTCAAATGAACATCTGGCAATGTGACAGTGTCCTTTGCCTCGAAAACGAATATGCGACTAACATCTCCTCCAGGGCAAGCTCCACAAATCAGGAAATCATAATCGATGGGCGAACTCCAATCCTGAGCTATCCAGCCATAAGAGAGTATTGACTTTGGACGGAAGTCATTCTTCAACGAGGAACACCGGATGTGTATCTTCTTTGATCTCCAATCAACTCCCTTCCGCGACCCAGAGAGAATCTGATAAACCGGCGACGGGCCAGGAGTTTTCACATATGTCATTCCGAGATCGTCAAGTCTTTCGAGAACAGCATCGTGGCATTTGCTGGTCATTTGCTGCCTTGTCAGCTTCATCACCGACGTGAT
>Ga0315289_10003301_pt1 | contig 24490 bp, 19 predicted proteins | sample YL17G11_40_MG_FD_203452 | JGI IMG/M metagenome (GOLD analysis project Ga0315289, IMG submission 203452) | Sediment microbial communities from Yellowstone Lake, YNP, Wyoming, USA - YL17G11_40 | ecosystem: Environmental > Aquatic > Freshwater > Lake > Sediment | place: USA: Wyoming | collected...
GACGACGAGTCGCCCGAGTAGAGCTCGAGCTTGCGGACGGCCGCGATGTTGAGCACCGCCATGCCGATGTCCTCCCAGGCCTGGAAGGTGATCATGTTGGCGATCTTGTCGATGTAGAACTTCGTGTTGTTCAACACGTAGAACTTCCCGAAGAACTCCGGCTTGGTGAAGCAGTAGATGTTGCCCGGACGGAGGATGTCCGTCTTGATGGTACGGACGTACGAACGACCGAGGATCGTGTTGTACTTGTACCCATCCACCGTGGTCTCGGACTGGATGCGGTCACCCTGGTCTTCGACGGTCCACTGAAGGAGATCGTCCCAGTCCATCTCCGTCATCAGGAGGCGCTCCGAACGGAGGCGGTTCCCGTCGAGGAGCTTGAACAGGTTGACGAGGTCCGGACGCTGCAGCGGACGAACCGTTGCATCGTTCGTAGCCGCCGACCGAGCGAGCTCACCCTTGCGGATGGAGAACTCCACGACCGAGCCTGCGCCGATGGTCGTAGCGTTGAGAGACGTGACGACACCGCCGTTGGCCTCCGTCTGGAGGGCCTGGACAGCCGCCTCGATGTGGATCGTGAACTCGCGGTCCTCGATCTCCTGGATGTCCTTCACCGAGTTCTCCTCGATGATCTTCGTGATGGGCATCTCGTAGGCGAGAAGCTCCTGCTCCGTCTTCTGGAAGATCTCAGAGGAGATCGTGTAGAAGGCGACTTCCGCACGGCTGCCACGGATGAACCGTGCCGTGGGCTGACCGCGGAAGGAGATCGCCATGGCCCGGCTCTTGGGCTCGATGTCGACGATCTTCACCAGCGTGTCGTGGTTGACCGAACGCTGACAGTCAGCGCGGGTCACCATCTCGGGGGGCAGCACCTTGCGGGCGTAGCTGACCTCGCGGAGACGGTCGCGGATATAGGATCCGCCGAATTCTGCCATCTTCTCTTTGCCCTCTGCGGACGAGAGCTTCTGCGTGAAGAGCTCGTTGAGGACGCGCGCCGGAACACTCATGATCTTCTCCTTCCTTTCCTAGCGTCCTTCAGACGCGCCAGCCGTTGATGAGACGCAGCTTCCCGCCGTTGTTGGCGGAGAGCCGGGTCACGTAGCCAGCGACGGGGGCAGCATCTGCCGAACCGCCATGGCCAACGAGACCAACGTAGTTGCGTCCACCAAGAGCGATGGTTGCGACCTTGACACCCTGGAGGACAGTCGTGATGGCTGCCCCCGAACCGACGACAGCTGCCGCATCGAAGATGCGGGTGTCGAACTCCCACTCACCACGGAAGATGACCGGCATCTTCGTGCCGGCGATTGCCTGCACGTCGTAGCGGCCACGCTCTGCGAAGAGGGGGAAGCTCAGAAGGGTTGCACGACCACCAGCGCCGGCGGTGCCGAGCGTAGCGATGTCGGCTGCCCGAAGGAGCTTGTAGCTGTTGTTGATGACCATCCACTCACCGTCCACGAGCGCCACCGCGTTCAGCGGCTGGGCGAGCGTGGGATCGGCAAGCGGAAAGTCACGGAACTGGGTCTGCAGTACCGTGCTGACCGGCTCGAAGTTGACTTTCTGCACCGTCGACATGATCTATTCTCCTGACTTCACTTTTTGAGCGGTTGTTGTTTCAGCCGACGCCGCCGACGATGAACCGCTCAAAAGCAGACCCCGCCGCCGCATTGTTGCCATCGTTGTTCGAGAGCGAGGCCAGCTTGGAACCCATGTCGGGCCCAGTCAGGTCCACGGCCTCTCGATACGTCTCGAGCTTGCCCTGCTCAGCCGCCTTCTCGAGGCGGGCCGTGAGGTCCTCCATCGAGACGTCGAGCTCGAGACCCTTCTCGTGCATGGTCTCCGCCAGCTTCTCAGCTGCATCGCGGCGCTCCATGTGAGCGACCTTGTCACGGAGAACTTCGTTCTCACTGACGAGATCACGGATGACTCCCGGTGCCTCAGAAAGGACCGCGGAGATCTGCTCATTGCTCAGCTTCTTCATGGTTCCTCTCAGCCGCCGTTGGCAGCCGACTCCTTCTTCTTGTTGGTCTCTTCGGCGAGCTTCTCGAGGACAGCTCGAGCCGCAGCGACCTTCGTACCGGTGCCGACAGACGCGAACTTGGTGCCGGCCTTAGCCGTGTTCTCGAAGGCGTTGGCCAACGTCTTGTCCGTCTGGGCCGAGAGCGCCGGCTCATTGAAGTACTGCTTCAGCTCCGCCTTGCGGGGGTCGTGAGCAGTGCCCTTCTGGTAGTTCATGGCCGAGTCGTTCGAGCTGACGAGGCTGGTCGGACCCTGGGGTGCCCCGCCGGCAGGCTCACCGCCGGACTCACCAGCCGCGCTGGTGTCCGGAGCGACAGCTGCGCCAGCCGAGATGTGCGCCGGGTTGATGGCATCCTCAGCGACCTTCTGCATCTTGCGTGCAGTTGTGGCGATCGAAGCCGTCTTGAAGGCTCCACGGATCGAGGCAACCTTGCCCTTGCCGGCGGTCATGGCCGTGGTCTGGTGGCCGGGGCCTCCCGGGGCACGAGCGTAGTCGTTCTCCATCTGAGTCGCCGGGCCGTGACCAGACGCCTGGAGCGGGGTGCTCATCGGAACCGTGTGGTGTCCGTGACCCTGATCGTCATTGGTGTGAGGGCCGCCACGCGCCTCAGAGACCTCGAGGGTGTTCGGTCCACGACCGATGCCCTGAAGGTTCTTGCCTTCCGAAGACTCCTTGGCGATGTACTCGATCGCCGAAGCCAGCTTGAGGGCGTACTCGTGGTCCACGGCGCCGCTGGCCGAAGCCTGCTTCTCCGTCACATCACCAGAGTCGCTCATCTGACGAGCAGCTTCGAGCGACACGTTCACCTTCGAGGCGCTCTGCGCCATCGCGGTCTTCAGCATGTCTTGCAGCCGGAGGGGCCGAACTCCCATCAACGCCATGTCGACCTCATTTCCCTTCTTGATGAACGCGAACTTGTTGGCCGAAGCCGTGACTGTCATTTGAGCAGGTGGGGGAGGTATCGGAAGCTGTGGAAGAGGAGCTGGGGGGGTAATCGACCCCTGTTCCATCTTCCCCGCATCGGGCTTCGAACCAGCCACTGTGTTTGGCTGACCCACCCCTATCTGCCGAGGAACTTGCCCACCCTTCTGACTCCCCTGGCCCAGGGCTCCCGGAGGTGTGGTGGGCCTCATGGCCGAGTTTGGCCTGTTCCCCGTGAGAAAGGTATGGGAAGCGGGATTCCGAATCTGCCCAGGCATGTTGGACTCCCGCTTCCCTCACGATCAATCCCAGTTGACCGGGTAGCCGGCCTGCTCGAGGATCTCCGACGAGCGGATGTCGATGGCTCCATCGACGTCAGACGCCATGGCGACCTTCGAGCCATCTTCCGAGGGACCGAGGATCATGACGGCAGCGACACGCTCGCCGGCCTCCTCGCCATCCCAGCCTGCGGCTGCGGCCTTCTCGATAGCCAGCTCTGCAGCGAGCTCATCGATGGCCGAAGCCTTCTTGTCACGGGTCGCTGCGTAGCCTGCGCCACCAGCTGCGGCAGCGCCTGCTGCACCGGTTGCTGCGCGAGTCCGGAAGACCTTCTTGCCTTCTTCCGCAGCCGCCGCACCCTCACGCGTACCCTTGTCCTTGGCCAAAGCCTTGTTGACGCGGGACGACATGCTGTCGCCGCTGAGGTTGTCGCTGATCTTGTTGGCCTGCGCACTGCGTGCGGCATGCGTGTCACGCTTCGAGCCCGACAAGAGCTCCTTGTAGCGCTTCGCGCCAGCGCTGGCGTGCTCGCTGACGTAGTCAGCTGCATCGCCGACGGACTTCTTCACGGACTTCTTGCCCGAGTGGTACATCTGCTTGAGATGCGAGCCCTTCGGCAGGGAGAGGGCCTCCTTGGTGGAGCCGTCATCCGTGGCCTCAGCGATCTTGTTGAGCTCCTGGACGTAGGCGTGAGCCATGACGCGTCCGAGGAAATCAGCCTCACCAAGCTTCTCTTGCTGGGCCTTCTTCTCCTCGTGCTCTTCCTTGGCCTTCTCCTTCTTCTCACCACCGTCCTTGTCGTCCTCGTCCTTGTCGTCGGAGGCCTCCTTGGAGAAGGTGTTGTTGTACAGGGTCTCGACCTGCGCGTCAGTCAGCTGGTTGAGGTCGATGCCCTCAGCCGCTGCCATCTTCGCGAACAGCTCGACCTGCGCCTGCTTGCCCATGCCGTCGTCCGTCGCCTCTGCAACACCGCCACCGGTGCCGTAGTACTCGGCGAGGAATTGGTCCATTCCGCTCATTGAACTCTCCGTGCATTGAACATGCTCAACGTGTTCTTTGAGGGGGTTGCCCTCTCCACGGTGGCCGAAGCCTGAGCGATCTTGGTTTCCCCCGACTCATCCCGGAACGCATCCTGGATGTACGCAACCGACATCGGCGTGAAGACCTGGTCCGCAGGAGCGCCGGCGAGCTTCGCAAGGTGAATGTCTTCACCTGCGATGTCTCCGATCAAGTCCTGACTGTGAGCGACCATGTTCATTACACCGTGCCGGTAGCTGTCGTAGGCACTGCCCATCTTACGCATCGAGGAAGATGAATGGGAAGAAGTGCCCTTTGTCTTCTCTTCAGTAGCCTTGGAGGGCAGACCGACGACAATGATTGTTCTTCTTTCGATGAACGGGCCGAGCATCGATCTACCGGGCAGGTGGCCAAGCATCATCATCGCCAGAGCCTTGTTGAACTTCTCTGGGGACTGCTTGATTTCCGCGTCCTCTGAGCCGCCCGAGACGTGATCGAACTCACCCGGCTTGAGAATAATCCCGAGGCCAGAGGCCGTAGAAAGGGAGTCCTCAAGGGGCAGATGCTTCATCACATCCAAGATATCGTCCGGTAGATCTTCTTCGTGCTTCGACAGAACGGGCACAGCCTTCCCGGTGAACTGACTGGGGATGACGTCCTTGGTCATCTCGCTCTGCTTGTTCTTGGCTGCCTTGCCGATGAAGGCAATCTTGAGCGGGTCGTCCTCAACAACAGAGGCAATCTTCTCTTCTCCTTGGAAGGCGGGGAAGAGGACCTCGTTGCCCTCAGCATACCCAAGCTTCTCAGCGAGCTCCGCGCTGCCAGCAATCTTCATCATCGTCTTCGCCGTACGGTCGGCGCCTATGAAGACGAAGCTGATGTCAAAGAACTTGGGGTAGTCGTTGTAGACGAACACCTTCCGACCGTCGGGCCGGATACGGTTCATCTCTCGCTTGGCGTGCTCGCAGTAGTCCGCTCGAGTGATGGAGACGCCGCGGATCTTCTTGGCCTTGTGCCACCGAAGGATGGCATCACCAGGGTGCTTGTCTTTGCCCTTGATGAACGTGGCCTGAGCTCGGTGGTACGTGTCCCAATCGAGGCAGATAGAACACGTATCAAACGGCACCTTCGTACCCATCGAGACATCGGGGAACTGCCCGCTCTGAAGCTTGTCCCAGACCTGCAGTCCTCCGAACTTCTCGCACTTGTCCTTGTCGACGCGGCAGACAAGTTCCACCCGCTTCATGCTCGGGTGCCAGACCGCGAGCTCCACCTCACCGAAGGCTCGAGTCGAATCCTTGTTGCGATGGTGGGCGTAAGGATGCGCCAGGTAAAACGTGGGAAAGCCGAAGGGCCAAGTCTTCGCCTTGATCTTGTCGACCAAAGGGTTGCCTGACCAATCGTCCGGAGCATGGATGAGGGATGCCTCCGGGAAGGCATCACCGTTGATGTTCGAGCCGTAGTACTCGCTGGCGCCCATGGCGTTGACTAGGACGTACTGAGAGCCGTTCTGCGGACGCAGCGACGCGATGTACCGGTTCACGTCTGGGAGAAGTTTGGCCGAAGCAGTCTTCTCAAAGACAGAGTCCGCCGGGCCGAAGAGCGGGACGGCACTCGGACCGTGCTCACTCTGGCCGGCGAACGTACTGATCTTGAGCATGGGCTACCGCCTAGGGCGGGCAGCCCCATCCCCTGCGTTGGGCGCACCCGCCCTGCCGTGCTGAAGGCCCGCCTTTGCTCCTTCGCGGGCAAAGTCGTGGGCTACTCCGAAGGCAGACTCGGGATAGTCACCACGCTGCTTGAGAGCTTCGCCGGCGATACCGCCGATGCCCATCGGACTCTCGATCATACGACGCATGAATGAGCCTGCGACGAGCGGGTCCTTCGAGAACTCAGGGTTGACGTTGCGAAGCGTGTTGAACATCAGGTTGAACCGCTGCGGGTCCTGCTCATGATGCATCTGTAGATCTTCGTTGGCTTCCATCATGTGGCGGAAGTCACGGCCCTTAGTGGCCGCATCAAGAATCCCGGAGACAGCAGCTCCGAGCCCAGCGCCCATAAGGCCGACTGCACCAGCAGCAGCAGCACCGGTGGCAGCGTGAGCCATGTGCTGGGGGAACTTCTTGGCGGCATCCGTGAGGAAGTTCGCCTTCTTGGACATCTCCACAAACTCTTCAACAGGGTTCTTCATGATGTCCTCTCAGTAGACCTGGGGATAGCCGCCGCCGCCCACCTGTTGACGGTAGGTCTCCTGATCCCAGTCATTGCTCAGCGGATTCACGTGCGCCTGAATGCCGTGATACGCCTGGCTAGCCACCGGGTCATTCATCGCACGACGAGCCAACTCTACCGCGGCACCAGCAGCGAGGGCATGCGGCAGATACTTCACGCCCGTCTCCACCCCCTTCCGAGCCGCCTCCCCAACACCCGAGCCCAGGGTGAACTCCATGGCTCGTCCAACATGCTTGCCGATGTGCGGGGCTGCATGCTCCGCAGCGTCCATCACATGCTTGCCGGCATGAACGAGTACGCCCTTGCTGTCCGCAGACTTCAGGAAGGCTGTAGCCTGCGCCTGCGCGACGTTGACCTCCTGGGCCGCCATCCTTGTGTGGGCGAGCTTGTCGAGGCACTGCGCGAACTCTGAGATGGCTGTGACGAGCGGGTGCTGTCGATTCACAACAACACGACTGGCCGTCTTGTCCATAGAGACAAGCGCCTCCTGGATGTCACGGTAGACACCTTCCTTCAGAAGGCGGGGAGTCATCTGCTCGAAGGCGATCTTGAGGAACTTGGCATCGGGAGCGCCGACCTCGAGGACCTGGGCGATATCCCCAAGACTCGAGCCGTGGAGAGCCGCCTGCTTCACGGTCTGGTAGAGGATCTCCGCCGTGTCCTCATACATGATCTCGAGGCCCGAGAGCTGCGACGAGAGATGCTCGTATGCCCCGGCTAGCTTGTCACGAAGGTCGGTCACATCCGAGAGCGGGTCCTCGAGGGGGATACCGTAGTCGAACCCGAAGGTCTGAGCGAGGACAGCCTCCTCACGCAGGGAGGCCGAGGCACGCTTCTCCGACGGGGGCATGTGGTAGTCCGACGTGCCGGGGTCGTAGACCGAGCCGCCACCACCATCGTTGAGGTCCTTGAGGACTTCGCTCGGGTCCGCAGGACCGCCCTGGAAGTCGACGACGTGGTGCCCGACGCCGGACTCCTTCTTGAACTCCTTCAGGAAAGCGTCGGTGTTGGCGAACTCACAGACACGCTTGACGTGCTCAGGAGCAAGGCCCGCGTGCTTCACCGTCTCCACAACGGCGTCGTTGAGAGTCTTTGCTCGGCCACCCAACCACTTCGAGGACGCCATCTTCCCCAAGACCTCGAGCTCCTCGCCTGTCTTCGGGCGAGCGTGCGACTGCTGAAAAAGACCGTGACTCGGAAGGTCGCTCATCGTGCGCTCCTAGAGGTAGACTCTCTGAAGAAATTACATGAGCAGCAAAGTAATGGGAATCCAGTCGGACTTGCTCTCCCGAAAGGACACAGCGTCCCTGCTGAGGGTAACAATTCAGTGCTTGCGCAAGTTCGTCAAGCAGGGCCTGCTCAAACCCGAGGGCAAGGGGCGGCAAGTCTGCTTTCGCAGGGTCGATGTGGTGGCCCTCCTCGAGACTGTGGGCGGCACCATGGACCTCGCCTCGGTAGCGAACACCGCCATGCGTGCCCTCATCAAGGCAGAACAGTGCGAGCAGGTCCTCAACAAACTCCTTAGCACCCTCGGCTTCACCAGCCGGCCCTTGGTCACCTCGAGGGCGGCCATCCTCCGGCTATATGAACGGGCCAAGGGGTATCGTGCAGAAAAAGAGGGCACCTCCGAAGCCGGAACAGTCTTCTATTTCTCGCAAGAACTGTTCGGGATCTCGGAAGAATACCTCCGCCTCGTTGAGCACTACACCGCCGATGGGGAGCCCTGGCGAGTCTTCCTCGAGGCAAGCGAGAAGCTCTGCGAGCTGGCTCCCCGTCACAGGCTCGTCCACGATTACGAGCTTGCCAGCGCTTATGGGTTTCTCGAGGCAGCACGGAGACATATACGCTCCGTGGCCTACCTTTATGTACGTGCGACCCACGGAGCGAAGGTAGCTGATGACGCCTTCATTGGGGACAATGCCTTTGACCCGGTGATCACAACGCTCTTTCCCAACTGAGGCACTGTGCTCAAAGAACCCGAGTGCAAGATGTGCAAGTGCCCCCAGTCCAACCACTTCAAGGACTACGAGGGGTACTGGGCCTGCCTCACCACGTTTTGCAAGTGCACGAAGTACGTACCTCCAGCACCGAAGAAGCCCTAACCCTGGTTCGTAGGGCCTGAGTAGTTCGAGAAGAGCGGACCACGGGTCCCGTCCTCCCTGTTCGGCGAGATGATGTCTGGCCTGGGCTGCATGATCATCGATGCGAGCAGGCAGTACAGGACAGCGTGAAACGTATCGTCCGGTTTGTCGGGACCGTGGCTGTACTGGATCATCCGCAGCGTCTCGTTGTACTCGCTGAAGATGTTGAGCATGTCCTGGGCGAAGGGCTCTCGCCACTCCTCCCAACGGGGGAACTCAATCTGGTTCCGCTTGATGGCGTTGAAGACATCGCTCATCACTTCCGTGCGGTGCACCATCCAACGCTTGTAGTTCGGGTTCCAGTTGACCTTCTTCTTGGTCTTCGCCATGTACTGGTACTTGTGCACGCGCTGCGTGCCGAACTCACGTACCAGCCGGTCATTCGAGTGGAAACCACCACCGTAGTCGGCGCCGATGACACGGACGTTGAAGTCCTTGAGCATCTGCACAATGATGTTGAGCTGTACAACGGGATCGGTCTCTTCACCCTCGAAACGGTGGGCATAGAAGACTCGGAACTTCGTCCCGACGTACATGCCGAGAACGAGCACCGTGAATGAGTGCTCCCCAGTACCCCAGTCGAGCCCTGCGTAGATCGGATGGCCGTGCGCCAGTGCCCGATACTTCTTGAGCATGTCCGGGTCCATCGTGACCTTCGGGTGCGAACACTCCTGCACCTGGGCAGTTGTGAGTGGACGCATGCCCGAGTCGAACGAGATGCCGAGGACTTCGTTGTAGAACTTGTCCCGAGGATACCGCCTGTAGTCGAGCAGGATTTCATCCCAGCTCTTCCACGGCACCATGAGCTGGGGAATGCGGTAACTCTCGAACGGGGTTCTCTGAGGGTCATACCGCACCATGTTCGCCCACTGGGCGTCAGGGTGCGCCGGGTTGATGAGCCCGCCGCACTTCTCACAGGACAGCCCCTTCAGGCCGATGTTCTTCTCGCCCAGAACGTTCCAGTACCTCCCCGTCTCTCCGCCGTGGGCATCGCAGGGGACAACCCACTCACCCTGCGTGGAGAGGTTGGAACGGTAGTACTCGATGACGTTGTCGAGACTCTTCGGGGTACCGGCGTAAATGTACCGCTTCCATGCCTCAGGCGCGTGGCTGGTGCACTGCTCGATGATGGGGATGTTGTCCCCGAGGATGTCCTGGAGCTCGTCTACGCAGAGGCCCCAGGCCGGGATGCCTCGAGTACGGTCGGCGTTGAGGAAGGCGTAACGCAGTGTGATCTTCGAGCGGTTGATGAACTGCTTCTCGAAGACGTTCTGCTGGAGCACGCTAGTCGTGAATGACTTGAGGACGTGGCTGGTCTCGAGCGGGTCCTTGATACGGTCGTGGCTGAAAGTCTTCGTCTGCGTGGCCGACGGCGACACGTACAGAGATCGATACCCTGCCACGAGGCAGGAGTAGGCGATCATCTTGTTGCCCAGCAGCGTGGACTTCTCTACCTGTCGAGCGCAGAAGAGTAGGATGCGGCGAGCTGGGGTGTCATAGGGCTGACGCATATGGCGTCGTCCCTCGAAGGAGAAAGGCACGTAGCCGAGCCCATCATCTCCCGGCATGCGGAAGGCGAACTCGGTGAACTGAGATGGTAGAACTGCGGGTATGCGGCCTAGTAGCTTCTTCTGCTTGAAGGGCTCGTCTAGGTCCGTAATGAGTTCCTGCTCCGGAAACCAGAGCTCGCTATCGTCGAGAAGGTCCTCCTCAGCGGCTGCTGCGTTCTCCTGATAAGCGATCTCTTCAGGATCTAGTTGAGTGCTAACCGCTGCCATCCTATGTATCGACTAGCACATGAGCGACGACACCAAGCCTAATGTTGCACTTGAGCAGCTCTGGGACTCGTTGTGTCGTACGGGCGGGCACTGGGGTAAGGACGTCCTACTGACTGAAGAAGGGGACAAGTTCGAGGCGCACTTCTACCTCGAGGACGTGCTGCCCCAAGGGTCTGCCAGCCACATCCAGAGCTACGTCAAAGCCTTCATGGCAGCGCAGGGCTGGAAGGTAAAGACACAGCTCACGCGGCACTACTTGCGGCTGGAGCTCTCCAAAGCCTGATCGAGCAGCTCGAGAAATTGCGTGACCAGCAAGTCGACGTCTGGCACTTCCGTCTGCTGCACGATCATCCACCACGAATCCTGCGGCACCTCCTTCTCGTCCTGCCCATAACGAAGGACACCTTCGATGAGGCTGGCCTGGATGCGCGGATACTCGAAGCCAAAGTGAGCTCGAGCAATCTTGTCTAGGCAGTGAGCAAAGGTCACCTTCCAGTACTCCTTGCCCAGCGTTTTGGACTCCAGGGTCTCGAAGAAGTGGAAGTGCACATCGCGCTCCCCCTTGACCGTGTACTCCGCGGAGAACGTTGTGTACTCGTTCACAAGGGTGAACGGCTGGACTTCAACCGGTAGGCTTTGCTCCGCCTTCAGCGGGGTCAACTGCTCCGAGCGGCTCGATGAGCTCGAGTTCTCCACTTCCATCTCCAGATCCCTTCGGCATGGGTTGCATGTCTACTGTGTGCTTCCCCTTGCTCAACTCGTGAACATAGGGCACGGGCTTGTTCTCAGTCCGCATGGCGATCTGGGAAAGCTGCTCGCGCATATTCTCGTCTGGTTTGACGACAACTTCCAGCACATCCGTAAACGTCTTCACAACAACGGCCATGTCCCGAGCCTTCTCGTGGTCTTTCATGCCGTTAGTGCACATCGCTTCGTACGAGGTCATGGCCGCCATGTCTCGAGCACGGGCTAGCACCTTGGGGAGATCCATCTCCGCCGGCATGTACCCCATGCGCATCTGAGCCATGACCGTAGAGAGCGGGGAGAAGGGCATCTCTGCCACTGAGCGGCGAGGATCGTTCCAGGCAGAGGCCATCAGCGCCGGCGCCTGCCGTTGGATGTCCGTGCTGGGATGGGCTGCTGCTGCCATAGGACGCATCTTCAGGAGAGCTCGCATCTGGACGCTGTCGACCAAGTCGACGTTCCAAAAGAACTGCTTGAAGATCTCCACCGCTCTGGGCGTGGCGGGAAACTTTCGGTGCCTCGTCAGCGAGTGGGCAATGGCCTCCGGCGGAGCGTAGGCAATCAGCATCGACTCTACGAACTCTTTCATCCTGGGGTACTCCAGGATGCGGAAGGACGTGGCCGTGTCGTCATCGGGGAAGTAGAGGTCCTGAATGCCCTCCTTCATCAAGAACCGCTGCGACCTGAAGTGCAGCCTGTCCGTCGGGAAGAAGGGCTTCGGGGGCTTCAGCTTCTTTCGCAGACGGTCGATGTAGTACCCGCCCAGATCGTCCAGCCCCATCTCAAAGAGCTGCTCGTGGATCTCTTCATCCACATGCTCGTCCGGATGGACAATCAGGTACTTGAGGAAGAACTCGACTGGCGTTCGACGGATCACTTCAGTTCTTCTGGAACGCCAGAACCTTCAACCCTTCGAGGACATCTTCCGTTGCACGGACAGCCTTCTCGAGGGCGGACACGGGGACATCACGCATGCCGAGACGGCTGGCGACAAGAAGCTCGCACATCCGGCTTTGCGCCTCGTCAATCAACGGCAGGTAGCCGATGAACGTGCCGAGGTTCTCGGGGTTGATGAACCCGAGGGAGAGCACCGTATCGACCGCGACCGGGTCTGGGATGACCGCGGCTTCCTTGAGGAGATCGACACGGAGCTCATGGACAAGGGAGCGCAGGGCGCTGGCCTTCTTCTCGTAGGTGCCGATCTGCTCGCTGGCGAGCTTGATCTGACGGCCTGCGCGGATGTCGACAGGGGTGGAGTGTCCCCACGCCTCTGCCATTTTCTCCATTGCCTTGGCCGGCGCAACGCCGAGGCCAGCCAGGAGGAAGACAGTCTGATCGAAGGAGAGGAACTCCTTGTCGTTCGAGGCCAGCTTCTCGAGCGGGTACCCCGAGAGGGAGTAGCTGTCTTCGCCAGCAGAGCGAAGAACAACAGTGCTGAAGACACGACCCGGATGGGCCGTCTTCTCCTCGTTCGCCGGGTCGGATACGAGCTTGACGGCGTTCTCCTGGTCGAGAGAAACCCACTGCATCGTGTCCGGGACGAGCATGTGGTCACCCTCGCCGGCGACCTCCTGGATGTTGGGCTGCACCATGACGTGCACCTGGCGTCCATCGAAGGTCTCTCCGACGAGAGCGAAGCCCTCTCCGGCATCGAGGGTGGCCTTGATGTCGAGGGGGATGGTGGCCTTGCCGTGGCCGTCCGTGAAGAAGCCGTAGCCTCGAGGATGGCCTTCGGCGAGAGTCACTTCTTCACCCGGAGCAGGAGTACCGGAGATCTCCCCCTGTAGAGCAGCGGCATCGCCGTTTGTGAAGAGCATCATGGGCAGCGTGTGGCCGTCCACGTCGATGAGCTCGGGGAAGACAAGGCCGGTGAGCTCCTCACCCGCCTCCGTGCACACGCGGTACTGACCGAACTGAGAGACGAGGGCCTTCTCTTCCGGAGCTGCCTCTTCAGGAGCGCCCGCACCCTCAGCCATCGTCACGGTGCCGTTCGTGTCTGCCGCGAGAACAATCTTCTCGCCGTAGGCCCGCACTGCCTCGCCTCGGCTGTAAACGTGGTGAGTCGGCGCCCAGAAACTGTGGTTTGCCGCCAAAGCCTGGTAGCCCTGCGCCAGCTTCGTGAGCTGGACGACACTGCACGGGACGGAGCCGTAGATGGCAGCAGCCATCTTCTCCTGGCTCATCGGCTCGTACTTGGAGAGCAGTCCGAGGGGGCCAGCCGTTGCTTCTGCGTTGGCCACAAGGGCAGACTGCAGCTCTTCGCTGCCAATCTTCGCGAAGAAACTGGCGTAGGTGTCTGCTTCGATGGTGGGAAGAATGGTGGCTAGAAGAGAAGCCTTCTTCTCCTTCTTATGCTCCTTGGGAGCCTTGTGCTCGCCGTAGAACAGACCGGTACCGCTCGGGCCTTCGTGTGAGCTAGGGGTGAGAATACCGCCGAAGGGGTTCCAGGCGTTGTTCCCCTTCTCATGCTCCTTGGCGGCGTACTCGTGGTGGCGCGGGTCCATGGCCAACGCATCCTCCCCGGTCATCCCGAAGCGAAGAGCCTCGAGCATGTTCGGACCCTTGCGGCCATCTCCGTACCCAGGAGCGTAGGCCTGCGTGTGCCCAAGAAGCTCGGCGCCATGTCGCGCCTTCATGCGGTGATGCTCGGCGTCGAATTTGTGGCCTTTCTCGGTGACAGCGAAGGCGGTCTTAGCCGAAGCCGTCTTGCCTCCGCCACCCATGCCTCCCATGGCCGCACCACCACCGCCGAAGCCGCCACCCTGCCGGAACGGCGGGTAGAGCTGGCCGATCATGGAGGTGTCGCCGGGGGTCAGGCTGGTGACGTCGAAGGCCGACGGACGGAACACGGCTGAACGAAGCCGGGCTTCTGTGAGCGGGATGACCTTGGCGTTCTCGGTGACGAGGACATCGAAGGGCTGGAGCTTGCGGTCACGGACGATGATCGGGATGCGGGCCTGCTTGATGCCCGCCGAGGCCATTGCCTGCGGGTCCATGCCACGCTGAATCTCCGTCTTGTTCATCACTTCGATGTGGCCGAAGGCGAAGCCTCGCTCAGCATCCACTCGGTCCATGACGACGTGAGGCTCGAAGTCCGAGATGTACGGGACCTGCTTGAACAGCTCCTGAAGGATCTCGTTCGGCCAAGCGTTCGGGTCCTCCGGGAGTGCAACTTCCGAAGCGGTCTTCTCGAACGTCAGCGTCGAGGCGATGAACAAGTCCTGAGTCATCGTATTCTCCTACCTTCCGGAGGGTACAAGTACTAGACGATTTTGAGAACCAGCCCCAGAGAGGCAAAGACCGAGGGGGACTTGGTGAGGAGAATGATGCCCTGAACTGCCTCAGCGGCGGTGATGAAGTTACCACCATCCACAAGACCCGCCGAGAACTGCGAGGCAATCTCTCCGCCGGCGCCGGCAAGTGTGACGTTGTCGAAGTTCAGGAGGAATACGGGTCCTGCAGAGAGAGCAGCCGCCAGAGCTGCGAAGAAGGCCACCGCAGGTAGCTTCACAGCTAGGGCTGCTTCGATGAGCGCTGAGATACCTCCCAGCTTGATACCCAAGGCCAGGGCCAGAGAGATGTTTGCCCCGATGTCCAGGGCGATGGAGGGGACTGGCAGGTTGAGGGCGAGCTGGATGTTCGCCATGAGGTTGGCGAGACCTGACAGGAGTAGCGCCGGGTTTTGGATCGTCAGAGAGACGGAGATCTGTGCCTGTACTGCGGCGTTGAACTGGGCGGAGATGTCCGCCTGCAGCCCGCCAAGACCGAAGGCTCCGAACAGAGCCAGGTCCAGCTGAGCAAACAGCGGCGCAACAATCCCGAGGGACGCTGCCGCTGCGATGTTGATCCCCCCGATGGGGAGAGCTCCGAGGATGTTGACCGTCATACCTTCACCGTCTCGTTACCGTTCACGATGGTGCCGACCTGGGGGAGTACCGTGGAGATCACTCCTGCAGGTATCGTGAAGGCGGCGCCGGCGATGGCGAACGGGATGGGTGGGCCTGGTGGCGCTCCCGGCGGGGAGAGAATCATTGTGCCTGCAAGAATGAGAGTTCCAGACAGCATGCACGGCGCCAGGCTGATGGGCGTGCTGACCAAACCTCCCTTGAAAGCGACAGCGATATCGCCCTTACCCAGACGGACAAGGTCCCCCTTCATGTGCGTGTAGACACCGCCCGTAATGTCCATGCCATTCTTCGAGCTCACGCTCATGGCTGCGTCTGTGGAGATGGAGATGTCCTCGTCCACCTTGAGGGTGAGCTTCTTCTTGATGTGGCAGAAGACGTCACCTTTGACCGTGCAGGCGATGTTGCCGTCCCTATCCAAGGCGAACTTGTAGACCACATCCTCCGCCGTACTACTGCCGGCAGCGTCCCCGCTATCGGCATTGAAGCCCTTGGGAGAGACTACAACCTCGTAGACGACCCGGGCGGGTAGCCCGCCCTCCGGATCAATCGGGTTCGCAACATGGCCTTTTGAAATCCGGATGTCCGCGTACTTGTCATCCGCGAAGATCCTGAAGACCTCGACGTTGGTAACGGCGGTGTCCTGTCGGCCCTCCGATAGACCCCAGAGAATAGAACCACCAACGTTGTGGTGGCTGTAGCGCTCACTGATATCGAGCATGTGGTTGTCGAGTGGGATGAAGATGCGCTGACTAAGTTCAGTAGCTCCAATCTGCAGCACTCCTCCCCGATGAAGAATCACGAACTGTCCATCGCGCCCCCGCATCATGATGTCGCCGGGCTTCGCTCGAGGACGCCCGCCATCAAAGCGTGCCTCGGTGGCGTTATTCATCACGCCGCCGTGGCTGGCCGTCCCCTTAGGGGCATCAGGGGCTGAAGCATCCGCCACCTTCTCGAAGGGCATGATGAAGCAGAGTACGAAGGGAGGAGAGCTATCTGAGGGGAGGCAGACCGTGCACTTCGCACCGACTTCCGGCATGGCGTAGATGCCCTCCCCGTTGGAGTAGTGCATGTACGGGCTGGCAACCTGGATATTGAGGTACTTCTTCCGGTCAAACGTAGTGCTGACGTCGACTGTCCAAGTCACAACATTCAGTCCGATGACCTTACCGTCGACAATCTTGCCAGCAACAGCACCTTCGCTCGAGGTCATGGACGAGCGAAATGCGCTCGCTGACCCAGCCTTCCTGTGGTCGTTTACTGATGCTGAGCCAGCCATGGTCAGTAGTGGTGTTCCGGGACGTCCTTGAGCTTACCTAGTCCCGGCAGCTTCGACTTTGCCTGAGTCATCCCGAACTCTGCTCCAAAAGCGATGCCTGGCACTGGGTGGAGTCCGTGGATGTTGGACTGCGCATGAGTAGAGGCTGCATCGAGGATGGTGTCCTTCAGCCTCTGGTGTTGCAGCTTCGCCATCCAGTCTTCCTGCAGCGAGAGCGGCATCATGTCGACACCCTTCAGCACAGGCTTGTGCTCGATGGGGTTCTTGCCAGCCTTCACCAAGTCCGAGTTGATCTTGCGGATGATGGAGAGTGGGCGGAAGTCTCCGCGCAATGTCTCATGGTGATCGCCTGGGTCGACGATCTTTGTGAGGTTCGACATCGCACTCACCACGGTCTCGACAGCACGACGGCGGACACCCTCGCTCTTATAGAGCTCATGAATCTCCGAGGTCATGTGGTTCTGGACCTTCTCCATGTTCCCAGTGGCCTTATACAGATCATGGGGGTTCACGAACGTGCGATTCGGGTCGGACAGGTGCTGTCCCGCATCGAAGTGCATCCCCACTTTCGGCGCCTCCCAAGGGATGAAGCCTTCGACTTGCTTCTCGTGGGGGAGAAGTTCGTGCAGTGGCATGCCGCTGTCGTCCTTGCCGACGAAGTGCTTCACGCCGCCGATGAAGATGTTCGCCCCGATATCCGTCCTCTCAATCTTGTCCACCTTCCCCGAGTGCATGGCAAGAGAAGAAGCGTTGGGGATCTTCTGGGGGAGCATGGTGAGCTGCTGGAACCGAGCGAAACTGTTCAGTAGTTTGCCACCTCCCTGCTCCTTCACGCCTCCGGTGTGGAAGCTCTTGAGCGTGAGCTGGACGGCTCGCTCTCCCACGGCATGTGCCGCCAAGACACCCAGGTTGGTGCCGAGGGGGTGGTCATGCCCGCCGTGGCCGAGGCCGGCGTCCATCTGACAGATGCCCTTCTCGCTCTCGCACTTGAGGGGGCTGCGGACGACGATCTTCGCATCCTTCTTCGCCGCTATGATCTGCCCCACAACGTCAGGGCTCAATCGGGTCCCGGCAGTGATGTGCATCTGCCCGTGCTTGAAGTCCTCAGCGAGGTAGCGATCATGAACATCCGGCTCGTGGATGTCCAAGGAGATGCCCTTCTTGGTCCCGCAGTCGTGCTCGTTGACCACCAGGTGCATCATGTTGTTCATCAGGAGCTTCGACATGTAGCCGGGCTCCTGAACCTCTTGAACCTTCATGACGGCGCCGCGTCGAGCTCCGTGCATCTGAGTCCAGTACCCGCCCACGTCGAGCCCTTCGGAGTAGCTCTTGGTGACTGGTGTGGGGATCTTTCGGTCCGCCGAGTCTCGGTAGATCATCGGAGCGATGACCATCTGCTTGTACTGCTCCCAGCCCGGCTTCACGCCTGCTTGGTACATCTGGAACAGGTTCGTAGGATCTTTCTTGAGCTTCTCCTCGTGCTTGTCCTTGATGGCCTCCTCAGCCTTCTCGTACACCACGATGGCCCGACGGTCCTTGTCCGCCTCCGGGATGTTGTGGTTGGCTCGAAGGTCCTTGACCTCCTTGTGGGCCTCAGCGAGCAACTTGTCTCGGGACTCGTGGTCCGGAGTGAAGTCTGCCAGGGACAGTGAGTGTGTCCCCACAGGGATGACAACCTTCTTCTTGGTCTCTGCCAGGGGAAGGTTCTTGTGGAAGACGAAGTTGTGGCCGGCGTTTTCCGGCGGGTGCACCTCGACTAGCCCGAAGGCTGCTCCGTTACCGAGGTCCTTCATCTTATTGACGATGCTTCCAAAGTCCTTCGGGTGGTTGTTGGCGATCGTAGTGAAGAGACTGTCGAGGCCCTTCCGGTGGATGCGGAAGTCGAGGTTGTGCATGACATCCTTCTGCATCGCTTCCGGCAGTGCCGTAGCAAGAAGGACTCGTCCTCCCGTTGTCTTCTTGTCGCCAACGTGGACGATGTCGTGGATGGTCAGATCTCCCTTACGAACCGCGTCAACGACCAGTCCTTCATGGGCGAACTTCTTCCCGGTGTCCTTGCCGGTGACGCTCAGTTTGTAGAGGCCCAGCGCGGCCTCGAGCGTGGGCGTGAACATGACCTTGCCCGTCGCGTCGTTGAACAGGTTGTTCGAGGGCATCATCTTGTATGCCTCGGCTACAGCCTCGTGGTGAATGGGCACGAAGATGCTCATCGTGTCCCCGTCGAAGTCAGCGTTGTATCCACCCGTGACGAGCGGGTGAATCTGGATAGCCTGACCTTCGACGAGCTTCGGCTTGAACGCCTGCACGCTGAACTTGTGAAGCGCCGGGTCGCGCTTCATGAGAACCGGACGCTCCTCAACCACCTTCTGCAGGGCGTGCCACACCGCAGGGGTCTTTTGCGTGATGAGTTTCTGGGCCTCGATGGCGGTAGGCGCGTGCCCCAAGTCTCGTAGCTTCCGCACGACAAAGGGTTTGAAGAGGTCGAGCGCCGCCGTCCTCGGCAGCCCTACCTCGTCCAGTCCCAGGCTCGGCTCCGGCACAATCGTGGAGCGCATCGTCATGTCCTGACGGCGATCCATCAGCGTGCTCTGAAAGAAGCCAGTCTTCGGGCTTGCGCCGGCGATCTGGTGGAGGACACCCTTCTGGTTGTTCTTCGTGTCCTCGTAGGGGATGCCGACACCCATGATGGCCTTCACGCCATCGTAGAAGTCTCTCCGGAGGTTCGTCTTACCGGGGTCGGTGAGGTTCTTCTTGAGGAAGGGGTCCCCAAGCTTCTCGTTGACCTCACCGAAGTTCGAGTAGAGGCCGTTCAAGTCGGCGTACTTCACAGCCCCTGTCGGTAGCATCGAGACGGGGCGCATCACCGGAGGGATGAGCGGGAGGTGGTGCAGGACATAGGCTTCGCTTGGCTTGAGGCCGAGCTCCTGCAGCGACTGGAGGTACTTCACCTTCTTCAGTGCCGGGTCGATCTTCGCCCCCTTCGCTCCCGTGAGCTCCTTCTTTGCCGACTTGAGATCCTTCTCTACGTCGATCTTGTCGAGAAGCATCTTGATGGCCGCACCACCCGTCACTCCTGAGCCAACGTCCACAAGGCTGCCCGTGGGGGCCACGCCACGCTCGCCGGAGACGACCGAGAAGTAGTCCTTCTTGGAGAGGCCCGTCAGTCTCTGGATGGGCTTCTCGAAGATAGGGTTCGGGACGGGCTCAGCCAGCACGATGTGCGACCACTTCCGGCCACCAAGACCGCCGGTGATTTTCTCGTCGAAGATGCCACCCGGACGGGGCTTGAGGTCGCCGTCCTTCAGCTTCGCATCCAGCCTCTCTGTGGGCTTCGGGATTGCCCCGTTGCTCATGTGGAGGATGTGCTTGTCCGTGAGGGGGGAGAGCGAGAACGCATGCCCCTGCTTCTCGACGTTCACACCGGACGCACGGAGCATGTCCGTGAACTTCTGGAAGGCAAAAGTAGACGTCGGCACCGGCAGCGGCTGGCCCGTCTGAATGGCCGTCCACACCTGGTTATGCTGGGAGTTCCAGGCCTTGGCGGGGTTGGTCTGGGGGTCTGCGCCCTCCGACTTCCACGTCTGCATCTCACGGACGTTGGCCTTGGCCCCGTGCGCCAGCATGGCGTACATGCCGAGGACACCCATGGATTGTCCGCCGGTTCCTGCACCGCTCGTGGGCTGCAGGTTCATGTCGTAGTGCTCGTTCGATCCAATGCCTGGAGAGCCCATACCGGAGCGGACACTCATCTTCTTGTCCACCTGATGGACCAGCTTGAGCATGTGCTGGGGACCGACCAAAGCCTTGCCAATTGAGTGGCCAGAGACCGGGTCAATGAGCTCTTCGGTGTCCGACAGTCCGTGCTCCTTGAGCTCCGACTTCACTCGAGCAAGAGTGTCGACCATCGGCTCGAAGTTCTTCACCGTGTAGGTCTTGCCAGTCTTCTGGGCAACCTTGCCCGCACAGACCTCGAGCACCTGCCCAACGTTCATACGGCCAGGGATCCCACTAGGGTTGAGGGCAACCTCGATGTGCTTTCCGTCCTTGGTGTGGGGCATGTCGTGGTCCGGTAGAACCATCGTGACAATGCCCTTGTTGCCGTAGCGGCCAGCCATCTTGTCACCGACCTGCATCGGCTCGATGGTGCGCACATGGACAATGACGTCCTTGCCCGTCTTGTGCGTGCTGACGACTTCTCCCTGGAAGTCAGAGTCCCAGCGCATACTCTTGTCCGTGTGTGTTCCAGCCAACGAGCGCCGAATAGCCGCAACACCTGTGCGGTCACGCAGACGGAAGGGCTTCATGGCCAGGATGAGAGGGTCTCCTGGGCTCACCTTCGTGCCGACACGCACGATGCCGTCATCACCAACCTTCTTGAGCTGGTCCTTCGTGAAGGTCGTGGGGTTCTGCACCTCGAACCTCTTCGGACTGAAGACCGTGTCTTCCTCGAAGGGGAGCGTGTGCTTGTGGAGATGCTGGCTTGACAGCTTGTCCGCAGCGCTCTGGGAGATGACGATGCCGTCCTCGAAGTTGTAGCCCTTGAAGGGCACATACCCAACGCGGAGGTTCGTGCCGAGAGCCAGCGTTCCGTTCTTGGAGAAGTTGGTGTCAGCAACTGTCTGGCCCATCTTGATCTTGTCGCCGATAGCAACAAGCGGCGTAGAGTGCATGACACTCTTCGCGTCGTTCAGGGGGTAGTTGTTGTAGAGCTGAACTTCGTGCTTCTTGCCCGAGGCATCTTGGATGTGGATTGCATCCTTCTTGATGTCGGTCACCGTGCCGTCCACGTGTGAGCGGTGAGACGCCTGCTTGCCGACCACGTTCTCGAAAGTCTCGAAGCCCTTAGCCGTGACGCCCGAGGACACCTGCACCAGCGGACTCTCCCGATTCACCAGGGAGATCGACTGCTCGATGTGCCGGCTTGCCATGGACGCACGGTTACCGCTCGTGTTCCCCAGGAACGGGATCAAGTTCGAGGTGATGTTGAACAGCTGGCTCGGGTGACGAAGCACGTACTTCGCGTCGGAGAACTTGCCCTCACGAATCTCCTGCCCCAGCACATTCATCTTCACCTCTGGGTGCAGAGGTACTGGCTTGTTGTTCTCCCAGCGAACCTGGTCCGGGAGCACGATAGAGGACTTGTGGACCTCACCGGGCGGGACGAGCTCAGTCTTACCTGTCTGGATATTGTAGAGGTGAATCTTCGGCTGGTTGCCATCCTTCTTCACGCCGATGGGAAGGCGAAGCGTGATGCCCGTCTTCTCCCCCTCCGGCGTATGAATGGGGTCGAGGAAGCCCAGGTGAGACGGGTTGACGAACTTCGCCTCATCCGTGACGGACTGCTCCGACTGGATGCCACCAGGCCCCATGATGGTTGTCTGCTGGGACGAGCTCACCATCTCCACCGGGTTGATCTGCGAGGCCACTCGGGTCGCGCTGTTCTTGTGGAAGATGTCCTTCATCGGCTTGTTGAACAGGTCGAACTTCACGACCTCACGCACGGCCGTTGCCGTGTTGATCTTCCGGCTCGCCTTGTCTCGGATGGTGCGGCTGGCCTGGCGCAGCTTGTCGAAGGCGAAGTCCCCGACGGTACGCAGGTCCTTGAAGACAAGGCTGTCGCGGTCGTCCTCGGGGGCACCAGCCTGGACCTTGAGCATCTTGGCCGTGGCCAGGTGCATGGCCTCTCCCGTCACATGTGGGAACGCCTTGCCCAGCGTGAGCTCCGTTGCCTCAGGGCGCATCTTCGACTCGGTCATCGTATCGAAGAGGTGCTGCTTTGCTTCCTCTGCCGATGCCGGTGCCACGCGCTTGTCCGCCTTGAAGAAACGCTCCACGGCGCCAGCCGTACCTCGAGCATTCTTGTTGTCCTCGAGGATCTTCTTGCCCCAGGACTTCTCGAGATCGTCATCCGCGATGCCCATCGTCTTGAGGATGGGGTAGAGCGGTAGCTTGCTCTTGCCGTACTCCATCAAGAAGCGGTTCGACTTCGGCTCGAACATGATGTCGAAGGCTTTGCGGCCCGACACATTGAAGCGGCTCTCGAGCTCGCCGTTACGCCGGCGCCGAACATAGACACCGGGCTTGAGCTGCCACTGGTTGTCGACCTGGTACTCCTGCCCATCGACGATGTAACTGTAGCGCTTCGTCATCTTCGGGATCTCAGCGACGCGCACACGCTGCGTGTCCACTGCTTTGCCCGTAGTGTTGTCCTTCAGCTCGAGCGTGGCGTAGACGGGGACACTCCAAGAGTCTCCGTTGATCTTCGCCTTGTGCTGCGAACGAATGTCGTCCGGATCTAGGTGGTCCTTGGTCTCCAAAGACTTGAGATGGAGGGACTGCACCTTCCCATTCAAAGGGAAGTGCTGACGGATGCCCTCCTCAACCTTTTCTTGGAGGTGAGCAAACGCTTCCTGTGGATCTAGGTGCGCCATGGGCTACCGAGAGGTTACCCCAGGACGCCGTGCATAAGAACTGAGAAGCGTGCAAGACCTCCCATTACGCGGGGATAAGTGTCTTGGTGGGAAACATCTCATCAGACTTTGGAGGTCGCGTGGGTGTGCCGATGGTTGCGGGTCCCGGTCAGACGGATGGCGGCATGTTCGAGGATGACATCGACAGTCTCTTCGATGGGAGTGACGACTACGACGACGACAGCGATGACCGAGACTCGGGCGGAGACGACGATTGATGTTGTTCTGGGCAGTGACCGCAGGGCTGATGAACGGAACGCTCATCTGGATTAGGAGGAGGCTCGCGAAGATCCAACGGGAACAAGAATCTAGGAGGTAGCTCGTGCTTCTCGACCCGTACCTAGACAAGCACCTGGTGGTCCCGTACGCGGGCACACGACTCTTGCCTGAGACCTTCGACCTAGTTGGTGCGGAGATCTTAGACCCGGCAAATTCTGAACGCAGGTGGACTCTCAAAGCTTTCTACGCACCGGTGCGTGGCAGAGCCCTCGGGGGAGTCCGCGCCAAGCTGACGGACCAGAAAGGTTTTACTACGTTCTGCAACCAGCGAGATCTGGAGGTACTCGTTGGCATAGCGGAGCCTGGAGCCTACTGCCCGTGGGCGAAGGAGGATTACGCCGAGCCTGGGGGGCAGGACTGGTACGGGCTGTTCATGGATGACGATGACCTCGACGATGACATGCACGATCGGGAGATGTTGCTGCGCTCGCAGTCACTCTCTGGAATCTTGGTGGGCAGCCTCGAGGTCGTTCGTCGTCTGCACATAGATACGCAGTACGACGTGGAGGAGCTCTCAATGCTTCTCTGGGACTGCGACCCACGCACAGGAATCACTCCTGACCTGCGCTTGGAAACCGTTGACGGCCGCTGGAAGCGCGTCGAAAGGATAAAGGTTCAATGGCAGTACCTTCGATGAGTCTCCTGTTCCGTCAGCACCTGGAACAAGAGCTGGAGGTGGAAGAGGAAGAAGAGGAACGACAGCCAGGTGAAGCCGAGCAGACCTGCATGGCCTGCGACGCTCCCCTCATCTACACGGAAGAGGTGTTCAAGCTGGTGGTTGAGTACCCGCTCTTCAATGGGCGGGAAACTCTGCATCTGGACTTTCAACATGACGAGGGGGTGTATGAGGGCGACTTCTACTACGAGCCGCTGTTCTTCGAGTTCTCTTGCTGGGAGAACGCGACAGAGTCTCTGAGGAAGATGCTCGAGGATGCTCCGCCGGTGAAGCATTCAACAGAGCTCTTCGCATGCAGCTTCTGCGAGTCCTCCATCTGCGATCTGGAGATCTACGGGGCTGCCTATATCGGCGAGCTCCACGTCTCCCCCAGGATGCCCAACGGAGAGCCCACCGACACGTTCGTCACGATCGCAAAGCCAGACTACATCTGTCTCGGATGCCTCCTGCTGTTGGACGGCGAAGAGATCGACCTCTGGGATGAGGAGCTGAACCAGGTCGGGGAGTGCCAAGAGTGCTCTCACATCCGGTGCTGGCGGTACGGGGACGGGCGCTGCCCCTGTCCGTGCCACACCGAGGAGGAAGAATAGTGCGTGGTCCGTCGTGCTGCTGGGCGAGTGCCTGGCGGTGCGGCGGAGCATCGTTTCTGCGCGGGGGTCTTTGTTACCCCCACACTTGTCTGAAGAAGTGAACTGAACACGAGCAAGGAACAAGAATGGCCAAGCAAGCTGTGACGCTGGAAGCAATCC
>Ga0315289_10003302_pt1 | contig 24478 bp, 15 predicted proteins | sample YL17G11_40_MG_FD_203452 | JGI IMG/M metagenome (GOLD analysis project Ga0315289, IMG submission 203452) | Sediment microbial communities from Yellowstone Lake, YNP, Wyoming, USA - YL17G11_40 | ecosystem: Environmental > Aquatic > Freshwater > Lake > Sediment | place: USA: Wyoming | collected...
CTCGACGGCGCCCCCGGGGCGGGGGGAAGCCGCTGGAGTTTGGGGCAGGGGCGGCAGCTGCGCCTGACGCCTTTGCTGCTGTTCCAGAAGCAGGGAGGGGGGGGGCAGCAGCGAGGAGGAGGAGGAGGCGCGGCCGCCGAAGCTGCGGCTGCTGCTGCTTCTGCCGCGGAGGCCGCTCTCGCCGGCGTCGAGGAGGAGGAGGAGGAGGAAGAGAATGTAGCAGGAGCCGAGGGAGGAAGAGAGGCCGCCTCTGTTCTCGCCGCGGCTTCCGTATTCGACGAAGATTTATTTGGATCGATCAAAGATGGAGTACGATCTCGACGCTTCGACCTCGGGACCTTCGAAGAGGAGGAGCAGGAGGGGGGAGAGGACGAAGAAGAGGTCGAACCGGCGACGGAGGAGGAGGATGGAGGCGGCGGCGACGAGCCTCTGTCGCCGGTCTCGCCGCCGCCCCCTCCTCCTGCTGCTCCGCCCCTGCCCCAGCAGCAGCAAATCCTCTCCCCGCTGCGGAGGAGACTCTCCTTCTCCGGGCCCGCGCTGTCATCGGCGGCCTCGGCGTCGCTGGACTCGTGGTGGGGCGGCGGCGGGAGAGGTCTAGGAGGAGGAGGAGGAGGAGGGGTTCGAACGACGACTGCGGCGGCGGCCGCCGCGCCGCTTCCGGCAGCGGAGCGAGGGACTTTGCTCTCCCTTCCTCCTCCTCATCCTCCTCTCCCTCGTCTCCAAGAGCGAGAGAGAGAATCGGAGGGCGGAGAAGAGGAGCCAGGCGACGGCGGCGGCGGCGGCGGCGACGACAGCGGCAGCGGAAGCTGCCCTCCCTTCGACCTCGCCGGAGAGACCGCCGAGGCGGAGCTCGAGGCCGCGGCGCGGCGCGTGGCCGCGGCGCTAGCGGCTGCCGACGCCGAGCAGGCAGAGAGGGCCGCGAGGGAGTCGGCTTCGGTGGCAGCGGCGGCGGCGAGGAGAGAGCTGGAGTGAAAATATTCCGAGCCCGTGTAAAAAAAACATGTCTTTTTTTTTTCTTTGACAAAACGTTCTCTCCCTCCCTCTCCACGTTCCAACAACTGAAAGAGAAAACAAAAACGCTCTCAAATAAAGTCCCCCCCCACGGTGCTGGGCGGGGCGAACAGGGAGCACGCGTCGTCGTCATTGGCCGCAGCCGCGGCCCTCGCCTTCGCGGCGGCGCTCCCGGCGGGGAGGCCGAAGCCGTGATGGGGTTGCAGAGGGGGCTGCTGAGAGCGATGCTCAAAGTCTCCTTCCTCTTCTTCCTCCTCGGCCTCCCTCTGCTCGACGAACGCGGCGTTGCTGTTGCCGAGGAAGGGCAGGAAGCAGGCGTCGGGAGCGGGAGCGGAAGCGGGAGAGGGGGCGGGAGCGTCCCTCGCCCGCCGCTGCTGCTGCTGCTGCTGCCGCTGCTGCTGCTGCTGCCTCCCGGTCTGGAGGCGGGCATAGGCGGCCTCGAGCGCCTCCCTCCTCTTGCCGACGACCGGAGCCGCGGGAGCGGCAGAGGCGGCAGCGGCGGCGGCAGGAGAAGAAGCCCAGCGGGGCCCCGGGGAGTCGTCCTCGGGGCGCCACAGCAGCTGCTTCTGCGGCGGAGCGGGTCCGCCGTCGCCGCCGCCGCCGTCGTGCGCCTCCGCCTCGGAGTCCGCCTCCGCCTCCTCGTCGCGGGCGAGCCTCGAGGAGATGAGGGCGTCGGCGACAGCGGCGTCGCTCGGCAATCTCTTAAACGCCAACAGAGCGCGGGGCTTTGCCGCTTTCTCCCGCAGCAGCAGCTGCTGCTGCTGCTGCCGCTGCCGCCGCTGCTGCCGCCGCTGCAGGCGCTCCTCGATCCGCGAACCCGCCGTCGCCGCCTTCGCCGCCAGCGCCGCCCCTGCCCCCGCCGGGACGGAGCGAGAGCTTCCCTTGGCCGCCGCTCCTCCTCCTGGCGCGCCCCCGCTCCTTCCGCTTCCCTTGCCGTGGAGCGCGATAGCCGCGAGCTCCTCCCAGTACGCGGGCTTGGAAGACGAAGAAGGAGGAGGAGGCGCAGGAGGAGCGGGAGCGAGGGCGGCGGACGTAGCTGCTCCCGCCTCCCCGCTGTCTCCCCCTCCCCCCTCGGCCCCAGGCGCCGCCGTCGCCTCTGCCGAGGGCGCTGGAAAGTGCTGCCGCAGCATCGACGCGAGCCTCGTCCCCCGCAGGTCGCCACAGACACTCCCGCCGCCGCCGCCGTCGACGCCGCCGAGGCAGTCGCTCCCGCCCCCCAGGGCCCCGACCCCGGCGCCGCGCAGCATGGCGGCGAGCCCCGTCGAGCCGCCCGGGTGCGACCCTCCCAGAAGCGAGGAAAGCAGCCTCCCCAGGGCCAGGGCGCGCTCGGAGTCGTCCTCCGCTGCCCTGCAGGCGGCGGCCGAGGCCGCAGAGGCCGCAGCAGCAGCCTCGCCGCGCGCCGCGGCCGCGGCGCGGGCGGCGGCGACTCGCCACCCGCCGAAGCAGGCGCGGACCCTCGAGCGCTGCGAGGCGCGAGCCAGGGAGGCCGCTGCGCGCTCCGCGAAGGAGGAGAGGGCGGGGTCGCCTTCGCTCTCCTCGCCTCCGTCGTCGTCGTCGTCCTCCTCCTCCTCCTCGGAGGCGGAGGAGGAGGAGGAGGTCGAGGTTTCGCGGCCGGCGCCCCGGGCGACGCCGCTCGGCGCCGGCAGCGACGTCCGGCTCAGGAGCTTCCCGTCCAAAGACACGCACGTGACGTCAAGAATCCCGGCGTCGTGCTCCCCGGAGCGGAGGAGAACCTGAGAAAGAAGTAGGGGAGAGAGAGAGAGAGAAAGACAAAGAAAGAAAGACAATTGAGCGGTGGAACAACGCGAACGACGCGACATCGTTCGTTGAGAAAATGTCGCTCTCTTCTCCTTCTCCTTTTCTCAACCCACCTGCACGCTGTGCACATCCTCCCCGCCCAGGCCACAGCGACACATGCCGCTGGCCGAGAGCGATACGGTGCTGGAGGAGGCCTCCACGAGGCCCTCGAGGGAGGCCGCGCAATTGGTGCCGTTGTTGCTTCGCAGCTGTTGTCGTTCGAGAAAAGGCCGAGGCACGGCAGCATCAGCTTGCTGCTGCTGCTGCTGCCTCGAGCGGAACAGCGGCATCTCGCGAGTTCTGTTCTCTCCGCGCGACTCTCTGTAGATGGAGCGCTTTTTCTCTCCCTGCGAGAAGCAGAAGAAGCGGAGAAAAGAGCGAGAAGGGGAAGAAAAGCCTCAGAGATGGGGCAGAAACGAATTGCACAAGTGAATTTCGGGGAAAGAGAAAAAAAAACAAAAAACGCCACCTCGGCCGACCTCACCCTCGACCCACCTGCAAAGGGGGGGTGGGGGGGGGGGGACCACCCTCCCTCACGTCGAAAAGTACCGGTCCCCAAACTCCCCGATCCCGGGGGTCACCGCCCCGCTCCCCGGGTCGACCCCGCTGTCGATCTCGCTCGTCACCAGCTTGAGCCTCGGGTACGCGCCGCAGACGCGGTGGATCCCCTCGGGCGCCGCGATCAGCGTCAGGAAGAGGATGCGCCCCTCGTCGACGCCCTTGTCGAGCAGCACGCGGATCGCGCGCGAGGCCGAGGTACCAGACCCCAGGATGGGGTCCATGAGCAGCACGTGCCTGTCCGCGATGTCGCGCGGGAGCTTCTCGTAGATCAGCTCCTGCTCGCCGGAGCGCGCCGCGGCGCCGCCGGCCGGCCGGTCGCCGGCCGCGCGGTGCACGAGTATCTTGCCGATCTTGATGCCCTTGCAGCAGGCGCGCAGCGCGTTCTCCATCGACTCGCCCGACCGGATCACCGACACGCCGCAGAGCTTCTTCGCGAAGTCGACGCCGACGTAGGTCGCGCCCGTCGGCGTCGTCACCGACTTCTCTTCGAAGGGCAGGAAGCCGAGCCCCGCCTCGACGACGAGCCGCAGCAGCCTGTCCGCGTAGAACACGAAGTCGTTGGTGCTCGTCGCGGCGTCGCGTACGATGGTGTGCATCCCGCGCACCTGGAAGTTGGAGGGCACGACCTCCAGGTTGTGGTAGAGCCGGCGCAGGTCGGGCTGCTGCAGCTTCGAGCGGATGTGCTGAGAGATGAGGTCGATCGCGACGACATTGGACTCTTCGCGGCCCCAGGGGATGACGACGTCGGCGTGCTTGCGGGAGGGCGCGACGAAGGAGTCGAAGGCGGGCTTGACGAACTTTGTGTACTGCTCGATGACGCTGGCGACGTCGCGGCCGCGGCTGTTTTTTTTTTGGGGGGGGGGGGGAAGTGAGCTTTTTTCCTCTGTTTTTTCTCTCTCTCTTCTGTCTCTCTCTCTTCCAAACTCGGCGGGAAAGAAATAACTATCTTACCACGCCACGTCCCTCTGGATCCGCCGCGCCAGCCGCACGTCGTCGTCCGTGTCGACAAAGACCCGCATGTTCAAAAACTCCCTGACCTCTGGCATCTGCAGCACGAGGATGCCCTCGACGACGACGACGTCCGCCGGCTCGACCCTGCGGGCGCGCGTCTCGTCGCGCGCGTGCCTCGTGAAGTCGTAGACGGGGACGTCGACCGCCTTCATGTTGCGCAGGTCGCGCAGGCAGTCGACCATCGCGGCGACGTCGAACGCCGAGGGCACGTCGAAGTTGTACGCGCCGACGTTCTCGAGCTCCGCCTCGGTCAGCCCCCTGTAGAACGAGTCCTGGCTGAGCATCACGACGCACTGATCGTGGAGGCGCTGGCAGATCTCCTCGACGACGGTGGTCTTGCCCGAGGCGGTGCCGCCTTTTTCGTTTCGTATTCGTTTCGTTTCGTTGGGTGTCGAGGTGTTTGAAGAGAGGTGGTGAGAGAGGTGGTGAAGACCGCGGTCGAGGTCGAAGGGGGGGAACGAAACGATCTTCAATGCTCACGATGCCTTCTCCTCCTCCTCTCCTCTCTCACCAGCGACTCCGATGAAGAACGGCTCGCTCCTCCCGGCGCGCACGGCGCGCATGCGGCTCCTCGCGCTGCGGGACCCGCCGCCGCAGTCGTCGCTGGAGTAGCCGTTGAGAGCCGCCGAGGCGGAGCGCGAGGGGGACGCCGCCGCGGCCATCGACTGCGACGACGACGGGAGATGCGACATTTGTTGGCCAGCTCGGGCGGCGCTGACGCCGCTCCGCTCGTTCCCCAGGTGTATGGGAGGAGGGAGAGGGGCGCCGCTCGCCGTCCTGCGGATCTGGTCGGCTGGTTCGCTCTCCATAGTAATTGGGAAAGCCGAATGAAAAGAAAGGAAAAGATCGAGGGGGGCGAGGTGAAAGTCACCAGCCGAAGGGGCGCTCTCGCAAAAAAAAAAATGAAATGAAATTCAACTTTTTTCTTCACAACAGAGGACCTTTTCCCTCGCCCCGCACCTTCTCCAGCAGCTTCCCCAAAGCCTCCAGCGCCGCGGGCAGGTCCCGCCTCCCCAAGCCCAGCCTGAACCTCCCCTCGATCCAGGCGGGAGGCCCAGGAGGACCCTTCTTCCCCAGGGCGCCTCCTCCAAACCCTCCGAAGGCCGACCACGGCAGCAGCAGCACCCCGGCCTCCTCCCTCGCCCTCCTGCAGAGCTCTTCGACGGACATCCCGGCGCTCTCCGTCCTCAGCCGCGGCAGGCACGTCGTCGACGCCTCCGGGGCGTAGAACTCGAAGAAGTCCGCATTGCTGCGCTCGAAAAACGACCGCGCCGCGGCGACGTTTCCGTCGACGATCGCGCGACCTCGCGCCCGAAGCCTCTCCGCCGCCCCCGGGCTCCCCATCGCCGCGAGCGCCAGCGCCTCTGAAGGCGCCGAGTTGCAGATCGTCGTGTGGTCGCGCAGCGAGCCGACGCTGCCCAGAAGCGCGCGGTCCTTCGTCGCAAGCCACCCCACTCGCAGACCGGGGGCGCCGCCCCACTTCGAGAGCCCGCCGAGCGAGACGACGCGCTCCCTCCGGCCCTCCGCTGCGAAGGCCGGGCGCGACGCCGCCAGCGCCGCCGCCGTCGGCAGCGAGCGAGGAGACGCCTCCTTGCCCCCGCGGTCGTCGTCGCCGTCGCCGTCGCCGTCGCGGGAGCTGCAGCCGCAGCCGCAGCCGCCGCCGCCGCTCCGCTGGAGGCCCCTGTACATCTCGTCGCTCAGAACGTGGAGCGCCCCCTTGTCCAGACACAGCGCGAGCGCGCGCTCGAGCAGCGCCGCGGAGGCGAGCGTGCACCCCGTGGGGTTGTGCGGGAAGTTGAGGACGGCGAGGCGGAGCGCTGCGGGCCTCGGACGCCGCCGCGGCCGCCGCGGACCCTTCTCGTCCCTCCTCCGCTCGTCGCCCCCCGCGCCCTCTCCCTCCTGCTCCTCCGCCTTCTCCTCCTCTTCGCCGTCGCCGTCGCCGTCGTCGCCGTCCCCCTCGGGAGGGCTCGTCCGCACTAGCGACGCGGCCCTCTCGAGCGCGGCGCAGAGGTCCTCCTCGACGTCGAAGCGCGGGCGCAGCGCCGGAGGAGGAGGAGGAGGAGGAGGAGGAGGAGGAGGGGAACGGGAAGGGGGAGGGGCGGCAGCATCGGGGGAGGCGGCGGGGGCGCAGCGGCAGCAGTGGCGGCAGCAGCAGCAGCAGGAGCAGCGGCAGTGCCCCTCCTCCTCCTCCTCCTCCCAGCGGGGCAGCCAAGGGACGACGGTGGCCCCGACGGCCTCGGCGACGGCGGTGAGTCCAGGGTATCCCGGCCACTGCGCGACGATGGTGTCTCCCTCTGGGGAGGGAGGAGGAGGAGAGGAAAGGCATTTTGTTGAGAGAGAGGGGGAGAGGGGGGGGGGGGAGGGGAGAGAAGGGGAGCAGAAAAGGGGTGAGGTGAGTTTTCTTCCTTTGTTTCCTTCTCTGCCCCGTCGCGACGTTGTGCCCCCCCTCTCTCGCTCCCTGCCCCGTCGCGACTTTGGCCCCCCCTCTCTCGCTCTCTTCCTCTCCCTTACCCTGAAGCAGCGACCGCTGCAGGAGATACGCGAGCTCCTGCGGCGCAGCCACGAGCACGTCGTCTGCCGTGATTGCGTCCCCGTCGCCGCCCTCGCCGCCGCCGCCGTGCTCCCTCGCCACTGCCTCGCGGAGCCGGGTGGACCCTCGCGGGTCGACGTAGCCGAGCGAGAGGCCGCCGAGGATCGCCGCGCCTCGCTCCCCGCAGCCCGGCCCCTCGCCCTCGGCGATCTCGAGCAGCTCCGGGACGGTCAGAGGCTCGACGTCGGAGCAGCACGCGAGGAAGGGGGTGGAGAACTCGTGCCGCGCAAAGTAGCGCTCGAGCAGCGAGGGAGGGAGGGAGTTTGGAGGCCGAAGAGGGGAGGTCGAAGGGTGCGGCGGTTCCGTCGACATCGTTTCCAACGCTCTCGTTTCCGTTCCTTTGTCCTGTTTCAATTCGCCCTCTTGCTTCTAGCGGGGAGCAGCTTCGTCTTAAGTTTTTTCTGCGAGGAGCGATTCGCTGGGAGAGAGCGAGCGGTTGAAGACTTGTAGGTGCTCCGAAGCCGGAAGCGTGATTTGTGAATCATCTTTTTCTCTTCTTTTCATTTTCTCGTCACGCGGGCGTCGTCGAGATTGAGGTTCTCTCTCTCTCGCCCATCTCCCTCTTCTCTCTCTCTCGCTTTCCGCTTCTCGCCTTCGCTCTTTCGCGGCGAGGACGGGCCATGTCGTCCGTGCTCTCAGCGGGGCTAACGACGGTGAGAAATGATACTTTCCTCGACGGGGAAAAGGGGACGCGAAGTGCTTTCGCTTCCCTTCGCGCCAATCGATGCCATGCTCCTTCTGTTCGTTTCTCTCTCGACCTCCCCCCTCCCGTCGCCTTCTCTCTCCAAACCGCCGCCGCTCACCCGCGACCCGAACGAACGAATCGCCCACAACAAACAGCCCTTCACCGCCCCCTCGGCCGCCTTCTGGTGCCTCCTGTCGCTCGCGACCGTCGTCGACCACCGCAGGACGAGGCAGCTCTCGGCCGTGACCCGCGGCGCCTCGGTCCGCCGCGGGATCCGCTGGGTCGTCGCGCTCTACGCGCTCGACGCGCTGCTCCTGCTGGCGCTGTCCCTCCTGGACTCATCTGCCCCGGCGCCGGGAGGCGCGTCCTCGAAGCTGCCCGACGTCATCGACTTCGTCAGCCTGATCCTCGAGGACTTCGCCGAGGCGGCCTTCCTGCTGCTGCTGCTGGCCGTCGCCGCGGGCGCGGGGATCGCCCGCGGCGGCGGGGGCCTGGGCCCGCACAGGGGCAAGGTGATCTTCGTTCCGCTGGTGTACCTCGTCACGACGCTGGTCGTGGACCTGGCGGAGGTGAAGAAGAATCTATTTTTCTTTGGGGGGGGTGGGGGCGAGGGGGCGGAGAGAGAGGAGAGGTTTCGGTCGCCATCGTCGTCGAAAAAGGGGGAAAAACTCAACCTCGAAAAAAAACAAAAAACGCTCCCCGAAATTCTCTCCAAAATTTAAAAAAAAACGTAAAAAACAGGAATACGTCTCCCTGAAGGACGGCTGGCTCGCCGACCTCGAGGGCGGCGCCGCGGGCGTGCTCCAGGGCTCGGCCGCGACGCTGTTCAACGCGTGCCAGGTGATCTCGCTCGTCGCCCTGCTGCTAGCCTGGTTCTTCGTCTTCGACGTCGCGCAGGCGACGCGCCGCGAGCTCGAGCCGCAGGCGGAGGGGATCGTGGGAACCGCCGCCGGGGCCTCGGTCTCCTCTCGCAGCGACGGCCCCAGCGGGATGGGCCACAGCATTGACCTGCCGGCGGAGGTCGTCCTGGCCGCGGCCGAGCGGGGCGACCACGCCCTGCAGGAGACGTACGCCGAGGTCTCGCGCGACGCGGGCGGCGACGAGCCCAAGTCCGCCGCCGACGCCGTCGCGACGCGCGCCAAGCTGACCCTGCTCAGGAGGTTCCTGATGGGAGCGACGCTCTACGTCGCCGCGAGGGCGGCGGCGATCGTGGTGCCTCTCGCGGTGCTGCCCGCGCCGTCGCAGGCCGACGCCGCGACGACAGCGGCCTCGGTCTGCGAGGACGCGGTGCGCCTCCTGTTCCTCGCGGCCCTCGCCCTGATCTTCCGCGCGAGGGAGGACTCGCCCTACCTGATGGTAGGGGAGGGAGGAGCGATCGGCGGCGACGGGACCGGGGTCGGCGCCGCCGGGCTGACGACGGAGCTGGGGGTGCTGCGGGGGCGGGACGAGATAGGGGGGAGCGAGGGAGACTTTGACGAGGAGCGGCCGGCCTCGGCTTCTTCGAGGCTGCCGCCACCGCGCGCGCCGCTGTTCCCCGCGTCGGAGCTGCGCTCCGACGCCTCTCCTCCTCCTCAGCAGCAGCAGAAGAAGAAGAAGGCGCCTGCTGTTGCCCTCGCGCCTCCCCCGCGCTCCCCTGCTCTCGCCTCCTCTTCGTCTTCTCCTTATCGGCCAGCAGGAGCAGCGGCAGCTCCGGCGGCGGGAGCGGCGGCGGCGGGAGCGGGAGCGGCGAGAGTCGATGCCCGCTTCGCGCTCGACGACGACTCCGACAGTGACTACGGAGGAGGGGCCTCCTCCGGGGGAGCTGCTGCCCCTGCGCCTGCTGCTGCGGCTGCTCCTGGGGTTGCCGCCCCTCCGCCGGCGAGACGCGACTCGACAGAGGAGATCCCGCTCTGAGTTCCGAAGGAGCAAAAAGAGTCAGAAAGAGAGAAGAGAAGAAAAAAACAACAATCGAGAAACCGACGTTTCTCTTGTCTCTGAATCTCTCTCTTTCTCTCTCTGAGAGAAAAGAAAAGAGAGACGAGCGCAGAAATGGGGAAAAAACTCATTGTGTGTGTGTGTGTGACATTTGAACTCCAAAAAAAAAAGTCTTCTAAGCCTCTCCCCCTCCTTTATGCCGCGGCCGGTCGAACCTCCAGATGGTCCCGTCGTCGCACGAGGCCAGCAGCGTCGAGCCGTCGTCGGAGAGCGCCGTCTGTCGCACGACAGACCCGCCGCCGCAGCCGCCCGGGGCCGCCGCCGCCGAAGAAGGATGAGGAGGAGGAGCAGCTCCGCCGCCGCCGCCGCCCTTGCCGCCTCGCGCCTGATCCTTGAGGACCGACTTGACCCCGCGGGGCACCGCGCACCGCAGCTTCTTCCTCGGCTCCGCCGGGCCCCCGGCGGGCAGCGGCACCCTTCGCGGGTCGAACACGCACACTCTGCCCTCCTTGCCCCCGCAGGCGAGCGTGTCCCCCCTCGCGTCGAGCGAGAACCGGACGAAGTAGACGTCGTCTGCCTTGGACAGCCTGAGCGAGTTGAGGAGCCTGACGCGGGGCTCCTCGGGGCGGGGCGGGGGGGCAACGGCAGTATGGGGAGGGGCGGCGGCGGAGGCGGAGGCGGCGGCGGCGGCGGCAGGGGCCGGGGCGCCCGACGGCCCGCCGGCAGAGACCTCCGACGACGGCGCGCCCCCGCGGGCGCGGAGCGGGCACGGCACCCCCGCGAGCCCCTCGACGCCCCATACGAGCACCCTGTCGTCGACCGTCTTGCTCAGCAGCACCCCGGGCCCGAGGAAGCGCACGCAGTCCGCGACCGCCGAGTGGACGCGCTGGGAGGAGAAGCGCGGGGAGGGGACGACGCGCGGGGCGAAGGGGGCGAGGGGGGCGCCAGGTCCGCCGCCGTCGGGGCCGCTGTCCCCCCTCCTCCGCCGCCGCCTCCCCCTCCCCCCCTCGCGCCCCCCGCCCCCTCCGAGGAAGCTCTCCTCCACCGCCCCGCTGATCCCCTCCAGGCTCCACACCTTGACGCCGCTGTCGAAGCCGCAGGAGACGAACGTCAGCGGGTCGACCGGGTGCCAGTCGACGCTCAGCACCTCGGCGACGTGCGCGCCGTCGCCGCCGGCGAAGCACGCGACGCAGCAGCGGGCCTCGAGGTTCCAGAGGCGCGCCGACTGGTCTCGGGACGCCGTCAGGGCCAGGGCCGGCCGCGTGGGGTGCGCGGCGATGTCGTTGATGGGCCCGCCGTGGCCGCGGGCGGACCAGGCGAGGCCGCCGAGCGCGGGGTCGAGCACGCGGAGCGTGCCGCGCCGGCCGCCGGCGAGCAGCAGCGGGAGGTCCCGCGCGCCGCCCCCGCCCCCTGTCGTCCTCCTCGCCTCCTGCCCCTTTGCCCTCTTGGTCCTCCCCCTGCTGCTGCTGCTGCTGCCGCCGATGCTCCCTTGCCGCCGGGCCCACTTGCAGACGTAAAACTCCTCGTCGGCTGCGGCGTCGACGTAGGTCTGCAGCACAGAAAAAGGGAGCTGCTGCTGCTCTTCCTGCTGCTTCTGCCCCTGCTGCTGCCGCCGCCGGCGCCGCTCCTGGAGCTGCTGCTGCCGCCGCTGCGGCCGCGTCTCTGCTGTTTCGCCCGCCTCTTTCCCTGCTGCTGCATCCTCGACGGATGACGAAGGGCTCGGACTCGGGGCCAGGGCGGGCGCGTAGTAGACGGTGATCCTCCTGCTGCCCGCCGACGCAAACACCCTGTCGAGCGGGAGCTCGCCCTCGTCGCCCCCGCCCCCTTCCTCTTCCTCCTCCTCTTCTCCTCCTTCCTCGCACGCTGGTGTTCCTCCTTTGCCGCAGAATGCGACGCAGTAGACGGCGGCGTTGTGGGACTCGCGTGCCCAGCCCGTGAGGCGGTAGTCGAAGCGCCAGGCGTCGCTGGTGGAGGGGGCGTTGGGGTCGGCGGCGGGGCCGTCGTTCGTCATCGCGAGACCTCCTAAAGTTTTTCTCTCCTCTCTCTCTCTCTCTTTTTCTTTCTTTCTCTTCAGCGCCAGGCCACTGCCGTCGCCGCGAGGGCGCAGAGGGGGACCACGATGGACCAAGTAAGAAGGGTTCCGGGCGGGACCACGAGGTAGGCGGCAACGGCGGCGAGGAAGACGACGAGCTGGAGCGTCGGCGTCGGACGCATTCGATGCCTTTGACGTTTGTGTTGAGCCGAAGATTCTTCATAGTGATGTCTCGTCAAGCCACACTCTTTTTTTTTCCTCTTCCGAGGGGGGCCATCGCACGGGAGTTTTCGCTCGACATCCCCTCCCGTCGCCGCCTCCCAATTGCACGCCACTCACGCGCAGAGAGTTGCCCGTCTCCCCCCCTCTCGGCCAATTTTCCGAGAGAGAAGAGCGAGTGCAACCAGAGAAGGAGAGGCTTCCTCCTCGCTCTCGTTCGACACCGACAGAACGGGATGATCGACGTCGCCGTCGTCGGCGGCGGCCCCGGCGGCCTCGCCGCCGCCGTCGCCGCCAAGGTCGCTCGCCCCTCGGCCCGCGTCGCCGTCTTCGAGCGCGCCGCGGCGCTCGACCCCCCGCGAGGCGCGGTGCTCGCGGTCGTACCCAACGGCCTCAGGGCGCTGCGAGCGATCGACCCCCTGCTGTCCTCGCGCGTCGCCGCGCTCGACCTCGGCGCGCGGGGCGCGAGGGCGGAGCTGCGCGACGGGACCGTGCTCTTCGAGGACCGCGAGGGCCGCAGGGCGGACAGGACCGCGCACCTCGGCCCCTCCTCGCTCTGCACGTGGCACGCGCTGCGGAGGACGCTGGCGGCGAGGGCCGAGGAGCTGGGCGTGGAGCTGGTGCTGGGGGCGGCCTTCGAAGGGTTTGAGGAGGTCGGCGGGGGCGGGGCAGAGGGCGGGGGCGGCGGCGGCGGCGAGGGCTTTGTCAGGCTCCGGCTCTCTTCCCCGGCGACTGCGGCGACGCCGAAGACGATGACGACGGCGGAGGCAAGGCTCCTGGTCGGGGCCGATGGCTCGCGCTCTCGGGTGCGGTCGCAGATGGCGAGGGAGGGCAGGAAGGAGAAGGAGAAGCAGAGGGGCACGGAGAGGAGCAGAGCCGGCTTGCCCGCCGCGGACGGCGACGGACAAGCCGACGGCGACGAGCCCGTCTACAGCGGCACCGCCGCGTGGCGGGGCGTGCTCCGCCTCTCCTCCGCCGCGGCCTGGGCCCGCTCGGAATGGGGCTGGTGCGCGTTCCTCGGGGACCAGAGCGACGCTGGGTCGCCGCGGGTCGTGACGTACGCTGTCCCGGCCGCGAAGCTGCTGCTGCCCCCCGAGGGCGGCGGCGCCTGCCTCGTCTGGCAGCTCTTCTGCCGCTTCCCGGCCGAGAGGCTCCCGGAGCTCTCCTCGAGGCTCCACTACGCGGGCGGAGACGGCGAAGCGGCGGGGAGCGACGGAACCTCGAAGACTAAGGTCGAGAGGGCGCTCGAGGCGCTGGGCCCGGGCTGGCCCCGCTTCCTCACGGACGCGATCGCCGCGACCGACCCCTCCTCCGTCGCCGAGCACGGCCTCTACTTCAGGGAGGCCGACGAAGCCGCACGTTCCTGGGGCGAGGGCCGGGCGACGCTGGCCGGGGACGCGGCGCACCTGGGCACGCCGCTGCTCGGGCAGGGGTCGTCGGCGGCGTTCGAGGACGCGCTCGCGCTCGGGCTCGAGCTGCGGCGGGGAGGAGGAGGAGGAGGGGACGGACGCCTCGACGCCTCGCTGCTCCGGAGGTACGAGAGGGCGAGGATCCCGCGAGCTGCTGCGATCCAGGGGGCGTCGGTCGCGCTGTACCGGAGGCAGGCGGCGGGGGAGAGGGTGGACGAGATCGGGGAGCACCTCAAGGCCGGGTTTATGGAGATCGAGTTTGAGAGCCTTTGGGAAAATTGAAATTGATGAGGAAAAAAAAGAAGAAACAAAAAAAAAGCCAAAGTATAGCATCACGATTTGAAAAAACTCGTGTCCCGAAAACTTTCAAAAGTTTCCTCGTTCGGGGCTCTCACTCTCTTCTTTCTCTGCAATGGCGCCACGAGGAGGGCGCTCTTTCCCTATCTGGGGCCTCGGCCTGGCGTTTGCGCTGCTGCTCTCACTTTCCCTTCTCTCTTCTCCGGCGACGACGACGGTCGACGCGGCGATCATCGCGTCGTCGTCGAGCGAGAAACCGAATGCTGCTGCTCCTTTCCTCCCTCGCCGCGTCCTGCGGCAGGAGCCCGCCGCTGCTGTCTCAAGCGCAGTCGAAGTCGCCGAGCCCGCGGCGGTGCCCGCTGCGGACCCGGTAGCTCTAGTTGCGCCGGCCGCGGACGCGACGGCAGACGCGACGGCAGCCGCGGCGGCGACGACAATTCCGGCGACACCCGCGACGAAGCCGACCGAGGCCGCCGTCGCTGCGCCCGAAACGACGCTGCCTCCTCCTCCTCCTCCCGCAGAGACCCCGGCTGCTCCCGTCGCCGTCGTCGACGCCCCCGCCCCCCCTGCTGCTGCCGCCGCTGCCGTCCCCGTCGTGCCCGCCGCGGCCATTGCGGTCTCCGCCGCAGCCAGGCCGACCGCCTTCGCGAACGCCGCGGCGCTCAGCGCGCTCGACCGGCAGGAGGCCGCCGACGCCCTCCTGCCCTCCTCTGCTTCCTCTTCCGCCGCCTCGCTGGCCACGCCCCTGCGCAGCGCCATCGATCTGTCCCTGGAGGACGCGCTCCTAGAGACGGCCAGGGATGGGGACCGCGCCGAGGCGGAGGCGGCGTCGCTCCTCGACCCCGCCGCTTCCTCCTCGGCCTCTGCGGTCTCGGCCACGGCCGCTTCGCTCGCCGCCACCGCCGCCTCTTCCGCCGCCGCCTCGTCCTCTGACGGCGACCTGGGGGGTTCCAAGCGCGGCGCCGCTGCCCGGGCCCGGGAGAGGGCTTTCCTCGAGGAGGAGGACGAGGAGGAGGAGCTCGCGGCGCTGGACAGGGAGGAGGAGAGCGCGTTCAGGAGCAGCAGCAGGGGCGGGAGGAGCGGCGGCGGCGGCGCGTTTGCTCGCGGCAGCCGTGCCAGCTCCTCCTCCGGGTCCTCCTCCGGCTCCTCCTCCTCGTCTTCCCGCTCCTTGGACGACGAGGAAGAAGAAGACGCCCCCTTTGGCTCCTCGTCGGTCACTCTCTCCCCCGAGGACGAGGACGCCTTCCTCGACGCCGAGGCCGAGAGGGCGATGAGGGAGGACGAGGCGGCGGAGGAGAGGGAGGCGGCGCGCGACGCCGCCAGGCGCCGCGCCGGCGGCGACGGCGGCGGGAGCAGCGGGGCCGTCGGGGGCCCTCGCTCCTCCTCCTCGTCTTCTTCGTCCTCAAGCTCTTCGAGGCCGCTCTCGTCCTCGGCCTCGTCGTCGTTCCGCGGCGACGAAGGCGCCGCCCTTCCCGCAGGCCGCGCGTCTTCTTCGTCTTCCCCTTCCGCCGCCGCGAAGGAGGCCGCCGCTGCCGCTGCGACGGCGGCGGCGGCGGCGGACCCCGCGGCAGCAGCAACGGCGGCGACGACGAGCAGGGACAAGCCCCCCTCGGCCGCCTCCATCGTCGCCGCGGCCGCCGCGGCGACGGCGGCGAAGAACGACGCTGCTGCCGCCGCCGCCGCCGCGGCGGCGAAGAGGAGACGCGAGGACGTCGCCCCCCCCGCGTCGCCCTCCTCTTCTCCCTCCCGCGTCGCCGCCCTCTCTGACTCCGCGCGGGGCGCCTGGCATGGCACCTCCCCCGGGACGCGCCTCCTCTCCGCGGTGGCCCTGGCTGCGCTGGCGGGATGCCTGTGCTACTACGCCCTCGGAGGAGGAGGGAGCAGCAAGAGAGCTTCCGGCAGCGGCGGCGGCACCGCGCGCCTTTCCGGCGCCGGGGGTGCTTCTTCCAACGACAACCACCGCTCTCCGCCGAGGGACTGGGCGTGGGGGGAGAACGACGGCTGGGACTCGTCTCCGGAGAGAGGAGGGGGGAGCGGCAGAGCTGCTGCGGCGGCGGCGGCGGCCGCCCCTCCCACTGCGGCAGCAGCGGCAGCTTCTGCGGCGGCGGCGGCGGCGGCATCGGCGGCGCAGCCCCCTGTCCGCCCGGGCCGCGCCGCCGGGAGGCCCCCGCTCGTCGTGAGCGGCGGGAGGAGAGGGAGCATCAGCAGCGGCGGCAGCGGCAGCAGGAGCGGCGAGGGAGGCAGCAGCGGCTTCGCGCTGCCTGCTGCGCCCAAGAGCGGGAGAGACTAGAGGTTAGGTTGATGTTTGAAAAAAAACGTTGTTCGTTTTCTCAAGATTGTAATTGCAACCGAAAAAAAGGAGTTTCTCGTCTTTCTTTTCGTTCCAGGTCCGACGTTTGAAAGATGCTGGAAGAATAAAATGGTGCGGGAAGAAAGGGGAGGGGGGAAGAGGGTGACAAAAAGTGGTGGTGGTCAAAGCTGCCAAAAGGTCTCGAGAGATGGGGAAAAAAACAAGGAAGAATCAGAAGGGAAGGGCGAAGCGCGGCGCTCGGAAGTCCCAGACCACCCACCCAGCTGCCGCCCCGTTCTTTTCTTTTTTATTTTGAGAGAATGAGAACGGAGGCGGCGGTGGAGGTCTGGATGGCTGCAGCTTCGGGAAGAGGAAGGGGGAAGGGAGGAGAAGAGAGCAGAGGGGAAGTTCGGAAGGGGGAAAAAAAGTAAAAAAGTGTGGCAAGCTTTTTGTTTTGAATGCTGTTTCAGTTTCTTTTGTTCATCTGATCCGAAAGTGATGTTCGTTGTTGTTGCTGCTGCTGCTGCTGATGATGATGATGATGCTGCTGCTGATGCTGCTGCTGGGAGGGAAGCGTTGAGGAGCTGTCTCGCGGAGGTGGTGGAGGTATGTTTCTCAAAAAATTGAGGGGAACGTCTTGATGTTTTTTCTTTTCTTTTCCCGTTTCTCTTCAGGCAACGAAGTCGTCCGCCAGCAGCAACGTCGACAGCGACGGGTCCGTGTGCATCCCCCGGGATCCCGCAGCCGGCTCCCTCGTTGCCGTTTCTCCCTCGTCGCAATAGAGAGACTCCCAGTCGTGGACGAGGAGTTCGTCGGCCCTGCGGCGCGAGCGGCGCTCGAGGCGGCGAGCGAGGTCGCCGCCGGCGTCGGCGGTCGCCGCCGGCCGGGGGGCGGCCCCTCCCGCTGTCGCGGCGGCCGCGACGGCCGCGGCCTCTCGCGCGGGGGGCAGACCGACCGGAGGCCGGCGATCAGCAGCAGCGGCGGCTGCGGCTGGAGCGGCGGCGGCGGGGGCATCGGGCGGCGGCAGGGGCGGGAGCGGCGGCGGCGAGGCCGGCGACGCGAGCACGACGCCGCGCGCCTGCAGCTGCGCCCTCGCCCTGACGCGCGTCCAGCGCCGCAGGAAGGTGCGCGCCCAGTCGCTGCCGCGGCCTCCGTCTGCCGGCGTCGAGCCGCCCGCCGCGCCCGCGGAAGAGGGCTGCGGCGGGGTCAGGGCGCCGTCCGGGGTCAGGCCCAGGGAGGGAGCGGGCAGCGGGGAGAGCGGCGGCCTCGTGACGCGGCAGTCGAAGGCGGCGGCACCGTGGGCGGCGCCCGCCTCGAGGCTGCTGCGGCCGCTCCCGCCGCCGCGACAGCTCCCGTCGCCGCCGTTGTCGCCGTCGCACGAGGAGGCGGGCGAGGCAGCTGCAGCGGCGGCGGCGGCGGGAGGGGCCGCGAACGGCGCGTTGTCCGCGAAGACGAAGACGCGGCCCGCCCACGAGCCCAGGGGCTGCAGCTGCTGCTGCTGCTGAGATTGGGCGGGAGCCGCCGCCGCCGCCGCCGCCGCTGTCGCCGCCTCCGTCGAGCGCTGCTGCTGCTGCTGCTGCTGCTGCTGCGGTTCCTGCCGGCTCTGGCTCCTCTCCTCCCTCCTCGGCGTCGAGAGCCCGGCCAGGAGCGCCGCGGGGCAGGTCGCAGCGGCGGGGGCCTGCAGCAGCAGCGCGACGGCCCGCGAAGGCGAGCCCTACTCCTCGCCCTCCTCTCCGGGCTCGCCTCGGCTCGCGCCGCCCGGCAGCGCCGACGGCGGGCGAGGCGGCCCCCCCCTCCCGGCCCCGACGTCTCGCCCCGCGGAGCGCTGCCGCTGCGGGCTCTCGTCCCCGCCTTTGCCCTTCGGAGAGGGCGGCGAGGGGGGCAGGGCGCCCCCCGCGGAGGGGGAGGAGGCGTCGGGGCCCCAGGAGCCCGAGACGCGCCTCGAGGAGGAGGAGCAGGCGGCCGCCGCCCCCGCCGCGGCGGTCGTCGCCGCCGTCGCCGCCGCGGTCGCCGTCGCCGCCGTCGCCGTCGTCGCCTTGGACGCCCAGGAGGAGGAGACGGGCGTTCCCCTCTCCCCCGCTCTCGGGGGCAACAGGGTCGTGGGCGTGGTCGCGAGCTGCGTCTTCGTCCTCCTCGGGGCCGGGGCCGGGCGCGGGAGGGAGGAGGCCGCGGCTCTCCCGCCCGCCGCCGCCGGCGGCGGCGGCGGCGGCGGCGGCGGCGGCGGCGCCGCCGCGAGCCTCCCCCGCTCCCTCGCCTCCTCCTGCTGCTGCTTCTGCGCCGCCGCGGTCCTCAGGAGGTTCTGCATCAGGTACGCGGTCGGGTTGAAGGCCACGGGGGGGCACCTCTCCTCGGGTCCTCCGAGGCTGCTTCTGCGGCAGGAGGTGCCCGTCGAGTTCCTCCGGCGCTGCTCGGAGAGGTCGCCCTCCGATGAGAACGAGGGCTCGCCGCCGCCGTCGCCGCCGCCCGCGGCGCTCTCGGCCGAGGAGGCCGCGGTCGCCGCCTCGACCGTCCTCGCGGCAAACTCCGCGAGCCCCTCGCCCCCGCCCCGCCGCGACGCCTCCAGGGCCTCGAGGTGCCTCCTGCGCTCCTCCTGCTCCCGCAGCCAGTGGGAGACGCCGGCGGAGGCGGCGGAGAAGTCGACGACGACGGAGCCGAGCGGGGAGGAGGGAGAGGGACGAGGGGGAGGAAAAGCCACAGCTTCCTCTTCGGTCGCGGGCGGCGCCTGTCGCTCCGAGTCCGTCGCTGCAGCAGGCGGCGCCGCCGTCGTCGCCGCCTGCCGCGAGAACGGAGGAGGGAATTCGACGCCCTCGTCCTCTCGCTGCTCGCCGTCTTCTCCTCCGATTCTGCCTGCAGAGCATCGACCTTTAGAATCCCGGTCCTGATCAGCGGAGGAAGGCTGGTTCTTGGCCTCGGCGGCTCCGCCCCACCTGTTTTTTTGTTTTGAGTTGTTAAGATTATCACGTGGGCTCTCTCGCCGATGGACGTTTTTTTCTTTCTGAGGCCTAAACTCGCACGCGCCGCCTCCGAAAGGACCCGTGTACCGGGCTCCGATGCGCCTCAGCTCGCCACCGCGCCCCCAGCGCGGTATCATCTGTCTCTCCACGAGTCGCAATTGCGTGAAAGCGCCGCCGGAGAGCCCTCGAAGAGAAGAGCATTGAAAGCTCTTTCTCGTCGCCGCCCGCGTCTCGAATCGCGCCGCTCCCGCTGCTGCTGTCCCCCACTTCGGCTTCTCCGCGCTCGCGTCTCAGGCATTCGCTCCTCTCTAAAAGCCAAAGATCGACTCACCATCTTGCCTCGAGCATGCAGCCCACGTCCGGAAACGGCATCGTTGGGTCCCCAAGCGGCTCGGCGCGGGGGGTGTACAAAGGAAAAAGAAAGCCAGGAAAGCTCTCCCAGAGTGGGGTGTGTTTCACGTGCTCGAGCCTCTCCCTCCTCCTCGGATTCTGCATACGTCACGCTTGCTGATTCAGCCCTAGAAGTGGATTCGTTTTGATTCTTGCTTGGGAGAGAAAAAACGAGGAAGAAGGGTTTCAGGCCTCTTCTCTCTCGACCTCGACCTCTCTCACCTCGCCGCGCCGCTGCGATTCCCCTCGTTTCCCCCCTTTGAATTCCCTCGGTACCGTGCACTCGGGGCGTGATTTTACAAGAACAAGAAGACAAGGGGGCGGGGACAGAGTCAGAGGAGGATGGGGGACAGAAGAAGAAGAAGAAGAAGAAGAAGAAGAACGAAAAATCTTTTTCGTTCGATTGTTTTTTATTTTTTTCTCTCTTTCGGGGAAGCGCGTTTTCTTCCTCCGCTTCTTCGCTTTATTCTCATTTTTTTCGCATTGCTGGGAGCTGGACAGAGAGGATATGTAACGAATCGAAAATCTGAAGGGGGGGAGGGGGGGGACTAAGCCTCCATATTCGGTCAAAGAGAAGAAGACGACGAAGACGAAGACGACGAAGAAGAAGAAGAAGAAAACCCATCGCGCTCTGCTCTCCGGTCGACCACGACGGGCCCCCAGGACAAAAAAAGGGGCTGAAGAAAGAAAGTCGGAGAAGAGGATTCTGCCGAAAGAGAAAAAAAGAAAAAACCTCAGCCGTTGGCGACCGCGGCCCTCGCCTCCGCCAGCGGCCTCCTCGCCGTCTCCACCACCCTCCTCCTCACGAACAGGAAGCAGCCGACGTTGAGCACCGCGTAAAGGCCGTACGCCCCCGTCACGCCCGCGCCCGCCAGCAGCGCCGGGAAGGTCGAGCCGACCAGGAGGTTGGCCGCCCAGTTGGCCGCCGCGGCGAGCGCACCCGCGCCGCCCTGGGCCTCCTCGGGCAGGACCTCGGCCATGTAGAGCCACGTGATGGGCCCGGCGCCGCCCGCGAAGGCCGCGACGTAGAGCAGCAGGGCCGCGACGGCGACGGCGGGGCCCAGAGCATGGTTGGAGGCGGCGGCGGCAGAGGGGGAGAACGGGGCCGCCCCCGAGAGGTGTGGCGACGCCGACAGCAGCGCGAGCGCCAGGGCCATGCCCGCGTACGAGCCCAGCAGCAGCGGCCGGCGCCCCACCCCGTCCGCGGCGCAGGCGGCGGCGGCGCTCGCGGCGGCGTTGAGCGCCGCGACGCCGGCTCCTGCGAGGACGGGCCGCGCCGAGCCCGCCGCGGAGAGGACCGAGGTCGAGTACAGCACGACGGTGTTGATCCCCGAGGCCTGCTGCGCGAGCGCGAGGCCGAGCGCGAGCGAGACGGCGCGGCGGTGGGCCCGCAGGGGGGAGGGGGCGGGGGCGCGGCTCGCCCCCCCTGCTCCCGCTCCTCCCCCGAGTGCGGCTGCCCCTCCCGCTCCTCCCGCCGCCGCCGCTGCTCCTGCGGCGGAGAGGGCAGAGGCGGCACAGGAGGAGGACGGGAGGGGCATCGGGTGGCCGTGCGCGGAGGAGAGCAGAGCCTGCGGGCTCAGGGAGGGGGCGTTGGAAGAGGAGGCCGGCGGCGGCGTCCGGCGGTGGCGGCCGTCGCCGTCGGCGGCGGCCCCGCCCGCCCCGCTCCCGCCACCGCCGTTGTGGTAGGCCTCGAGCGAGCTCGCAAAGTCCTCGACCGCGGGCCCGCGCGCCCTCCTGGGCGTCAGCGGGGTGCCGCCCCCCGAGGTGGTCCTCAGCAGCGGCTTGCTCGCGCCCCCGCCGGCGAGCGCGGTCGTCGAGAGCGGCGACACCGAGTCGGTCCCCGCCGCCGCGGAGTCGACGGCGCCCGCCGTCGCCGCGGGCGACGACGACGGCGGTGGCGTCGACGGCGACCACAGCGCCGCCCCCCGCCCCCCCTCCTCGTCCCCGCCGGCGGCGCCGCCCACGCCCGCGCCCGCGCCTCCCCTGAGCTTCCGCAGGCTCACGGCGGCGTCGTCGCTCCTTCCCACGAAGGCGAGCCACGAGGGCGACTCGGGGGCCAGCACCGAGGCGACGAGCGCGAGCAGCAGCGCGGGCAGCGCGCCGGCGGCCAGCGCGGCACGCCACGGCTCGACGTCGCGCCCAAAGAGGCGGACGCGGACGGCCACCGCCGGCGCCGCCGCACCCGCCGCCGCCGCGCCCCCCTTCCCGCTCCCCTGCCCCTCGTAGGGCAGGCCCGCGAGCATGGCGGCGACGATGCCGACGCACACGAGGACCTGGTGCGCCGCGCCGAGCGCGCCGCGCCTCGCCGGCGGGCTCGCGTCGGCGAGGTAGCGGGGCACCAGCGTCGACGCCGCGCCCGCGCCGCCGCCGGCCAGCGCGCGCGCGAGGCACAGCCAGCCGAGCGAGGCGGCGGAGGCGGCGAGCAGAGACCCCAGGGCGAAGGCGGGGGCGACGAGGGCCGCGAGCGACGTCGCGGGGCCCAGCGCGTCGCCCGCGCGGCCCGCGGCGAGCGCGCCCGCGGCGGCGCCGGCGAGCAGCGCCGCCGACGGCAGCGCCGCGCCCGAGGGGGCGAAGCGGAGGGCGCGCTGGACGGCGAGCTGGTTGGGGTTGAGCACTGCCATGTGCCAGCCTGTTTTGGAGCGGGAGTTTTTTTTTTGGGGGGGGGGGGGGAGAGCAACGAGAGAGGAAGACGCCGAGGGAAGGAGGTGAGAAAGAGGGGAGTCGACGGAGGGGGGGGGACGAGAGGGGAACCTGCCGCTTCTGCTGCCTTGGCTGCTGGCGTGCTTCAATCAACCGACAAAACAAAAAAAGCGAGAGCTCCTCCGACGATGGCCACACTCGTACCGAACTGAAACGAAGCCAGCAGCGCCGCAGTGACCGCCCAGACCAGCGCGCGCGGAGGCGCCATGGTTTGCGAGGGGGGCGAGTAGTCGTGCAAAAGGCGCGGTTTTCTCCTTTCCAAAGAAGCAGATCGACTTGTTGCGATGAACGACGCCCCCAAGTTGTGAAGGTTCCCCATCAAGGCTTCACTTTTTTTCTTCTTCAAATAAGGGGGCAATGCTGCTAGCCTCCGCCGCGGCTCTGCTCCGCCAATCGGCATCCCGACACCGCCAGTGCTTCACTGCTGCTATCTCTCTACCTTCTGCAATTCGAAAAGTTGCGCGAGATGCCCCGGCGAGGAATTCGGGGCCGATTCTCCGGCGAGCGAAATCGCTCGACCTCCTCGGCCGGCGCGCCTCCTCGAAAACCTTTGCTTCCTCTTCCTCCTCCTCCTCCAGCCCCTCCCCGAAAACCTTTGCTTCCTCTTCCTCCTCCTCCTCCTCCAGCCCCTCCGAACACATCGAAGACTCCTACGACGCCATCGTCGTCGGCGGGGGCCACAACGGCCTCGTCGCGGCCCTCCTGCTCGCTCGGGAGGGCGGGCAGAACTTCAAGGTGGCCCTCTTCGACGCCGACGAGGCCGGGTGCCTCGGCGGCGCGGCCCGGACGGAGCGGCCGTTCTCCGCCCGGAGCGCGGCGAGGGGCCTGCGGCACTCGACGGGCGCGTACCTGCTGGGCCCCTTCCCTCCGGAGCTGCTCGAGTTTTGCGGGCTCGGGGACCTGCCGGTGGTGAGGCGCTCGCCCCACTACTTCCTGCCGCCGAGCCCGAACGCGCCGAGGGCGAGGTCTCCCGGCGGCGGCGGAAACGGCGGCGTCTTCTTCTACGCCGGCGACGAAGCCGCGACCGAGGAGAGCTTCCTCTCCGCCTTTTCTAAAAGGGACTGGCTCGCGATGAAGGCGATGGAGCGCGAGCTGGAGGAGATGAGGGAGGCGTTCGCGCCCGCGATGCTTTGCCCGAGCCCCGAAACCGCCGAGGACGCCGCCGACGCCTTTTTTCCTGGCCCTTCCTCTTCTTCTCCTTCTTCTTCCGCTGCGGCCGCTTTCGTCTCTCTTGCCCAAGGGTCGGTCGCTGATTACTTAGAGAAGTTCAATTTCGAGTCCGAGACGCTCAAGGCTATGTTTTGCGCGACGGACGGCCTATCGGGCGCGACGGCGTCTCCCTACGATAGGGGCACGGGTGAGAAGGAAAAAATTGAAACTTTTGTTTTCCTCCCGACTTTTTCTGCGGTCAGAAATCATCTCTTCCTCTCGCTCTCACTTTTCCTCTCTCTCTCTCTCTCTCTCTCTCTCTCTCTCTCTCTCTCTCTCTCTCTCTCTCTCTCTCTCTCTCTCTCTCTCTCTCTCTCTCTATCTCTCTCTCTCTCTCTCTCTCTCTCTCTCTCTCTCTCTCTCTCTCTCTCTCTCTCTCTCTCTCTCTCTCTCTCTCTCTCTCTCTCTCTCTCTCTCTCTCTCTCTCTCTCCAATCAAAACGTACCCACAACACGTATCGGTCCTCGGGCACGACCACCTCGACCGTCTGCGCCGTCGCCTTGTTAAATATCTTGACGGAGTGCGTCGCGACGGGGCCCGCCCTTTCCAAGACCCGCCCCTCGCCGCTGCCGGCCCCCGCGGCTTCGGGCCCCTGCAGGTGCGCCGCGCGCCCTCCGACGAGCCTGGACCCCGCGTTGAACTCCTCGACGACCCACAGGTCGACGCAGCCGTCGGGCTCGTACCTGGCGCGCCACTCCTCGGTGGACAGCGAGCTGAGCCGCCGCACTCTTTCCTTTTCTGTCTCGGAGGAGGAGGAGGAGGAGGAGGAGCTCGCGCTTCTCTCTTCCTCCTCGCGCCCGACCCTCGCCTGCGCGGGCCCGTCAGAGGAGGCGCCAACAGTCATCCCGATGGGTCCCAGCTCGATGGGGCCGGAGCCGGTCCTCGGTTGCTGTTTTTTTTGTTTTGAGGGATGGTGGTCGAAGGAAAAGGAGGGAAGAACAAGATAAGATAAAGGGAGAAGAAAATCGAGGAAAGCGACGCGGCCCCCTCTCTCCTCGCGCTGCGCCAACGTCCTTTCAACTTGGAAGAGCCAGCAAATTGGAAGAGCTAGCCTTCTCGAATTCCCACCCGCTTCCTCCCACGCTCTTCTCTCTCTCTCTCCCTCCGTCTCCGTACCTTGTCCTTCTTCATGCTTCCCCCGATCGTGAGGCCGATGGGCCCGAGCAAGTCTCCGAGCCCGAAGAACCCCCTGGATTTCTTTTTCGTTGAAGACGAAGAAGAGCTCATCGTCGTCGGCGGCGACGACGACGAGCTCGCCTGCGACGTCGCCTCCTTTTCGGATTCGTGTTGCTGCTTCGGAGGAGCGGGACGCTCCTCGGCGACGGCTGTCGCTGTTGTCTTCGAAGTCGATGCAGAAGTGCCGCGTCTTGCCTGCGAGTCGTCGTCGCTCGCAGAGGCGCGAGCGGGGC
>Ga0315289_10003303_pt1 | contig 24477 bp, 13 predicted proteins | sample YL17G11_40_MG_FD_203452 | JGI IMG/M metagenome (GOLD analysis project Ga0315289, IMG submission 203452) | Sediment microbial communities from Yellowstone Lake, YNP, Wyoming, USA - YL17G11_40 | ecosystem: Environmental > Aquatic > Freshwater > Lake > Sediment | place: USA: Wyoming | collected...
GGGCCGTGGAGACAGCCGTAGGGGCGACCCGGTGGGTCGCCCCCACACGGGCCCCGCGGGGCGCGGCGGGCCGCGGAGACGGGCGTAGGGGCGACCCGGTGGGTCGCCCCCACACGGGCCCCACGGGGCGCGGCGGGCCGCGGAGACGGGCGTAGGGGCGACCCGGTGGGTCGCCCCCCCTGTGCTACCGACGAACAGAGACCACGCTCTCCTGTCAGGACGACCCTACTGGAACGGAACGCGATAGCTGAACGCCGCGGCATTCAGGTCGAGCTTCAGCGTGTCGCCGTCCTGGGTGAAGGGCTCGTCGCTCAGCTTCACACCGTCCTGGCTCAGGCCCTGAACCGCGGCGACGCGCTTGCCCGCGGCGCCAAGGCGGCCGAGCCGGATCTCCGCCCGGAACGGCAGGCTGCCCTGCAAAGGGAGGAGCTTCCACTCCCCGCCCGAGTGCAGCAGCCGGAAGGCGCCGTTGGTCACGATCGGCCCGAAGTCGATCATCCTGCTGTCCTCGTTGAGCTTCGGTGCGCCGGGCGGCGCTGTCTCCGGCTGGTACTCGATCGACTTGACCTGGTCGCCCTCCTTGGCCACGGTGAAGATGCCGCCCCGCACCCGGCTCTCGTCCAGCACCGCGATCGGCACCAGCCGGCCGCCCCCCGCCTTGGGCCGCCATAGCCCGTACCGCAGCCGGTAGTCGCCGTCCCAGAGGTTGCCGGGGATGGTGAACCGCGTCTGGCACCGATGCACGCCCACCTGCTGCAGCTCCTCCGCCGGCAGGTCCATGCTCGCGTGGATGGCGATCTTCTCGCCCTGGGTCTCCACGTTGTCATGGCACACGTGGACGAAGATCTCCGTCCCCTCGGGGAGGGGCTTGAGCACATCCCACTCGATTTCGCACTCGACCAGGCCGTCCCCCAGGTGCTTCGCCGAAATCACGCGCGTCTTCACCGGCGCACGGCCGGTCAGGTCCTCCGAGAGCGGCCGCGCATCCACGAACGTCGCCTCCGGGCTGTGGGCATATCCTACCGAGAGCCCATCCCTGAGCGTGATCGAGCTGACCACATTGCTCGACTTCGCGAAGTACCCGTACCGGGGCAGCACGACGCCCTGCACCTCCCACGGCTCCTCCCCGCGGTTCACCCACGCCTCCCCTCCGCCGCCGAAGGCCGTGTGCTGCCGGTGGATGTTGTCGCCCACGAACTCGTGGGCCTCGAGCGACTGACGCGCCAGCTCCCGGCAGAGGTCGTGCTGCAGCCAGTAGGCCGCCACCGTGTCCCGCGTGCACGGGCCGGTGCACATGGGGTTGCGGCCGCCCATGATCGTGTTCGAGAGGTAGTCGTCGCTGCCCCAGTCCGAGTACGGCTCGCCACCGGCATAGCGAGGCCCGAGGCCCCCCGCGAGCAGCACGAAGCTCCCGTGGCTCGCCATGTCGTGCCACGGCGTCCGCTCCGCATCACCGCACTTCCAGCCCCAGGCCCTGGCCGAGGAGTGGTCGGACTGGCACCCGTCGAGGTGCCCGATCAGGCCGTCATGTCCGGCCTCGCTGATCTGCGGCGCGTTGTCGCCCAGCGTCCGGCGCACAATGTCGAAGCACTCGCCCCAGTGCTTCGCGCACTCCACCTTCGTGTGGAAGTTGCCGGCCTGGTCGTAGTAGTCGAGCAGCGGGATCGCGGAGAACACGTCGATGAAGTACGCCGTGGGCGCAAAGTCCTCTCTGACCAGCTTGAGGTTCCGCTGCAGCCACGGCTCGTACGCCCCGGGCAGCCAGCGATAGCTCTGTGCGTCGGGGCCCGGGTTGTACCACGCCCCTTGGGGCGTGCCGTCGGCGTTGAACAGGATGTAGCGGTAGCTGAAGTCCGAGGCGTCCGGGTAGAAGTCGATGTAGTTGTCGTGGACTGCGAAGAGCATCCCGGCCTCCTTCGCAGCCGCGACGAGGTCGGCCCACACCTTCGGATCGCAGTTCGGCGGGTAGACGTCCGGCAGGCGGTAATCGTAGCCCCATCGCTGCCAGGAGTGCTGGATGAACACCGCGTCGTTGAGGCCGTAGGCGCCGGCGCGGCGGACGTCGGCGGCGATGTCCTGCCCGCCCCACCAGTCGAGGCACATCTTCCCCTGCAGCTTCGTCACGCCGCCCGCCGGCCGGAAGCCGGAGGCATCGCGGTAGACGTGCGCGGCGGCAAACGCCCCCTTGGTCGAGGGCGCGAACATCAGCGTCGCGTCGTGGCCGGTCTGGAGCGAGTACAGCTTCCGGTCGGGGTCCACCGAGAGATGGTAGGGGAAGACGTCGGATGCCTGGACGAGGCTCAGCCCGTTCTCGAAGTCGAGGCCGATATGCCGCGTGCTCAGCGAGAAGCCGCTCTCGCCGAGCGTAAACGCCGCCGGGTCCTGGATGACGTTGCCGAAGCCCGCGTAGACGCGGCGCGCCTTCTGGTCGCAAGGGCCGACGCCGAGCAAGGTGAACCGGGGGTTGCCGCGTTTGTCACGCTCCACCGCGGGCATGGCGAATCGCAGCTTGAAGACGCCGTTCTCGACGAACATGCTCGTCTCAACCTGGACCGTCTCCCCGCCGAGCCTCACGAAGTCCATGATCGTCGTCATCCGGCCGTCTGGCGTCCACTTCGCCTTGCCGCCGATCACCCTGGCGTTGGACCGCGTCCCACGCACGTCTTCGCCGCCAATGGACATCAGGAAGTGGTCGAAGGCCACCTCCTTGTCCGCCGTGGCGAAGGCCAGCGTGCCGTCGGCGAAGCCGTATCGCCCCGCCGCCCAGCCCACGCCGAAGTCGCCGGCGGCGTTCTTCAACCGCCACTGAAAGTGGCCCGTTTGTCCCTTCAGTGCCGCGCGCGCTCGGTCGATCGCGGTCTTCCTCCGCGCCTGGATGTCGGCGGCGCTCTCAGGCTTGGGCGGCTCGCCGACGATCAGCGTCGGTTCCGCCCAGAAGCCCGAGTCACAGGTCGTGTTGTTCGCGGGACCGGGACCGTTCCACAGCCTGAGGGTGACCGTCTTGCCGGCGAAGGCGGAGAGGTCGACCTGCGCGGGCTCCCAAGTCTTCGCGAGCGAGAACCGCTGGAAGAGCTGCTGGGACTCTCCGCCTTCGGGCGCGACGTACACCCGCCACTCCACGCCGTCGCTCGGCGGCTCCTGCGCGGTGTTGTCGCGGATCGCAGTGGCGAAGGTGAGCGCGATCGGCCGGGTGTTTGGCAGCGCGAACCGCGCGTCCGCCCACATCGGCCCGACACCGGCCCTCCAGGGCGGATGGATGATGAGGGAGGGCCTGGGATCGGGGCGGCTCGCGGTGCCGGCGAAGTAGTTCGTGCCGGTCTCCTGGTCGGCGCCCTGCCACCCGACCGGCAGCTCCTTGAGCGGCATCCCCTCGCGCGCGATCTGCACGCGGAACAGGCCCAGGCGCTCGAACGCGATGGCGCCCTCCTGGTCGACCCGCGTGATGGCCCATTCCCTGGCCGGCGGCTCTTCGGCCGCGACCGCGTCCTGGGCTACCTTGGTCACGTAGATCGCGTGCGCCTGGAGCGGCTTCCCGGCGACCTCGAAGTCCGCATACGCGTGTACCGGGTAATGCGCCGCGTAGGTCCCACGCCCGGCAACCACGGTGAACTCGACCTCCTGCTTGCCCTGGCCGGCCACGGTGAACGCCTGCGGGTTCTCGCCCTCCACTCGCCACTCATCAGCGACGCCGATCCGCAGGTGGCCGCTGATCTCCGCGTCACCCTTGTCCTCGAGGGTCACGCGCACCGCAATCGGCGTCTCTAGCTTCTGCACGTCGCCGAACGGCGCGATGGTCACCGTGAGCGGGCCCGCCGTGTCCGTGGGCGGATACCACGCCCAAGCTGCATGGCAGGCCAAGCCGAGCGCCATGCCCAGGGGGAACGTGAACGAGCGCATTGCACTCATCCGCGGTCCCCCGATCGGCGGGAGCGCGGGCATCCTGCCCGCAACGCCCTTGACGTTCACTGCCCTCGCTGCCTCCCTTCTCACGAGGACGCGGCCCTCCCTCTGGACGCCGGCCAGTGAGGTCGTCATAGCACTTGCCCCTCTTCCTTCAGCACTCGCGAGATCACCGTCATGCTGGTCTGCCAGTTGTCCTCGGGGATGTTCTCGGTGATTCCCACCAGGAAGCGGTCGCCGGGGGCGACGTCGCGGATGATCCGGCGAGTGGCCTCCTCGATCTGCTCCTCCGTGCCGAGGTGCAGCGCCGAGGGGTAGTTGATCCAGATGACCCTGTCCGGCCAGGCGGCGCGCGCTTCGGCGAGAGGGAGATCGCCGTCCGGGTAGGGCGCGAAGGCCTCGATGAAGTCCAGCTTGCAGGCGGCGATCTGGTCCTTCAGCCCCATGGTCTTCCCGTCGAGGTGGCTGCCGAGCTTCTTCCCGCGGGCGTGAAGCAGGTCGGCGAACTCGTTGTAGCGCGAGGCGATGCACCTCTCAAAACGCTCCGGCCCGCACATCTCGCACGTAACGTTGTCGCCGTACTCGAAAAACTCCGCGGGGCTCTCGGCGGCGAGGGCATACTGCTCGCGGTGCTTCGCGGTCATCGTCTCGTAGAGGTTCCAGAACAGATCGGGCCGATCCACCATGTCCTCCGCGAAGCGCTGCGGGCCCATGTAGAGGATCAGCATGTGCTGGAGCGGCGTGTAGCCGAGGTTCCCGATGACCACCCCGTCGTCTCCGAGCCGGCGTTCCTCGCGGTGGAAGTTGCCGTAGGCGGGCGAGTACCGCTCGTCGCGCCACATGAACTCGACGACCCGGTAGTCGTCCGGCGTCTTGATCGGGAACTCGCAGAGCAGGCTGCTCCCGTACCCGCCACCAAGCCGGCGGACCTGCGCGACCTCGCCGACGGGTGTCTTGAGGACCTCCCGCTGGTAGTGGAACCCGCCCTCGCGGTACTGCTTCCACTCCAGAGTGACATTGGGCGTATCAGTCGCAATGACTGGGATGCGGCAGTTGAAGCAGAGCCCGTCGTTCCGCAACCGGCGCTCCGTCACGCCGCGCGGGAGGAGGCCCTCGTAGCTGGTCAGAGGGATGCGGTCGGCCTTGTCGCCAGAGAGGGCGGCGAGGACGCGTTCCTTGGGGGTCATGCGGAGTGCCTCCCCATTCTTGGGGGCCGCGTAGGCCGGTCGGTCCTCCGACCGGCGATGTCCCGACGGCATTGCCGGTCGGAGGACCGACCGGGCTACGTGACGGAATGGTACGGCAGTGCGAGTCGCGCAGCGACTCGCCTACGCGATCTTGGCGGCTCACCGAGGCTGGCCCACCAGCACCGTGGCGGCGGGATCGGGCGTGACGGTGAGGGAGAACCCATCTTCCGTCAGGTTCGCCTCGGCTGCCTTGCCGTCAGCGAAGGGCTCGACGCCGCCCTTGATGCCCAGCTCGGAGGGCATCAGGTGTACCGTGAGCTTCTGCGGCGGCGCGTCGGGCTGTGTGTCGATGGCGCAGATCAGCAGCGCCTGCCCCACGCGCCGGAGGATGACGCGGTGGCGACGGGGTGGCGTCCATCTCACGTAGCTCCCGCGCGGCCCCTGCTGCGCCAAGAACGGCCTCCACCAGGAGGGGTGCGCAGCCAGCGAGGCCTCGCTGACCGCCAACCAGACCCCGGCGCCCTTGCCGAAGGGGTGACGGGTCAGGAACGGCCGAGGAGTCTTGTCTGTCGGGTCGGCGAAGGTGCCCATCACCTCGGTGCCGGCGACGGCAGCGGCCACGAGCGCGGGGCCGGTGGGGAGGTTCCCCTCGGGATCGACCGCCAGTGAACCCGGGCGGAGGTCGATGGCCAGGGGGTAGGCGCCGGAGTGCGAGAGCAGCGTGCCGTCGGGGCCGTAGACCTCGATCTCCTCGATGTCGGCCAGCCGGCGCTCCTTCCCCTCGAACGTCTCGGCCTGGACGAGCACCCGCACCCCGAGCGTCCTGCGCGGCGGGTCGATGAGGCAGTCGACAACCCGGTCGTTGTTGCCCTCGTACCGACGCACCAGGTCCCAGCCGCCGCCGTTCCACGTGAGGACCTCGAAGTCGCGCAGCAGGTAGGGGCCCTGGCGGCCCACGACCCGCACGCGGGCCACGGGCTGCTCGACCGGCAGGTTGACCTGCCCCCAGTGCGGCATGGGTGAGTCCGTCGAGGCCCAGCCGGCAGTTGTGTTGTCGGCCAGATTGGCCGCGGTCCACTCCGGGCTGTAGTCCGAGTCGGAGTAGCAGACCACCGGTGCCGCTTCGGGCGAGAACCTCGCCGGGCCGACGTAATGCAGGCCGAGCACGTCGGCGAGTGCGAAGTCCTCGCCCGGATTGCCCTCGCCGTCGAGCAGCGAGGCGTGCCCGAAGGCGAGCAACGTGCCGCCGGCGCGGACGTACTCCCGCAGTTGCGTCAGATGCGCGGCATCGAGGCACGCGCGCTCCGGCAGCACCACGGCACGGAACTCGGACAGCCTCTCGGGCCAGGCAGCGAGGTCGCCCAGCGAGTAGAGGATCTCGGTGCCATAGCCGAGGTCGCCGAAGAGACGACACAGCCGCTGCGCCTCGCCCCAGGCGCCCACGTCCCTCGTCGCGGGCACTCCCCACAGCTGGCCCAGGCTCGGGAAACCGGCGAGGCTCGCGCTCGGGGCGCCGAGCACAACGCCGACGTCGCGCCAGGGAGTGCTCTCGGCCAGGAGCTTCTGCCGCGGCCGGAGCCACTCCCCAGCCGCCTGGACGGCCTGCAGGTCCTCGCCAAAGGCGCCCTCGTGCGTTGGGCTGAGCGCGTAGTACACGTTCGCGCCCTGGCACCAAGCGACAGCGCCCTCGGCAATCGCCTTCCGGGCACGCCCGGGTGGCATGGCGGTCGGCGGCGAGAACCACGAGCCGCTCACGAGGTCGCCGGTCTCCATGGGCCGCCGCAGGAAGCTCGCAGCCATGGCCTGGCTGTCCATGGCCGCGAAGCTGTGCCCCTCGACGCTGAGGAAGCCGAGCGGCGAAGCCAGCCGCGTCGCGTAGTCGGGCGAGCCCATCGGCGCGGTCTGCGAGCCGTTGTAGGTGAACGCAAGGTCGGGCTGTAGCTCGGCGGCGATCCGGCGCAGGTCGCCGAGGTACTCGACGAGGGTGTCGCGCACGAACTCGCCCGCCCGCTCCGGCGCCTCGGCAGGCGACTTGTGGTAGCGTCCCTCGAAGGCCTTGACGGTGTAGGTGTCGGTGGTCGGCCACGGCTGGCTGTAACAGTCGAGCCAGAGGCCCGCGATCGGGCCGTACCCACCCAGGATCTCGCGAACCTGCTGCTGCGCCTTCTCGCGGAAGGGCGAGTGCATCGAGAGCAGCCGGCATATCCACGGGTCGGGGAAGCAGATGGGGTTGCCGTTCTGGTCGAGGGTGGCGTACGGCGCGAACTCCGGGTCGTTGTCGTACGCCGCGTTCCAGTAGATGACGAGCGGCAGCTTCTGCGCATGGCAGGCATCCGCGATCTCGCGCAGGAAGTCCGGCTTCGTCTTGAAGCCGGTGGTCTGCGTATCGTGGAAGACCAGCCCGTCGATCCACTTGTCATAGAAGATGAGGTACGCCGCGCCCGCGTCCCTGAACCCCCGCACCCACGCCGCCGCATCGAACTGCGACCCCAGGCCCTGCTGCCACTCCTCGATGGTCTGCGGCGCCGGGGGGTCCTTGATGTAGCCGGTCATGACGGCAAGCTGCGGCGGCCGGGCCCAGCCGGGAGCATCGGCGGCGGCACAGGGGGCCGCGAGGGCGATAGCAGTCAGTGCGACACCGAGGACGACGAGGCGAGGCGGGCTCATCGGGCCTCTCCCGGGGACGGGATGCGCCCAAGGGGTTTCCTCGGTGGATGGCCAATACCCTCGGAGCGTAGTAGGCCGGTCGGTCCTCCGACCGGCAATGCCGTCGGAACGTCGCCGGTCGGAGGACCGACCGGCCTATGCGACGAGACGGCAGGGCGATGTGAGGACCACCGTCGCGCCTCGCAACGACAGGGCCCTCGGAACAGGAGGCGACGCCGATGTCTTACTGGTTGATCGGCTTGCTGGCCGTGATGGGAGGAAGGGCGATGTGTCAGGACATCGACCTCATCGGTGACGGGAGCAGGTGGAGCGGGGGCACCGACACCGGCGGGGCGACGATGGAAGTCGCTCCGACGGCGGAGGCGAAGCTCGCGGTGAAGATCACGAGCGACGGCACGAAGGAGCACTACCCCAAGCTCCGCCTCGCCTGGCCCGAGCCGCAGGACTGGGGGCGCTTCATGCGGCTGCGGGTGCGGATGAGGGTGAACTCCGACGACCCGGGCGTGAGGCAGAAGTCGGTCGCGCTCGTCTTCTACGACGAGAAGACGCGCCGGCAGGACCTGCCCGACCACCCGATGACCCAGCAGGTCGTGAGCCACACGCTCACGGTGGGGAAGTGGTTCGAGCTGTCGGACTGGCTGCTGAACATCAACCGCTCCACCATTCGCCAACTGGACCTCTACCTCTACGACCAGCCGCCCTCGGCGCCGCATGCGTACACGTGGGAGTTTGCGGAGCTGAAGCTCGAGGGCGTGGGCGAGACGGCGGTCGCGTTCGACACCGAGGTCTATGCCAAGGAGAGGATCAAGGGCGCGCGCGGCAAGACGGTCGGCAAGGTGCGCGCCGACGACGGCCTGGAAGTCGCCCTGGGGAGCGCCGGCGAGGTGGCCGAGGTGCGCCTGGGGGGTCAACCCGCGGGAGCCGTCGGCACCCAGCCGACCGGGCTGCTGGTGCGCGACGCCAAGACCCAGGACCCGCCGGTCATGGTGGGGGGCACCCTCGAGCAGAAGGGCGGCGAGGTGCGGCAGACTGCCCGGATGAACGCGCTCGGCCTGCGGATGGAGGCCACATATCGCAGTGCCGGGCCGTATCTGGAGATTGCGGGCACGGTGGAGAACCTCCGCGCCGAGGACCGCGCGGTGACCGTCTACTTCGCCGTGCCGGTCGCGGAGGCGCCGTGGCAGTGGTGGGACAGCGTTTCTGTGGCGCGGACGAGCGACCCGGTGATGGGCGAGTTGTCCTACCTCGAGACGGGCATGGAGTACGGGCAGAACGGCTGCCACTCCAAGTACCCATTGGGAGCAGTAACCTCACCCAATGCCGGCCTGACGCTGGCGGTGCGGATGGATGAGCCGGTCGTACACCGCATCGCGTACAACCCGGCGCTGAAGCTTCTCTATGTGGCGGCCGACTTCGGACTCGTCCCAGACAAGGCGGAGGACGGGCGATCGCTCCAGGTTGCGCCCTTCCGCTTCCTCCTGTACCGGCACGACCCGGCCTGGGGCTTCCGGTCCGCGCTGGAGAGGTACTACGGCTTCTTCCCCGAGTTCTTCACCAAGCGCGTGAAGCACGACGGCGGGTGGTTCGTGTGGGGCGATGTCAGCGGGACCGCCGGGGCGCTGGAGGCGGGTTTCGGGTTCCATTGGGGGCCGAACGGCGCCGGGGCGGTGAAGTGGGACAACGCCCACAACGTGCTGGCGTTGCTCTACATCGAGCCCGACTTCTACCAGCAGACGATGGGGGACTTCAAGCAGGCGCCTACATCCGATGAGGCGATCGACCGCCTGCAGAAGGTCGCCGAAAGCGACGAGCAAGAGCTCGCCGAGATGGAGAAGCTCACCTACTCGGGCGGGTACGCGCCAGGGAGCTGGGTGAAGGAGCACTCGCTGCGAGACGCTCTGCTCACGATCTCGAAGGCAGCGATGGCGTCCGTGGAGTACGGCAGTGACGCGAGGCCGTACACCATGATCGGCCAGTTCCCCTGGATGGGCGAGAGCCAGTGGGGCTGCATCTTCCCCTCCAACCTCGACCCGACCATCCCGAACGGCAAGGGTTGGTTCAACCGCCGCGTCTACCTCGACTACAACCTCCAGGAGATGGCGGACGCCAGCGCCCACTACGACGGCATCGGGCTTGACTCGCTCGGCGGATACGGGCAGCACGCGCGGGCGAACTACCGGCGCGATCACTTCCGCTACGGCACGGTGCCCCTGAGCTTCTCGGCAGCCGACCGCGTCCCGGTGAAGGTGGCGGCGTTCACGACCGTGGAATGGGTGCGGGAGCTGGCGAAGGAGATGCACGAGCGCGGGCTGGTGCTGATGACCAACTGCTCCTGGGGGTTCACGCCGGGCTGGCTGACGTTCTGCGCGCCTTACCTCGACATCTTCGGTGCCGAGTCGCCCCAGTTTGCCGACCCGGACTTCATGCGCGCCATCGCCTACCGGAAGCCCTGCACCGACCTGCCCTACACCCCACGGCCCGACTGGGAGGTTGCCTGGCACCTGCTGCACGACATCTACCCCGGGCACGGGAACAAGGTCGAGGTGATGGCCCAGCACCACGAGCTACTCGACGAGCTCTCGGCCGCCGGCTGGGAGCCGATCACCCACGCCCGGGTCGAACCGGCGGCCGTGAGGGTGGAGCGATTCGGGAAGGAGGACCGCATCTTCCTCGTCGTGCACAACCCGGGCACCGAACCGGTGCAGGCGACGGTCGCCGTGGATGCCAAGGCGCTGGGGCTAGCGAAGGTCGCGGGAACGCTCCTCCCGGCCAACCAGCCGGCAACCGCCGAAGCGAACGCAGTGAAGGTCTCCCTCGCGGCGCAGGGCACGGTAGCCATTCGGCTGCCGGGGTGATCGCGTAGGCGAGTCGCTCCGCGACTCGCACACAATGGGTCGGGAAGCAACTGACCTGCGCCAGGGAACGGCACGGCTTTGCGAGTCGCGGAGCGACTCGCCTACGCGACGGCGTGAGCTCTGGTGAGGCGCAGTGAGAACGAGGTCGTCCCACATCGACGAGTTCGAGTGTACTCGGGGCAGACTCCCCCACTGGGAAGGTCCCCAGGAGACCTACTTCGTCACGTTCTGCCTGAGACGGCCGCCTGCGGTTGACCTCACAAGGCCAGACGTTGGCCGCCTGGTCGTGGACGCGCTTCGGTTCCTCGACGGGAGACGGTACGACCTATATGACTACATCGTCATGCCGGACCACGTTCACGCAATCCTTCGACCCATCGCCGAGGACGGCAGGGCTGAACGCATCACGCGCATTGCGCGGCACCTGAAGCACTGGCTGGGTGTCAGGATCAACCAGATCCTGGGCAGGTCAGGTCCTGTCTGGCAGATCGAGACATACGACCATGCCCTGCGCGGCGAGAAGGACTACGAGGAGAAGGCCAGCTACATCTACACGAATGCGCAGGTCGCGGGCCTGGTAGACGACCCTCTGGATTGGCCTTGGTGGGGACAAGGCAACGGACCAAGATGATCTCCTCGCCCACGCGGACTTCGATCACACCAACCTCGAGATCGGCTCACTGCCCTGCATGAAGAGGACGATGTTCTGCGCCGTCTCGCGGCGGGCCTGGAGGACGGCTTCCGCCGAGTAGTAGGCCACGTGCGGTGTGATGATCACGTTCGGGAAGCGACGGAGCGGGTGGTCCATCGGCAATGGCTCGGGGTCGTGGACATCCAGGCCGGCGCCGGCGAGGCGGCCGGACTCGAGCGCGGCGACGAGGGCGTTCGTGTCCACGACCGGGCCGCGGCAGGTGTTGATGACGTATGACCCGGGCTTCATCAGGCTGAGCCGTTCCGCGTTGACGAGGTGGCGCGTGCTCTCGCCCAGCGGCACGTGGAGCGTGATGATGTCGGCCTCCGCGAACACCTCCTCGTGCGTCCGCTTGCAGACATCCGCCGTGCAGAAGCGCTCGTCCGTGATGTAGGGATCGCAGGCGATGACCGATCGGAAGAACGGACGGGCGCGCTGGGCGACCGCCGTCCCGATGCGCCCGAGGCCGATGATGCCGAAGGTCAGCTCGGACAGGCGGCGGACCGGCTTGATCAGCGGCTCCGTGGTCCAGGTGCCTCCCCGGACGAGGTCGGTGATCGGTAGCACCTTCCGGCAGAGGGCGAGCGCGAGAGACAGAGCGTGGTCCGCGACCTCGGGGGTACAGTAGGCGGGGATGTTCAGGACGGCGATCCCCAGATCGCGGCAGGCGGCGAGGTCGATGTTGTCGACGCCGATGCCGTTCCGGGAGACGACCTTGCACTTCGTCAGCCCGCTCAGGACCCTGCGGGTCACGGGCGCCCATTGGGTGATGATCGCGTCGGGGTCGCCGATCTGGGCGAGCACCTCCTCCTCGCTGGAGCACTGCGCCCGGACGATCTCGGCGTCGATCTCGTCGAGGATCGCCTGCTCGACATCCATCACATCGGCGATGGTGTAGTCGGTGACGAACACGCGTAGCTTGGCCATGGTAGCCCTCCCTGGTCGGCCGTGGTGCCTGCCGATATTGGCCGCTCGGAGCGCGTCTGTCAATACCCGGAGGGCCGGGTGACCCGGGTCCACCTGTTCGTACGTCACAAGAATCGGGTAGGCGAGTCGCTCCGCGACCCGCACGGAACCGCACGGAGCGGCATCGCTTCGGCTGTAGGGGCAGCAGCGTTTCCCACCCAGTTGAGGTGGACCGAGGCTCAGTGGCGCCAGGGGCCCGGGGAACTGACACCCCGATCCGGGCGTTGCGCCTGCTAGAGGTTCCGGCCCGCACCGGCGGGAACTGCAGTCCGCGCACGAAGGCCGCGCCTCAGGGGTCCTGAGCATGCTCTGTGCCCGGATGTGGCTCCTGCCCGCAATCGCCTGGGCCGCCGGCGAACCCTCGATGCCCTCGATGCCGACCAGTGGCGCGCCCGGGCCCGGCGGGCCTTCGCAGTGGTGGATGCATTGGCAGCTCGTCGCCGCCCTCGTCGTCATCATCCTCGCCGTGATCCTCTGGCTGGTCGGCCGTGCTACCCACTCACGCTACCTGAAGCCGGGCTGGGTCAGCGGGGTAGCTCTCCTCCTCTGTGCGTACTTCGTCACCAGCTTCGCCGTGACCGCGTTCCGGAAGCCGGGGCAACTGCCACTCCTAGAGTCCGCGACGATGGACATGAGTGCCATGCAGGCCTCGCCCGGCGCGGTGCCTGTGGCGACCGAGATCGTGAAGCCCCGTGACTTCGCCCCGGCGGTTACCTACACCGGCACCGTGGTTGCGCTCAATGACGAGGACGTCTACCCACGGGTGAGCGGAACCATCGTGTCCCTGCCGGTCTACCCGGGCGATCGGGTGACGCCCGGGCAGCTCCTGGTGAGGCTCGACGACGCGGAGCTCTCCGCCCGCGAGCGAGGGGCCCTCTGGGACCGGGAGATGGCGGCGCGGGCGACGAGGACCGCCCAGCGCGAAGAGGAGATGGCCGCCGAAGGCCGCCGACAGGCCGAGGCCGAGGTGACGAAGGCCCAGCAGGACCTCAAGGTCATGCAGCGCGAGGTGGTCGCGGCTGACGCCATGGTCAAGCAGGCGGAGAGCGAGGTCGCCCAGGCGCGACACAGCGTGGAGGCCGGCGAGAAGGAGATCGAGGCCGCGCAGGCCGCGCAGGAGCAGGCGCAGGCCGAGGCCTCCATGGCCAGCGCCGGCATCGAGGTGGCGCAGGCCGATGTAGCGAGCGCGAAGGCCGATGTCACCTACTGGGAGCAGGAGATCAAGCGGGCCAAGCAGCTCCTTGGCGTAGGGGCCTACTCCACCGACGAGTACCAGCGCGAGGAGTCGCAGCACGAAACGGCCAAGGCGAAGCTGTCGCAAGCCCAGGCGATGGTGAACGAGAAGAAGCAAGCCCTCGCGGCGGCCCAGGCGGCCATCAAGCAGTCCACCGCTACGATCGCCGGCAGCCAGGCGCGTCTGTCGGCCATGCAGGCTGAGGTCGACAAGGCTCAGGCGGGGCTCGAGAAGGCCCGCGCCGACAAGGCGACCGCGCAGGCGCAGGTCGAGAGCGGCCAGGCGATGGTCCGCTCGGCCCAGGCCATGCGCGACGAGAAAACCGCCGGCGTCCGCGCCTCGACGGCGCGCGTCGCCGAGGCTGCGGCCGCGGTGCCCCAGCGGGCGGCCGCCCTTACCGTCGCGCGAACGGTCCGTGGCTACACAGAGATTCGGGCCCAACAGCCCGGTCAGGTCATCCAGCGACTCGTCAGCCCGGGCGTGTTGGTGAACCCGGGCACCGTCATCCTCCGCATCGCCCAGATCGACCGCGTCCGCCTGCAGGCGTATGTCTCGCCGAAGGACCTGGTCCAGATCGCCGTCGGCAGCCCGGTCGAGGCCGGCAGCCCCAAGCTCCCCGGCGGCGTGCTGCGGGCGAGGGTGACCTCGATCTTCCCGGCGTCCGATCCGACGACGCGCACCTGTACCGTCGAGGCTCTGGTTGAGAACCCACGCCACAAGCTGTACCCGGGGGATGCCATCACGCTCAAGCTCATGGCCCAGACCCGGGGTCGGGCGCTCACCGTGCCCAGCTCGGCAATTGTCTACCGCACCGTCGCGACGGGCGGGCCCTCGAGCCGGCAGGAGGCGACCGTGTGGCTCGCGGCGCCGGAGAAGGCGCCGACTGGCCCGGCGAGCAAGCACGCCCACCAGGTCGTGGTTGCGCTGGGCCCAACCGATGGCGAGCGCACGCGGGTCGTGAGCGGCCTGCGCGAGGGCGACGAGGTCATCTACCGGGGGATCGAGTCGCTCCAGGAGGGCTTCGTGGTGTACCCCGTCCTCTGGAGCGACCGCGGCCCGGCGGAGCTTCCGCCCGCACCGATGTCATCGGGCCAGGGCACAAGCCCGCCGCCCGCGCCATCGCACAGCGGACACAAGATGTAGGTCGCCGGCGGACGCAAAGCCCAACTTGGTAGCCCATGGCCACCAACGTCGACACCCAACCTCCCGCCCAGCACGGCTTCCTCGCCGCCATTCCCCGGTGGGCGATTGAGCACCCCTACGTCGTCATCGCCTTCTACGTCGGCAACGCGATCCTGGCCATCATCGCCATCGGCTTCTACATGCCCCGGCGCTTCATGCCGTACGTCGAGAGCCCCGTCGTCGGCGTGTTCACCATGATGCCCGGTCTGTCGGCTCAGGAGATGGAGCTTTACGTCACCAAGCCCATCGAAGAGCAGATGACCAACATCCGCAACGTCCACTACCTCCGCTCCTCGTCGCAGGACGGCTTCTCCGTGGTGTCGCTGGAGTTCTACTACGGCACCAACATGAAGAAGGCTTTGTTCGACGTGCAGGCCCTGATGAACGTTGTTCAGGCCAACCTGCCGGCAACGAGCGCGAACCTCAAGCCGTCCTGGGTCCTCGCCATCGACCCGCTCAACCTGCCGGTTCTCTCCTTGAGCCTCACCGGCAAAGGCTGGGACCCCGTCCGCCTGCGTGAGTTCGCCGACAACGAGGTGGTGAGCCGCCTCAAGCAACGCGTGCCGGACGTCTACTCGGTCATGGCGTTCGGGGGATACCGGCGGCAGCTACAAGTGATCGTGGACCGGGAGAACCTCGGCGCGTATGGCCTCTCGATCCTCGATGTGCGGAACGCCCTCGACCGGTTCAACGTCAGCCGGCCGGGCGGGACGATCACCTCCGGGGCCAACGAGAGCATCGTCCGCATCGACACCCGCGCCCAGGATGCCGACATGGTGGGCGACTACCCCATCACCGCCCTCGGGACCCCGGGCGCGGTGCCGCCAAGCACCGCCGGGGGCTCGACCGGCGGCGGCGCGATGGGTGGGGGCATGGGTGGCGGCGATCCGGGCGCGGCTTCGGCGCCGCCCAGGGCGGCGGCGTCAGCGGGCGGCGTCGGCCCCGCGGCATCCCCGCGCGTCGTCCGCATTCGGGACGTGGCCCGGGTGGTTGACACCCACTGGGAGCGTCGCAGCGCCTACCACTACCTCAAGCACGACCGCGGCACGCAGGGCGAGGTTACCCCCTCGATCGAGGTGTCGGTTGTCCAGAACCCGGAGGCCAGCTCCTGGAAGGTCGTGCGCGCCTGCCGCAAGGAACTCGCGCGCCTGGAGGCCGAGAACCCCGGCCTCAAGTTCGACATCGCCTACGACAACGCCCACTTCGTCGACGTGCTCTTCCGCAACATGCTGGAGGAGCTGGGCATCGCCATCCTCCTCGCCGGCATCGCCATCTTCTTCTTCCTCGGCGAGTGGCGCGGCACCCTGGTCTCCCTCATCTCCATCCCCACCTCCCTGGCCATGGGGGTGCTCCTGCTCATCCCCCTGGGCATGACGCTGAACAGCGGCACGCTCATTGGCCTGCTGCTCTCCATCGGGCGCCTGGTCGACGACACGATCATCGACGTCCACGCCGTCGAGCGCCATCTCCGCATAGGGAAACCGGCCAAGCAGGCGACCATCGACGGCATCACCGAAGTCCGCACCGCCGTCATGGCCTCTACGTTCATGATCGTGCTCGCCCTGTCGCCGCTGCTCTTCTGCGGGGGCATCGTCGAGGCAATGTTCCGCGAGCTCGTGTGGCCCCTCATCCTCTGCCTCCTGGCTTCGATGTTCGAGTCGTTCACCCAGACCGCGCTTCTGTGCGCCCACGTCCTGCGTCCGGAGGCCGAGCGCGAGCGCGAGCGGGGTCTCTGGTTCTTCCGCTCGTTCGTCAACCCGTTCCAGCGGTTCCTGGACCGCCTCGAGGCCGGCTACAGCCGCGCCATCCACTGGCTGCTGAAGCACCGGTTCGCCAACCTCTCGCGAATCCTCGTGACCATCATCATCGGCTTCGGCTTCTACCACTTCATCGGGAGCGAGATGATGCCCCTGGCCGACGTCGGCCAAGCCTACGGCGTGGTCGAGATGCAGCCCGGCACCTCCTTCCAGGCCACGGAGGCGGCGACGGCGCAGATCGAGAGGATCATGCTCAAGTACCCGGAGATCGAGCGCGTCTCGACGGAGATCGGCGCCGAGACCATGCTCGAATCATCGGGCACTTACTTCACCGGCTACGCGGTGCCGATGGTGAACAGCGCCACCTTCATGATCACGCTCTCGGACATGAGCGACCGGAAGCGGGACATCTGGAAGATCATCGACGGCGTGCAGGCCGAGGCCATGGCGGCCATCCCTGGTATACGGCGTCTGCAGATCAAGGAGATGGGCTCGGATGTGATGGCCACCTCCCAGGCGCCCATTGCGCTGCTCGTCTACGGGCCGGATCTCCAGGTCCTCGACGAGCTCGGTCGCCGCGTCGCCAAGATGGCCGGGAAGCAGCGAGTCCACCAGGTCGCGACCGACTGGACGATGGGCGTGCCGACCTACGAGGTGGAGGTTGACCCCGACAAGGCCCAGCAGCTCGGCCTCTCGCCCGAGGCCATCTCGCAGCAGGCCTACTACGCGCTGCACGGCGGCTTCACCAACGAGTTCTACCGCCTGCCGAACATCCGCCAGAACACAATCCTCGTTCGCTACGACGAGAAGGACCGCCAGTCGGAGCAGGACCTCAGCAAGATGTACCTCACCACTCCCGATGGCCGGCAGGTGCCGCTCGACACCATCGCGACCATCGTGAAGAAGGCCACGCCGACCGTCATCACCCACGACGGCCTGCGCCGCTGCCTCTCGGTGCTCGGCTTCTACCGGAAGGGTGAGGCGCCGTCGATGGACCTGACGATGGCCGTGCAGATGTCGGCGATGATGGAGCTGAACTTCCCGCCCGGCTATGGCATCGAGGCGCGCGGCGACATGACGCAGATGATGGACTCCTTTCGGCGCCTGCTCCAGGGCCTCACGCTGGCGGTGATCTTCATCTTCCTGGTCCTCGTGGCCCAGTTCCGCGGGTTCCTCCAGCCGCTCCAGATGGTCTTCTCGCTGCCCCTGGAGCTTTGCGGGGTGTTCATCGCGCTCTACCTGGCCCACCAGGCCTTCTCTACCGTATCCGTGCTCGGTGTCATCGTCCTCACGGGGATGGATGCGACCACGGCGATCCTCCTGGTGGACATGATCATGCTGTACCGTGATCGCGGCGTCGAGCGCGACCGGGCGGTGGTGAACGCCTGCCCGCAGAGGTTGCGCCCAATCCTCATGACCTCGACGATCACGGTCATCGTCATGATCCCGGTCGCCTTCTTCCCGAAGACCGGCATGGATGCGTACTCGCCGCTCGCGGCGACCGTCATCGGCGGGCTGCTATCGGGGACGATACTCACGCTGTTTGACATCCCGATCATGCACACGTACGTGGACGACCTCATCCGGTTCCTGTACCGTCTCTCCTTCCGTCGCGAGTGGGAGTGGCCGGTCACCGCGAGCATCGACGACGGCACGGTGCAGCTCTATGAGTAGGAAGCTGCGCATCGGCCCGGGGCTAGCCGTCGCCCTCGCCCTCGCTGCCTTCATCGCGTGGCAGCAGTGGCGGCTGAGTCATGCCCCCCGCCCGCTCATCGTCGAGCACCAGACGGTGAGGACGACCGGCCCGGTGGGGGTCCCCGACCCACCGTTCGTTCTCAGTCGAGCCAGCGAGCTTGGCCTGTCGCCTGAGCAGCGAACGCGGGTCCTCAAGCTCGCGGAGGCGTACCGACGCGAGGAAGCGCCGCTCGAGTCGAATGCCGACAAGGCCATGGACGCAGCCGTAGCGGAACTCGAGCGCCTCCAGCGGACCGCGAAGCCCGCGACCATGGGCAGAGCGTTGGCGCGGGGTCAGGCAGTCCAGGACACCTCGGCGCAGCTCGCCGACCTCCGCCTCCGAAGTTGGCCCAAGCTGGCAAAGGTGCTCACGGACGAGCAGCAGCGGAAGGCGAAGGCGGCCTGGGCGAAGGCGCACACTCTCGCCATCCCGGGAGCTTCCGAGAAGACTCGCGGCGGAGGGTAGCAGGATGCGGATGATGGCGCTTGCTATGGTCGCGTTGACCGCCGGAGGGAGCGCTGCCGTCGCCCAGGAGCAGCCTGCCCCCTCTCCTGTCGAGCTGACCCTCGCCACAGCCGTCGCCCAGGCGTTGGAGCTGAACCCGAACCTGGCGGCGGTTCGCGAGGATCTTCCTGCGGCCCGCGCGCGGTTGCGAATGGCTCACTCGCAGGGCCAGCCGGTGGCCTCGGCCAACCTGTCTCTGTCCACCGGTACGATGGGCATGGTTCTCTCCGGCGCCGACGACGTCATGCCGAAGGCGCTGACGACCGCGCCGGGCGCCTCCCGCGCCGATGCGAACCTGACGTTCATGTACCCCCTGTACACCGGTGGCCGCATCGGTTCCAGCGTGTCCGCGGCGCGCTACAAGCTCCGCGCGACGCAGGCTGACATCGACGCCATGGTCCTGGAGGTTGCCTACCAGGTCCGCCAGGCGTACTGGCAGGTTCTGCTCAGCAGGGAGATGCTCCGGGTCCAAGAGGAGAACCTGGCGGCCCAAGAGGAGCGGCTGCGGGTGGACCAGGCGTCGCTTGACGCGGGGAAGTTGCCTCTCTACTATGTGCAGCGCGACAAGGCGGAGCTGGCTACGGCTCAGCAGGGCCTGACCAACGCGCAGCGGGATGTAGCCACCGCGTTGCTCGATCTCAACGTGGCCATCGGTCTCCCACCCTCGACGCCCCTCGAGCTGGCTGACCAGCTCGTCTATGATCCGGCGGCTGCCGAGGTCGACGAGAAGGGTCTCCTCGCGTCCGCCCTCGAGAGCCGCCCCGAGGCCGAGGCGCTAAGGGCGAGCCTCGAGGCTGCGGGCCGGGAGGTGCGGTCCCGGCGCGCCGCCTACCAGCCCCAGATCGAGGGCATGCTCATGTTCGAGGGCACGAAGCAGTCGGGGATGGGGGCGGACGCCGGCTACCTGGCCGGAGTCATCGCCTCGTTACCGATCCTCGACGGTGGTTCCAGGCGAGCGGGGGTCTGGGAAGCCCGGGCCATGGCGCGCCGGACCGAGAAGGAGTTGGCCGTCCTCAACCTGGAGATCGAGCGGCAGCTCCGCGCGGCGGTGCTAGACCTCAGAGCTGCCAACCGGAATGTCCGCACCGCGACGGAGGCGGTGGCCGCAGCCGAGGAGGACAACCGGGTGGCCCTCGCGCGGTACCGGGCCGGCAAGGCTATCAACCTCGAGGCCATCTCCGCCCTCGCGACGCTCGTCCAGGCCCGCACCAACCTCGCGCAGGCCCTGTTCGACTACAACGTGGCCGTCGATGCGGTGAAGAAGGCGGCGGGCAAGCTGCCGCCTGCGTAGGCGGTCCTTTCTCCGACCGGCGACGTTCGGACGGCATGTCCGGTCGGAGGACCGACCGGCCTACGCGATCGGGGCCGTGCGACGGGCACGGAGGTCGAGTACCCATCCTCGCCGAAGGTCCCGCCAGTGTCGCCCTGAGCCACTGGTCGTTCCGGAACTCGGGAGGCAGCTTGGCGGGCAATCTCCGAGGAGGTGTGATGGTGCGTAAGAAGATTGAGCGACGTGACTTCCTGAAAGCCTGCGGCGTCGGCGCGGGCGCCCTCGCGCTGCCGTACATCCTGCCGTCCGGCGCGCTGTCGCAGCCGTCGGCGAATGAGGTGACGACGCGGGCGGTGATCGGCGTGGGCGGGATGGGCAGCGGCCACCTGGGCCGGCTGATCGAGCGGTTCAAGGATGACAAGGACGTTCGCGTGGCAGCGGTGTGCGATGTCGACACGGAGCGCCGCGAAAACGCCCTCGGCCGGGCCCTGAACGCGGGCTGCGACTGCCAGGCCTACGCCGACTTCCGCCAGGTGCTCGACCGGAAGGACATCGACGTGGTCTATGTAGTCACGCCCCCGCACTGGCACGCGCTCATCTCCATCGCTGCGGCCCAGGCGGGCAAGGACATCTACTGCGAGAAGCCAATGACCAAGTTCATCCACGAGGGTCGAGCGGTGCAGGAGGCGGTCGCTCGGTACGGCCGCGTGTGGCACATCGGCACCTTCGGCCGCTATGGGGCGCGCCACTACCGCAAGCTCATCGCGAGCGGTTTGCTCGGAAGCCCGATCAAGGTGAACCTGCAGCAGGCCAAGTACAATTTCAAGGTCCGCGAGTGGAGCGGTCGGACGGACCTCACGCCCGAGCCGGTCCGCGAGGGGCTGGACTGGAACCTGTGGCTGGGCCCGGCGCCCTCCAAGCCCTACCACCCGCACCGGTGCTTCGGCAGTTTCCGCGGCTACTGGGACTACGACGGCGGCGGGTTCTCCGACATGGCGGCCCACTACTTCGACCCGATCGTGTACTTCATGGGCTACGACAACACCGGCCCGGTGGAGATCGAGGCGAAGGCGCTCTGGCCCGCACACCCCGATGCGGTCGGCATGTGGGAGACGATCACCTACAGGTTCGCCGACGGCAACACCATCCGGTGCAACAGCGGCGAGTGGGGCGAGTCCGACCCGCCCGACATGCCCTTCATCGAGGGCCCCAAGGGCAAGGTCCTCGACAACGACAAGACCGAGCCCCCCGGGCTGTTCGATCAGCTCGGCAACGTCCCTGAGCCCGAGCCGCTGATCGACTTCGAGACCGCGCTGCGCACCCGCGAGACCCCCGGCGGCAACGCTGAGGCCTCCCAGCGCGTAGCCACAATCCTCCACCTGGGGAACATCGCGATTCGTCTCGGGCGGAAGGTGGAGTGGGACCCAGCCAAGGAGCGCTTCGTCAACGACGACGAGGCCAACCGATTCGTCAACCTCCCGATGCGGGAGCCGTGGCATCTGTGAGAACGGCGGACCTCGGACCTCAGACCTCAGACCTCAGACCGAACGACAAACGGCGGACGGCACGCGGAAGGAGCAGGGAGTGATGAGTCGGACCACACAGTTGATCCTGCTCGCCGCCCTGAGCGCGGCGATTCTCGTGACGGCATCGAGCGGGGCACAGGACGCGGCGCCGGTCGCGGACATCGGCAAGAACATCCAGTCGGAGGACGCCGCGGTGCGAAGCCAGGCGTTCGAGGCCCTGCTCGCCATGGGCGACAAGGGTGTCGAGGGGCTGCTCGCGACTCTCGTTGAGCCGGGCAAGGGCGACGATGCGGGAGCACGGTTCGGGCTGTCCGGGCTCGCGACCCACTACGGTCGGACCGGCACGGAGGAGTCGAAGCGCGCGGCGTTCGCGGCGGCGCTTGGGAAGTACCTCGCCGGCGAGGCCCCGGCCGCAACCAAGCAATTCGTGATCAGCCAGCTCCAGGTGTGCGGCGGGAAGGAAGCGGTGGGGCCCCTCGCGGCGTGCCTTGCCAACGACGACCTGGCTGAGTACGCGAGCCGCGCCCTCGCCGCCAACTCGAACGCCGACGCCCTCAAGGCTCTCCGCGATGCCCTGCCCAAGACCCAAGGGCCATCGAAGGTGAGTGTGATCGAGGCGCTCGGCTACCGTCGCGACGGCGCCGCGACCGCCCTCCTGATCCCCGAGGCCAAGAACGCCGACCCGGCTGTCCGGATGGCGGCCCTCGCCGCTCTCGGCCGCATCGGCGACCCCAAGGCGGAGCCGGTCCTGGGCGCTGCCCTGGTGCAGGACGCCCCACGGGACCGTCGCGAGGCGTTCGACGCTTACATGGACCTCGGCGAACAACTGGCGACGACCGGCAAGCGCGCCGAGGCGCTCAAGGTGTACTCCACGGGCCTCAAGGCCGCGTCCACCGACGCCGGCAAGTGCGCCGCGCTCGCGGGCATTGCCCAGGTGGGGTCGGCCAAGGACGTGCCTACCGTGATGGCCTTCCTCGCGGACCCGACTCCCGCGGTCCGTCGGTCGGCCCAGCTATGCCTGGTGCACATGCCCGACCCCAAAACCGCCGAAGCCCTCGCCGAAGCGATGAAGTCCGCGACACCCGCCGAGAAGTCGGGCCTCCTCCGCGTGCTCGCCGAGCGCGAGGAGCCCGCCGCCGCGAAGGCCATCGAGGAGGCAACCAACGACCCCAGCGCCGAGGTGCGGGTGACGGCCTTCCAGTTGCTCGGGAAGCTCACCGACCCCGCCATGGAGAAGACGCTGCTCGAAGCCGCCGAGAAGGGCTCCGATGCCATCAAGCCGGTGGCCCTCGAAGCGTACCTCAGGCTGGCCGACTCCCGCCGCGAGGCCGACCGCGCCGCCGCCCTCGCGATGTACACCCGCGCCCTCGACCTCGCGACCACCGACCCCCTCCGCCGCATGGCCCTCAATGGCCTGGCTGCCGTGGCGGGTGAGGAGACCCTGCCGAGGGTCGAGCCGCTGCTCGCCAACGATGCGCTGAAGTCCGAGGCTCTCCGGGCCTATGTGGCCATCGCCAACCGCATGGCGGACGCCGGCCAGAAGGAGCGCGCCATCGAGATGCTGCGGAAGGCTCTGGAGATGGGCCCCTCGCGCGACGTGAGCGGGACGGCCGTCGCCAAGCTGCGCGACCTCGGCCTCAAGATCGACCCGGCCCAGGCCGCGGGCTTCGTGACGACCTGGTGGATCATGGGCCCCTTCCCCGGGCCGGAGATCGACGCGAAGCACCCGCCGGAAGATGGTGTCGACCTCCAGGCGACGATCAAGATCGGCGACCGGGACGTGGCATGGCTGAAGCACCACACGACGGACACGATGGGGGTGGTGGACTTCGATGCCATGCTCAAGCCGAACGACAACGTGACGGCCTATATGTACGCCGAGGTCACAGTGGCCGCCGATCAGGATGTGCTGCTGAGGACCGGGAGCGACGATGCAGAGAAGGTCTGGGTCAACGCTGAGGAGGTCTTCAAGCTCGCCAGCCCTCGCTCGCTCGTCGTGGATCAGGACACGATCAAGGCGCACCTCAACGCCGGAGTCAACAAGCTCCTCGTCAAGGTCAGCGAATGGGGCGGCGGCTGGGAGGCGTGCCTGCGCATCACCAGTCCGGACGGGAAGCCGATCAGGTTCGAGCAGACGGAGGACTGAGCATTCCGCGAAGCTTCGGCGCAGGGGGTCTCGGAGCGATGGCGGGGCCGGGGCCGCCCTTTTTCTAGGACCAAAGACCCAGTTTGGGAATCCGGGCTTTTTGCGTCCTTATAGTTGCGGGGTCTTGCCTCGCCCCAAGAAGCGGGCATCGTGTCCCCGCTCTCTGCGGACCGGCGCAGGAGTGGCTCAAGAAGCAGCCCAAGGGGCATGAGTTCATCGAGCCGCACATCGCGGACTGAGAAGGAGCGGGCCCGCATCTATCGCAGCTACCCCGGCGGCGCGCCGATGGCCGTGAACCGTACCGACCACTCCTCCGGCTGCTCGCCGAACGCAAACCGCCGCGCGATGATGAGCGAGTGGTCGTTGCCGTCCCTCGCGATCCAGAGGCCCCGAGGGTCTGCCACCGCGAAGCCCGGGGGTGCGAGGATGAAAAGGTTCCCCGCTTCGCCGGCCGGGCGGGTCGCCTTGCCCGAAAGCGTCATCGTCTCCGCATCCCACCTCACCTCGGCCAGCTCCACCTGCCCTTGCATCACGTGCATGTCGGTCGAGATCACCCACGGGTGCGGCCGGTCGGCCATCAGCCGGTAGAGCCGCGCTGACCGCGGCGGGACGACGGCACGGAACCCGCCGGTCGCCGAGCCCAGGTACTGCTCGTTCCAGAACTCCCAGATCGCGTAGGCGAGTCGATCCTTCGACTCGCAGCCGTCTTCCCGGTCGCGGAGCGACTGGGCTACGCGCAATACTGTTCAGTTAGCGACTTCTGTGTTATACTGCCTTCCCGAAAGGGAGGGGTGACGATACCGATGGCACGGAGGGTGGCGCGACTGACGAACGGCGCGCGGATCACGGACTACATC
>Ga0315289_10003305_pt1 | contig 24474 bp, 21 predicted proteins | sample YL17G11_40_MG_FD_203452 | JGI IMG/M metagenome (GOLD analysis project Ga0315289, IMG submission 203452) | Sediment microbial communities from Yellowstone Lake, YNP, Wyoming, USA - YL17G11_40 | ecosystem: Environmental > Aquatic > Freshwater > Lake > Sediment | place: USA: Wyoming | collected...
AACATTAGTTGCAGAATTCTAATCGCATTGATGAACAAATCTTCGGTCAAGTTGGAGTTTGCAGGTTATGCTTAGCATCACCTAGAAAAGGCTTTATTCCAACTTTGTTGTACGTTCCTCTTAGACGGAAGTCACCCATGATAAAACCTGATTTTTCGAAAGCAATCATCAACATCTTATACATCGGAGAAGACTGTTCTTGAACTGGGAACTCTTGTTCGCGCCTGTCGTTGGAATTTGCGCCATAATATTCTCGGCATATTTAACACATGATCTGTTGCGAAGACCCAAAGGCACCGCAAAAATGGTTGAAATCTCTGACGCTATAAGGGTTGGAGCTCACGCCTATTTGGCGCGACAGTTTCTAGTGGCGTCACTCTTCGTTGTTGGGCTAACTGTCGTCTTAGGTTATGTTTTGGGGAATCCTGTGGCTTTTTCTTTCGTTTTAGGCGCTGCCTTGTCCGGCGTTTCTGCTTACCTTGGCATGAGGGTTTCAATTTATACTAACTCAAGGACAGCCCATGCAGCATGCAAAAACCTTAACGAGGCTCTTTCCGTGGCTTGGAAGGGCGGAACGATTGCAGGCTTGTCTCTTGCAGGACTGGGCATAGCAGGCGTCGGCTTAATGTATACCCTTGTGGGTGATCCCTTACTGCTGCTAGGCATGGGGTTTGGCGCATCACTGATAGGTCTATTTGCTAGGGTGGGCGGAGGAATATACACTAAAGCCGCAGACATTGGCGCTGACTTGGTAGGGAAGATCGAGGAGGGAATTCCCGAAGATGACCCAAGGAACGCCGCAGTCATAGCGGATCAGGTTGGGGACAACGTGGGAGACATCGCGGGAACAGGCTCGGACGTTTTCCAGTCTTACGTCATGGCACTCGTGGCGGCAATGATTCTAGGCTCAGTGGTCTATGGAACCCGCGGGCTGGTCTACCCTTTGACCGTAGGGGGGATTGGAATTATCGCTTCTTTGACCGCGTCATTTTTCGTTCGCTCAAAGAAGACCAACGCTCAAAGAGCTATTTACCGGGCTGTCTATTTTGCAGCTTTTACTGTAATAGCGTTGAGCGCTGTCTTGTCTTGGCTTATTTTTGGCGGTTTTGGGGAATTCTACGCGACAACTGTTGGTGTTCTGACTATCGTGCTGCTAGCTTGGATAACGTTGTACTATACGTCAGGGAGCCGGAAGCCAGTTCAGGAGATAGCAAAAGCCTCCGTTGGCGGCCCAGCGATGAATATTATCTTTGGTTTTGCAAGGGGATTCGAGAGCACGGTTTTCTCGGTCATCGTATTCACGGTTGCCGTGGTCCTTGCCTACCTGTTCAGCGGCTTGTTTGGCATTTCGATGGTGGCGGTCGGTTTTCTTTCGATAACAGCCACGTTGATTTCTATGTCGGCATACGGGCCAATAGTTGACAACGCCAAAGGCGTAATTGAACTTTCAGGGGCTGCCAAAGAGACGAATTGTGACGCATTAGGCGTAATTGATGAATTGGATGCTGTAGGCAACACCACAAAGGCAGTGTGCAAAGTTTACGCTCTGGGGACATCAGCTTTTGCTCAAGTAGCAATTTTTTCGGCTTTCGTGCAAGCTACCGGGTTGTCAGCAATAAACGTGGCCAATCCTATCGTAGCCTCAGGTTTGCTTATTGGCGGAATGCTTTCGTTCCTGTTTGTATCACAGATTCTCCGGGCCGTTGGCGACTCGGCATTTAACATGGTCACGGAGGTTCGCAGGCAGTTCAAGGAGATTCCTGGATTGAAAGAGGGAAAAGCAAAAGCTGACTACGCAAAATGTGTCGACATTAGCACTCGGGGCGCCTTGAAGGGCATGTTCATTCCTGCAATCTTCGCACTTATTGTTCCATTGATAGTGGGTTACACCATTGGCGTCGAAGCCGTTGGAGGCTTGATAGCAGGAAACCTGGTAACCACGGTCCCACTTGGGTTGATGATGATTCAGGGAGGAGCCGCATGGGACAACGCTAAGAAATACGTTGAAAAGGGGAACCTAGGCGGAACCGGCACCAAGATTCACGAAGCCACCGTGGTCGGCGATACCGTAGGTGACCCCCTGAAGGATGCTGCAGGGCCATCTTTGGATTTCTTGATGAACCTCATAGGCTCGATGGCCATACTTTTTGCAGCATCATTCATAACATTTGCTCTCTTTCGTTAAGGCTCAAAACACCACCTGGATTCCCACATACTCTAATGCAAACCATCTGCGCAGCTTATTCGCGCGATTGGTGTAGACCCTTGAGTAAATCTGGATTGAAGCAAAGACCGTTATCAAGAAGTGAGTTAAGAAATTGAGCCACATCATCAAATTTGATAAAAAAGTTGCAGGTTAGATTTTTCGGTGTTTCTGCATGCACTACGCCTATGGCTAAATCAGCCGCCGCAAAAGCCGAGTTATCATCAGTTGAATCTCCCATGTACAAAACACCTGTCTGTAGAGCCAATTTCTGCTTCAATTCCAAAAGGGCTTCTCCTTTTTTTACAACGCAGGGGAAAACATCAAAAAACGGTTGTTCCTCATGCTTGACCGTTATTAAAGGCAAGTTTTCGCAGAAAGAAAGAATTTTCATTGCTGTCTTCTTTGCTCGCACACGATTCTTGGCATGTCTCCAGTCAATTGAGAAAGCGGCGACAACTCCCTCGAAATCACGCTTCGTCTCAATCGTCAGAATGCCCTTGGCGAGACTTCGTGAGTATCGTAAAGCCTCCGCTAAGTGCGGCGTTATTCTCTGCAAACACGCCGCCTTGGCTTTAACGTCGCCGATCTTGGTTTCCAACCCTCCAAGTCCAGACCAAGCGTGAGCGAAGGGGGTTCTCTTAACCACGAACTTGAGGGGTTTCGTAGTTATTATGGCGACGGGAATTTGTTCCCTGATCTTGTTGAGAACAGCCAAGGTTTCTGAGGGAACCTCAGACTTGAATCTGGGTACGTTAATAGGACTTATTGTTCCATCGTAATCAAGGAATAGTGCATTAACTTCAATTTCAGGATGACTGCTTGAGTTATTGTGCATTTTTTCACCTGAGAATTTAAATGTAATCAGCTAGAGCTTTAATTTTTTCGCGCAAGACTGTTTAGCAAGGCACCGCGTTTGTTTCGGTTAGGGTTTTCAGGCTGGAGTTGGATTACTTTTTTAAACTTCTAATCAGAATAAATATTGTGAGCTATGCGCAGATGCTGAAGAAACGAATTGGTATAATTATGTACCAAACGAGCAAAAGCAAAGGTCAGGAGCTGGTTGCCCAGCGAATGGTACGTGAATTCATTAAACGCGGACATGAAGCATACCTTATAACAAGCATCTACCACGACGGAGAAGAAATGGTTTCATCCGAGAGCGTGCGAAAAATCGGGGGCTACATGCTCACAGAAGATAACGAACTGCGCATACCCATAATCAGAGTGGACAGTTATGTTGCCAGATGGCCCCCTCGTCGAATAGTCTTCAGGGATTTTATTTCGACCTTGTCAAACATCGTAGATAGGTTTCAGCTTGATGTTCTCATTACTCACAGCACCTTGTGGAACGGTCCAGAAGAGGTTGCTAAATTCATAGAGTGGCGACGATACATCCGCAGCATAGGCGGGTACGAAGACCCCATTGTGTTCTGTCACATGTCCCATTTTCAAGAGCCTTCGCCTAAAAGATATGCCCTGATGGAACGGTCTTTCAGAATTGTCTGGAACAGGCTAACGCTCCCACAAATTTTCTCAACCGCAAACCTGATTCTTGTTGTCACTCCGTTTGAAAAAGAAGCAAAAGCCAAGTTGGGAGCTAAGGACGAAAAGTGCTTCCTGTTTCCAGGAGGAATTGATGATGACCTTCTCAGGTACGCAAATGTTGACGTTAAAGACTTCTTTGATCGGCTCAAAGTCAATAAAGACGTTAAGATTGTGTCTTATCTTGGAAGTCTTGAGGAGCGCAAGAACCCTCTCGCGGTATTGAAAGCGGCTAAAATGCTTCAAGACAGGAAGGATGTTCACTTCGTAATTGCTGGAAGAGGCGATTCAGTTTATTCCAAGAAGGTAATCAAAATGGCTAGCAGCATGCCGAATGTTACGTACATCGGCGAGGTAAATGAACAGGAAAAAGTGCAACTCATCAAAGCATCTTATCTTAACATTCTCTTGAGCCAGCTTGAAGCGCTGGGGCTAACGCAGCTTGAATTCATGTATTTCGGAGTTCCAGTGATCACTTCCGCAGTTGGAGGTCAAGCATGGCTTATCCGAAACGAGGTTGAAGGGCTACATGTTGGAGGACCTGAAGATGTCGAAGGGGCAGCCGCTGCCGTAAATCGCTTAGTAGATAATAGACCTCTTTGGAGTCAATTGTCAACGAACGCCAAGAAAAAAGCCATGAACCTAACTATGTCAACTTTAACGGCGAAACTCGACGAAGCCCTGACTCGAGAGCTGCTAAAGGAGAGGGGTCTAACCAAGATTCCCAGTGAAGCTCGTAATACTTTGTCTGAACCTGAGAACGTGTTGAAAAGCTGGAAATGGGGCAGCTGGGGAGTTATTGCGACAAGACAAAGGCTTTTTATCAAGAGAGGCATCATATCGAGGAAAGTGACTGAAGTTCCCTACAGAAACATCTCTTCAATCGAATATACTAGACGCTTCGCATGGAAAACCTTAGTCATAGGCGCAATTCTTTCTCTTTTCTTATTAATTGAGCCTTTACTGAGACCAATTTTTTCAAGAGACTTCTTGTCCATGCTTGAAAATTTTGTGCGTTTTTTTGTTCCAAATTCGATTTTGCAGTCTCCGGCTTTGCCAACCTTGATAAGTATATTGTCGCTAATTCCGTTAACGCTGGCTGTCATTACCTTCGCGCTTCAGGCAAGAACTGCGTTCACACTTCGAGGACCTGGAATTGTTGCGCTTTACTTGCCCAGCAGATTCAAAGAGGCCATTGCCTTAATCAGAAACATTCAGAATGGAAAACTCGAGAAAAAAAGGACCCGGATGACCTGCCTCGGCTTGTAGACTTAAGCACGGATCGTAGCGACAGTTTGAATCCAGTTCATTAACTCGTCGACAGCGAATTTTGGAAACCGACCCTTATGAGCCTCAGGTAATGACTTTGTTTAACCGCTTAATGCCTTAACCTCTGCGACTTCTCCTGTATCTGCCCACAATCCTACGGCTAAACGGTTAACCCCGCCTGGGTAAACCTTGTCAAGATAAAGCGTGACATACCAGTAGGGAATTAGTGTCAGGTCTTCCCTGGGGATTGGGTGAAACAAAGCTGAAACAGGCTCTCCCAAAACGTTAAAATCAGACACTTCTACACCGTTGGCTTGCCATGTGAAATTTTTCACAGCGTTTCTTCCGATTGCAATAGCTTCATCGCGGGAAATGTTAACCTCAGTGCTTCCAATCTTGAATAGAAACCACCCGTCAAGTAATTCTTTCAGAACACCGTTTTCGAAAGACAAGCTTAAGCTTTTTGGTGAAAAATCAACGCCATTTCCCGTATACAGCCACATAAACTCTGTGTTGTCTCCGGAGACTGAAATATTTAGCTTCATATTGTCTTGAGTTATCTCAACATTCTTTGTTTCGCTTACTAAAGCAAATATGTTGCTCATTTCCTCCAGATATGGGGCATTTGAGTAAACGCTGTACCTCTGAAGAAGATTCTTCGTAAAGTCTAGAATGTTTGTTTGCGGCTGAGCGTAAAGCGCTTCGCCTTCATCCACAAATAATTGGTAGCGAGACAAGTTTTTGTCTCTAAACCTAAGAGCCACATCAATTCTGCTTTCGTTACTCGTCAAGGAATATTTTAGAATCTCCTCGACAACGCCGCCTAAATCAGCACGGCGTTCAATGGTGTCGCTCGTTAATGTTGCTTTATACTTTGTCATGTCAAGTTGGATAACGTCCCTAAGAACAGTTACTGCTTTGTCTGCGGAAGTGCTCCACGACAACAACTGCTGATTCTCTGCTGTTAATTTGTCCAAATTAGCTTTCAGGAGCTCACCCTCCTTAGATAACTGGTTCGAAGAAATGTACTGAATAGTGGATATGCTTGCGAAGAGCACGATGCCGATAATTAAAGCCGCAAAAAACGCTTTCCATCTGAAAGGAAATGATAAGAAATGCCTTTTCTGAATACTTGGGGTTTCTTCCACCCCTTTCATCGTAGCTACGGAAGCTTCACCGAAACTGGACAGCCTGTATTTGCCATCCTCCATTTTGGATACGAGTTCCCCAAGACTTTCAAGATGATACGTTAAATGCGAACTGGAGACTCCAAGCTCATCTAGCAATTGCGAAAAGGGCATTGGCTTCTCTGAGAGCATACGGAGGATTTTGCGCCGTTCAGGATGCCTCAAAGAAGCAAACATGATTGAGTAAATTTCTTCCTCTGAATTGGACATTTCCCACCCGCCTCAACTATACTTATATGGATCACCTTAGAAAACTTTGTTCTGTCAAGAAACCTTGACTAAAAAAATGGTTGTTATCGACACATTTTATCAAAAGACCATTTCGTATGCTTGTCTTGTCAAGAAATCTTGACTAAAAATGGGCGCTTAGTCAAGAAATCCTTACAAAAACCCTTTTATCGGAAAAAACCTTACAATAAACCTGCCTAAGGAGGGAAAATGTGCAATGCCTCTTTTGCTCAAGTTGTATTCGAAAAACCATTATGCCTTAAGAGACAGTCAGGGCACGCGTTCCAAACGGATTAGAATATTGGGGATAGCTTTTCTTTTCTCACTGCTCTTCGCAAGTACGGTGACGCTTGCACATGCCGAAACATACGCTTTCATACTCAAGTGGGGTGATTCAGGTGCTAGCAATGGGCAATTTAGCTATCCTTATGATGTTGCTGTTGACGGCGCAGGAAACGTCTATATCGCTGATACCTGCAATCACCGTGTCCAAAAGTTTACAGCCGCAGGCGCTTTTCTAAAGTCATGGGGTAGTTATGGCACTGGCAGTGGGCAATTCAACTATAGTATGGGCGTTGGCATTGGCAGAACAGGCAATGTCTACGTAACCGACGCCTGCAATAACCGCATTCAACAGTTTACGAGTGAAGGTGTTTTCCTAGGAACATGGGGTAGTTCAGGCACGGGAAATGGGCAGTTCAGCTATCCTTATGATGTTGCTATTGACAGAGCAGGCAATGTCTACGTTTCCGACGGTGGCAATCATCGCGTCCAAAAGTTTACTAGCTCAGGAGCGTTTATAACTAAATGGGGCGGCTATGGCACTGGCGATGGGCAGTTCAAATATCCTCACGGTATCGCTATTGACAGCTTAGGGAATGTCTACGTTGCCGACTATTACAATCATCGTGTTCAGAAGTTCACTAAGGACGGCGATTACCTAACTCAGTGGGGCAGTTATGGTTCTGGCAACGGACAATTCCGCAACCCCAAAGGTGTTGCTATCGATAACTCAGGAAGCGTCTACGTCGCCGACTATAACAACCATCGTATCCAGAAGTTTACCAGCTCAGGCGTTTTCCTAGGAACATGGGGTAGTTATGGTGCTGGCAATGGGCAGTTCAGCAATCCTAAGGGTGTTGCTATTGACGGTGCAGGATACGTCTATGTAGCCGACACTGGCGATCATCGTGTCCAAAAGTTTCGCGTTGAATCACCTTCATACGATTCCGTCTCTGTTTCAGCGGGCAATAACGGCAAAGTTTCCTTGCCTAGTCAGCCTGCTTCGAAGAAGGAGCTGCTGACGTTGCTGCCAATGGACACGTATGTGATAGGTGCCACAGTCGTTACAGTCGCCGCAATAGGCATAGCTGTGTTAGTCCTCAGAAAACTTCGACCTAAACGCGTTCCCTCTCCTTTTTTTTGTGGCTAAACGACAATCTAAGGAAGAATGATGCAACGTGAACGGAAAGTTACCGGTTGTCACCCTACTCCTGTGTCTTTCCTGCTTTGCATATACGAAAGCGGCTTCGTCTAGGACTTGGGCGCCCGGAGTTTCCAAAGGCGACTTCTTTTACTACGAGATGTACGGCGTCTACACATCCAGCAAAGCCAACGCAACAATCAAAGTGCCACCATTTGAACACAACAACACTGATTGGGTACGAATTGACATAATCGGTGTTTCCGGCTCAATTGTTTACCAAGTTTACACTCTGCATTTCAAGAACGGAACTGAAAGCAAGTTTGACCTGCAAACCGATTTAACCCCCAGCAGCGCAGGCAGCTTCAACCCTACTAAAACGGGTGTTCCATTATGCGCAGCCAATCTCGGTGTGGGTGACCCACTTCCAACAGTTCAGTTTACCCTGAACGAGACTCTAATCAGGACTTACCCCAGCGGAGAAAGAGAAACAAATCTCGTGTCGTGGGACAGTCCAGAAGACTGGGGGCGTTGCTATTTTGATAAGAAAACAGGCATACTTGTTGAACTCTATCGCGTTCACAAATTCACCAATCGGGTCACAGGAGAAGCTATAGAAAAAGCTGACCACGTAGAACTGACGCGCTCAAACCTATGGGAAATAACAGAATTCCCAACAACTTTGGCGCCTATATTTATCGCCATAATCACTGTAACATTACTGCTTCTTGCAATAGCAACGCGTAAACAAAAATCCACAAAAAAAAACACAAACAGCCCACTTTAGCCTGATAAAGAAAAAGCAGCCTCAAAAATGTTTTTACTAGTAAATTGGAGTTGAAATCTTTTTCTGGGTGCATGCCTTGGTTAGCTTTTTGTCTCTGAGTTTGCGGCGTGTTCTTCTTCAGAAATGTGGTGTGTTACGTGGATGGCTAAGCCCGTGGCCGCGCCGGCTGAGAGACCAAGCAGCGTTTCAATAAGCGCAGCGTATTGGTTTAATAGTGCCAGTACAACCAGCCCATCGAAAACTAGGGAGATAGCAAGATAGCCATAGCACCACATTTTGATGCTTGTTCCTCTCGGCTGATTTATACCGATGCCAACCATCACGCCGAGCATTACTAGAGCGCCTATTAAAGCGTAAATCATTTGTTTCCACCGCTTAGACTGGCTTATGTCTATCCAAGCAGCTTTAATTAGCTTATCTAGATGTCCTTAGTTTTTGCTCGAAAACTGAGAGATAGCTTAGCACGGCATTGAACCGTTACCTTTTTTACTCGTCCAGATGTGTAGCTTCCTAGCTGGTGACCAAGTTAACAAAATTTGATGAGACACACTGCCACAAATGGGCGCTTCTTATGCGCGAAAGACTGGAAAAAATGGACCGAGCTGTGGACGCTTTAGCCCAAGAAGATTTTACTCACGCAAAGAGTTTATTCTCAGAAGTTTTTCACGGCGTTTCCAATGGCAAGCGTGCCGACCCGGGTATGGAGGGTTCTCTTTTGTATCACATGGCTATGGTGACCAAAATGGCGGCGGAAACCAGATTTCTTTTGGATGAATTGAAAGTGGAGGCTCCGAATGTGGATGAACAACTATCGAGGTTTTACGGTGATTTCGTTTCTGATGTTGATACGCTCACTAGAACAATGGGGTCTCTAAACCTAAATCCAAATGCGATTGTGCAAGATGTTCTGAGCACCGACGAGAAAATCGCTCTGTTCCACGGTTTAGCTGAAAGAACTGGGGAAGTGGAGAACAAACTCAACAGTAACGATTCGAAAGTCGTTGATGCGCTCCCGAGTTTGTTCCATGATTGGGCTAAGTGTGTTGTTGAAATGCGTTTGCGGCAAGAATATGAAACCCTTAAGGGCTTATTAATTACGGCGGAATTAGCCAAAACCCTGAGTATACCGCGGCTTCAGGCTGCCATGGAAAAGGTGCAAAAACGGTTCGGTGAAGAAACCGTCAGCATCGCCCTCAACGTGACTCTTAAAGTTGGGATGAAAAGGGAGAAATTGCAGTCGATTATGTTGAGTGACCATTTTATCACCTATACCATGGACATGGCAAAACTTGACGGTCGTATGCAATTCTTAAACTGCCCCATCTTCGGGAGCCACAAGTACATCGCTGAGAAAATAGGCATAAGCGATGCGGTGGCGTCTCTCTTTTGCATGCATTTTTGTTATGCCCATGCCCAAGCTATGTTGGAAACGGTTCTTCCCTTTCCATTCACGTTGTCGCAGCCCCAGCGGATGGCTACCCATGAGAAATGCGACTTTTACCTCAAGCTTGCACATTCGCCGAAAGCAACAATTTCGGAAAAGTTTGTTCCTCTCGTTGTTTCCTGGAACGTCACTATGAAGTGCAACTTGAAATGCCCTCATTGCTACATTAACGCCACCACGGAGGCGCTTAAAGATGAATTGAGCACTGAAGAGGCAAAAGGTCTCATCGATCAAATCTCTGAAGTCAGCAGGCCCCTGCTGATATTAAGCGGCGGTGAACCTCTTCTGCGCAAAGATATTTTCGATCTGGTCCGCTACGGCACTGAGAAAGGGTTAAAGATGGGCTTGGGAAGCAACGGGAGTCTCATTGATGACATTGCCGCAAAGAGGCTCAAAGAAGCTGGCGTAAAGACCGTTTCAATCAGTTTGGATTCGAGCATTCCAGAGCGGCATGATGAGTTCAGAGGTGTAAGCGGTTCTTGGGAAAAAGCCATCAGCGCTATTAAGTCCTTAAGGGATAATGATATGCTTGTTCAAGTTAACACCACGGTAACTCAGGATAATTTTGATGAAATCGACGACATTATGTCGTTGGTTGAAAAACTTGGAGTGGAAAACTTCCACTTGTTTTTCCTTGTGCCGACTGGTAGAGGCGCAAAAATCGCCGATATATCGCCCGCTATGTACGAAAGCATGATTAAGACCACTTTCGCCAAGACCGCCAAACACAGCCTTAACGTAAGACCTTCATGCGCGCCGCAATTCATGCGGATTGCGAAAGACGTAGGGTTAGACATGAGGCAGTGGATTCGCGGCTGCATCGCAGGGCTCTACTACTGTCGCGTTTACCCTAACGGCGAAATCACTCCCTGCCCGTACCTTCCAATTAAGCTAGGCAACATTCGCGAAAAATCATTTAAGGAAATATGGCGCACTTCCGAAGTTTTCAAGGCACTGCGCGATTTTAACGCTTTGAAAGGCAAATGCGGCATTTGTGATTACCGCAGTTTATGTGGAGGTTGCCGTGCACGCGCGTATGGGCTTTCAAGTGATTTCATAGACTTCTGTGGCGATCTTCACGAGCCCTCCGAGTTGAAGGGAGATTTTTTGGCTGAAGACCCTTGGTGTGTTTACCAACCAAAAACATCCACTGTGCAAAATATTGAACGCTGATAGGCGTGTTTTTCTCAGTCAAAATATGCCGCGATCTATGAGTCTGAAGGGTGCTCTTATTGGTTCCATGAGAGTCATTTGCCAATGATCGACTGCGCAACCAAGTACTTTTCTTGCTATCCCTCGCTTGATCAAACTACAATGAAGCAGGTTGCTCGTGAGTTTTTTTGTCTTAATGTTTTAGCGTTATTGAAGCTTCTAGGGGCTTCTTTTTCGTGGGCATTTTAACTATCTTTATCTTAACTTTGTTTAGCTTTTCTTTCATTGCTTCTTGAGCTTGAGTTTTGGTTTGAAACGTTTCTTTAAGCTCAATCCACGGCAGGCTCTCGTCAATTTTAATCCAAACTGTATACATCCATTTCTTCCTCTGAAGTTAACCCTTGCAAGACATTTGAAGGGGCATACGATTAAACGATTGTGAAATTAGAGTATGGATTTGTGCTCACTCTTCGAAACCTATTTAAGTGGTGTGCATCCTTTCATAGAAAATTCGGGAGTGAAGGTTGGCGTGGCGCTTGGCAGCCAACAGACACAATGATATCTAAGGGTGCCTATGGATGGCCAGAGAAAGACAATGCCTGCAAGAGGGTAAACAAGATGAAAGTGGCGACCCGTTCATATCACCGATTCAATGTTCTTACGACGCCGACTTTAGACTATGCGGCAAAACGCTATCTACGCTCAGTTAATCTCGGGCAAACCACTTTAAATTTTTGCCGCTTGGGTTTTCCACAAAGTTTAAAAAAACTTCCATGAGGCAGTAGCGAATGGCACACGCTGGCAATTTCGCGAACTTTTTTGAATCCCTCAAAGAGACGTTGCTCGCCTATTTCTTCGACTTAGGCGGATTGTTTGCCGGCTTTATGGTTGCTTCTCAACTTCACGTTTTTCAGATGTCTCCTTGGGCTCTAGCCCTTTATCCTGCGATCATCGGTGCAAAAGGCGTAATTGGCGGTTTGCTTAGTGGCCGCCTCAGCACCGGGTTGCATCTCGGCACAGTTTACCCTAGATTTTCCAGCAATACAAAAAGCTTCTACAAGTTAATTGAAGCGTTGATTGTCATGACTTTGGTAACAAGCGTCGCGATGAGCGCAATTTCTATAGTTTTTGGTCATCTGTTTTGGGGGATAACGTTTGTTGATTTTCCCGCTATTCTTTCAATAGTGATGGCAACTATGGCTATAGGCTTGGTTCTTTTCTTAGTGAACGTAAAAGTAGCATTCATTTCATTCCAGAGGGGATTAGACCCTGATGTTGTCGTATACCCCATAATGTCGGCTGTAGCTAGTATTTTCATAACATTCTGTTACATCGTTACACTCAATTTATTCTTCATTTTTGATTACTTAGGCAAATGGATAATTGTTATCCTCGTGCTAGCGCATGTGCTGCTTGTTTTGTACATTTTCCCAAAGAATATGCGTGAACAAGAGTTCATCAAGACGATAAAAGAGTCTCTGGCTGCACTAATGTTCGTAGCTTTAATTGTAAACGTAACTGGAACACTTTTCAGGGGAATAAGCAATTTTGCGAAAGACCGTAAAGAGATTTACACGATTTATCCTGCCTTGATCGGCATGGTAAGTGACGTTGGCTCTGTTGTCGGCTCTACAGCCACAACAAAACTCGCTTTGGGTTTACTTAAGCCTTCTTTTTCTTCCATGCGAAACCATGCGAAGAACATTTTTAGTGCTTGGACCGCTTCAATTATAATGTTTGTTGTCTTAGGACTCTCATCTCTGTCACTGCATGGCGTTTCATTGCCCTTTTTTTCAAGTTTTATTTCTGTCTTGCTAGTTGCAAACGTCATTGCTGTTCCCGCGATAGTTTTAATATCCTATGGGGTTTCGATTCTTACTTTTCAGAAAGGTCTGGATCCAGGTAATTTTGTTATTCCTATTGAAAGTTCCTTTGCCGCTAGCGTAACATCAGTTGCTTTACTTGCGGCTCTACTTCTGGTAGGATCGCTATAGTATGATTAAAATATTCCATAATCAATATTTAACCGCGGAGGTCCTCTCGTCGCATGCCACACTTTGAAAGAATACGGTACAAACCTATACCTGTCCGTGAGCTTTTGGTAGAAATGAAGAACCTTTCCGAACTGATGATAGACTTGGCTTACTCCGCCGCTTTATTTAATGACAAAGAACTCGCTGAGGTCGTTCTGGATCTTGAGAGCCGCGTTGACACATTAGCTTACCTGTTGGATATGGAAATCATGGTCGCCTCGAGGGGAGACCCTAAGGACGCTGAAGCGCTGATTGGAGTTTCTACGGTGGCTGCTGCCACAGATAAAATCTCAGATGCTGCTGCGGATATTGCCGCCATAGTTACGCACAATATTGGCGTACACCCTATAGTTAGCGCGATTTTCGAAAAAGTTGAAGAGCGCCTCATGAAAGCAACCGTGAAAGAAGACTCCGTAATAGCTGGGAAACAGATATGCGCGCTTGAGTTAGCCGCGAGGATGGGCGTTGACATTATCGCCATCCGTCGGAATAAAGATTGGATAATAAATCCTGAGGAAACTGAACGAGTTTTTCCCGGAGACGTTCTGATAACGCGCGGAGCTCCTATAGGCATTAAGGCATTCAAAGATCTAGCCGAGGGAAAACTTGCCAAAGCGGAGGAATCAACATGACGGAGCAGAAAAGGTTCGAAGAAATTGTTGCACGGTTCGTCGAGCTCAAGGATACTTCTGAGTTGATGATGAATTTGGCTTATTCTGCGCTCTTGTTAAACAGCAAAGACTTAGCTGAAGAAGTGCAACGCCTCGAAGAATACGTGGACCAGCTACACACAGATTTCGAATTGCTTGCTTTAACAAGCGATTTCAAGAAAGAAGAGGCGTCTGGCTTTTTAGGACTAATCAGGCTGGGTGTAGCAACTGAAAAAATCGCGGACGCCGCAGCCGAGATGGCTGAAGTTGTTTTGAGAGGTATTAAACCGCATCCAGTGTTGAAGCTCACCATAAAAGAAGCGGAAGAAACTGTTACCCAAGCCTGCGTGAGTGAAAATTCTCCCCTAAGAGATAAAACTCTGAAGGAAGCACGTGTGCATGAGGAAACAGGCATGTGGGTTCTAGTCATAAAAAGAGGAGAAAAATGTTTACGCCCCAAAGCCGATTCAAGAATTCAAACAGGCGACATCCTGATAGCGTCGGGCTACGCTGAAGGCGTCGAAGCCCTCAAGAAACTCGCTTCTCCAGGCGCGCTCTGCTCAGTTGAATAGCTATGATACTTATTTTGATTTCATTAACACTATAAGCCTGTAGTTGGTTACTTTCTTAGAGGAGGGCTGGCTATCTCTCAAACTGAAGAGGAAATGAAAAAAAACGACGGCTTTACCTGTCCGAATGCCTCTTGTAGGAAAGTTTTCGCGAAACCCCTTAAAGCTTTGAATCTACATCTTGGCTCCGAAGGATTCTACGATGCGTGCCCGTACTGTTTAACCGAAATAACCGCGGAAGACGAAAAAGCTGAGGACCCCTCTCTCGAAGAGAGAGTTGAATCCTTTGAAAAGCCATCCTCCTGTCCATACCACATGGGGTATCTTTGCGAACGGCCAGCAAAAGACAAAATCCCAGATGACTGCATGGTCTGCAAAGATATAGTTCAATGTATGTTGAAGAACATGAAAAAATAGGCTGTTATTCCTGATATAGCGCATACACCTTTAGAATTGTCTAGTTTTCCATATTATTAGGCACGGAAGATCCAAAAATGCTTTGGATTGTAAACAATTATTTGTGCCAGACTTAATTATAATAGCGTTGAAAATCAAGTTAAGAATTTAAAAAAAAACAAAGCTAGGAGATTGTTGCTTGTAGGTTGTGCAGAACTACTTGTTAACGTTTTTAGCTTTTTCTTTTCCTTTCAAGCTTTTTCTCTTCTACGTTGGTCTCTGCTGGTGCTTCCCCTGTTTTAGGCTCTTCCATCTTCGGCTCTTCTACCTTTGGTTCTTCCTTCTTCTCTTCCATTTCCGTTGTTATTTCTTCAATGGGCTTTGGCGGCGGTGTAGTGGCCATTGTCCAGCCAATCCATGCACCTATAGCCATAATTGCGACGAATGCTACGAAAACCGGTACAGCGATTACCCAGAACTGAACGCCAGCGGTATCAGTGATTAATCCCACTTCTATGAGCCATTGCGGATAGAACAGCGTTACCAAGTAGAATACAGCGACAAGTAGACATACGATGAATATTGCTCCACCTATTGCTTGATCTTTGCTAACCATTCACGATTCACCACTTATAAGCCATGTTTATTATCTCAATCAATTTAAAGTTTACCGTGTTTGCTGATATATATGCGCTATGTGGTTCCCATTTCCCACGTTGCCAAGTATTTCTGCTGTTCAGGCGTGAGTTTATCGATGTTTATTCCCATAGCTTTGAGTTTCAGCTCAGCAACGGTTTCATCGATGTTATTGGGAACAGTGTAAACTTTCGGGGCCATTTTCTCTGTTTTAGCCATGTACTCTACGCATAGTGCTTGGTTTGCGAAGGACATGTCCATGACTTCGGACGGGTGTCCTTCTGCGGCTACTAGGTTTACAAGTCTTCCTTCGGCTAGGAGGAAAAGTTTTCTATCATCTTTCAGGGTGTACTCTTCCAAGTTTGGCCTCATTGTTCTCTTCGTCGTTGTCAGTTCTTCTAAGTCTTTCAGGCTTATTTCCACGTTGAAGTGTCCGCTGTTGGCGATTATGGCACCGTCTTTCATTTTTTGCATGTGTTCTCTTCTTATGACGTTGATGTCGCCTGTGGCTGTTACAAATATGTCGCCTATGGCGGATGCTTCGGCCATTGGCATTACGCGCACGCCGTTCATTACCGCTTCTAACGCTCTGAGAGGGTTCACTTCAGTTACTATCACGTTTGCGCCTAACCCTTGGGCTCGCATGGCTATGCCTCTTGAGCACCATCCGTATCCGCAAACCACGAAGGTTTTGCCTGCCAAAAGCGTGTTTGTGGCTCTTATAATGCCATCAATGGTGCTTTGGCCTGTTCCGTAACGGTTATCAAACAAGTATTTCGTGTAAGCATCATTCACGGCTATAATGGCGTTTTTTAGGCTTCCAGCTTTTTCCATAGCCCGCAGCCGCAGGACGCCTGTGGTTGTTTCTTCGGTTCCGCCCTTAACGTTCTCTAAAGCCTCCGTCCGCTTGCTATGCAGTGTGCCAACAAGGTCTGCGCCGTCGTCAAGAGTTATCACAGGTTTGTAGTCTAACACTTTGTCGATGCACCAGTAATATTCCTCTGTTGTTTGGCCGCGCTGTGCAAAGACGTGGACGCCTTTTTCCGCTAAAGCGGCTGCCACATCATCCTGAGTGGAAAGCGGGTTGGAACCGCACAGCGCGATTTGGGCGCCTCCAGCCATAAACGTGTCTACTAGGGCGGCAGTTTCCTTCGTTACATGGAGGCACGCACCTAGTGTGAGCCCTTTAAGTGGTTTTTCTTCACTGAATCTGTTCTTGATTTGGTTCAAAACTGGCATGTGGGTCGAGGCCCATTCGATCTGTAAATGGCCTTGTGGCGCTAGCGATTTGTCTTTTACTTGGAATTCTTCCATTATCGTTTACCTTCTTTTTAGGAAAGAATACTGTCTGACTATTTAGCTTTGCTTTAGCCTTGTAATAAAACATTTACTAATCACAAGCAAACCTAAAATCTAGTTCGTTGTGGCGCGCAATAATAATCGTCGGTGTACTCTGTGTGCCCTTCAAGAGCCAAGCTCGAAGTTTTCTCGCTGGAAAAGTTTAATTATGCTTTGCCTAACCCTAATTGTGAGGTGTGCAAATGAGGGAACCTTTTGCCAAGTTTGTTAAAACACAGCTAGGATCTGGGACTTTGCTGATTACCTGCGGGCTTCCAGGAACTTGGAAAACAGAAACTTCAGAGGAAATCTCAACGATTAAGGGATACCCCATTCTTCGCAGCGATTTGATTCGATTGGAAGTTCTCAAGAATGAAGATGTGTTCGATGTGAAAGTTGCAGGAAACATGAGCAAGCGGTTGTCAGTCTATGATGAATTGTTTCGTCGAGCAGATGATCTTATTGGGAAAAGTAAAAAAGGCGTGATTTTGGATGCTACTTTTGTTACTCAAGAACTGCGAAGGCGTGCTGCTGAGATTGCAGCGAAGCACGGCATGACTTTTGTGATACTTCAAACCAGTTGTCCTCAAGAAGTGTCCGTTGCGAGGATTCAGAGAAGAACTAAAGAGAAATATGAGTCTAACGCTCTGACCGTGGAGGCATATCTTGCCAACAAGAGCAAGTTTGAACCAGTCGACATAGATGCCTTGAAAAAATTGTATCCGCAGCTCAAAATAATGCATTTGATAGTTGACACGTGCCATGATTCTTCCGAGGATTGGTACGTGATCGGGATGGAAAAAAGGTAACTGGGCACTGTTTCATCATGATAATAGATTTGCATATTCACTCGAAAAGTTCTGATGGTGCCTTGACTGTTGAAGAAATTGTTAAGGAAGCTAAACTCAGGAATATCGGGTTTATGTCGATTACAGATCACGATTCGATTGGCTGCCAAGAGATAGCCATGGATTTGGCTGGGAAAGCTGGAATTCGCTATGTTTCTGGCGTTGAATTGAACGTAACCTTCTCGCACCCAAAATATCATGAGGGCAAATCGGCATCGTTAGATTTCTTGGGTTACCAATTTGACGCAAAGAGCCAGGAGTTAAAGGAGAAACTCCAGCAAATGGCGAATTATCGAGAGGAAAGAGCAGCAAAAATTTTAGCTAACCTTAATTCAGAATTTGAAAAAGAAGGAATCAAAAAACTAACGAAGAACGATTTTGATGAGATTCAAGCTTCCGTTGATGGAGTACTCGGGAGGCCTCACATAGCGGACTATTTGGTGAGAATAGGAATTGTTAGAAATAGACAGGAGGCTTTTGATAAGTATCTTGTGAAGTGTGATGTTCCCAAGTATCCGCTTCACATTGAAGATGCTTCTAGGCTGGTGAGAGCTGCTGGAGGAAAAATCGTTTTGGCGCACCCAAACGATCCTCATGGGACCTCTCTTGTGACACTTACCACATCACTGCAGGAGCAGACGGAGATACTAGAAGAGTCAATGTTAACACGCATCGATGGAGTAGAGTGTTGGCACTCCAGAAACGACGCCCAAACAACTGCGCATTACGTAAAGTTTGCACAAGAACATGGATTAATCATGACTGGAGGAAGCGATTGCCATCAAAAGCCAATCCTCATGGGAACAGTTGAAGTCCCGGGATATGTAGCTGATCAATTCCTTAGTTAAAGAATTTTCGCGTAGGTAGACGCTAATTTGAAGTATGCGTTTGCTTCTTTCATTGCTGCACTTTTTTCCTCTTTGCCTACATTTGGGTCTTTAAGTTTGAAACTGATGACTTTTCCCCGCACGTATGCCCGATAGCATTTGTAGAAGGGTAGAAGTTTCGTTAACTCTGGGTCTCCAGAATATTCGATGTATTTCTCAGCAAAGAAGCTAGATAGATCAGCTCGTTTTTTGAAGTCTAAATCCATCGCTAAGAAAGCCACATCAGAGGCAACGTCGGAATACCTGAATCTTTCGTTGAATTCTATCGCGTCGAAAATGTAGACTCGGTCTGTAACAAAGATGTTGCCCGAATGAATGTCCCCGTGGCAATCTCTAACTCGGCCTTCTTTCATCCTTTTTTCAAAAAAGGACACATTTCTTTTCATGAAATCGCTAATTCTTTCACGGATTATCTCGAAATCCTTCCTGGATATTGTTTTGCCAATGTACTCCTCAGTTTGCTCTAAATTCTCTGTCCAATTAGTTTCTATGACAGCCAAGGAGCCAAAATCGCTTATTCTCTTATTGGTTTCCGCTTTTGAATGGAAATCCGCAATTGTTTTTGCTATTCTGCTAATAAGCTCATTATTCACCATGTTCTTTCCGAGAAGCTGGCTCAGCATTTTCTCTTGGGGAATCCTCTTCATCTTCACGGCGTATTCAACTGTCGCTCCTTCGCCTTTTATTTTGATTATATTTGATCTGTTGATGGGAACAACCTCGACGTACATGTCCCCGCACAGTCGTCTGTTAAGTTCTAACTCTTTTTCGCAGAAGAAACGTCTCTTTTCGAGAGTGGTGAAGTCTAGGAATCCGAGGTTCACAGCCTTCTTCACCTTGTAAACAAAGTTTTTGGTCAGAAAGACGAAGGATATGTGGGTCTGAACCAGTTCAATTTGACCTGGGTCTTCGGGATAAGCTTCAGGCTTCATTAAGGCTTCCACAACTTGCTTCTGAACTAGCATTTGTCGAATCTGCTTCCTCTAAGGAGTTATGCACCCTTTAAGTTGTAAATACAACTTCAACGGGCAATATAGAATTTTGGGAGCATTTAGGTGGGGTTTCTGACATATTCCGATATCGGAATTAAAGGATAAATACAGATTCCAAGTAACTGTGCTTGGTGGAAAAGGTGAATATTGAGACCGTCGAGGACTTGAAGAGGGCTCTTAAGGATGTAGGCTACTCCAACAAAGCAATAACAGAAATTATGAAATGGTACACCTCAAAAAAGCCACCCATGACTTAACATAACTAAAAAACTACCACCATACTTCTCCATTTGCATTCAGTTAGTAGCATTGCCTTTTCATCGAGAGATTTTCTGGGCAGCTATTTTTTAAGGTAGCCTAAGACTGCGTTCGCTTGTTCTTTCAAGATGCATCTGGATTGTTGCAGCGCTACGACTATTTCGGAAATTTTCGCCAAAGCATGGACCTTGAAACCTAGCTTTTCGAGGTTTTCCCTGCCTCCTTGCTCTCTGTCAACCACAACCACCAAATGCTTAACGTGTGCACCGAGTTCTTCCAGCGGCTTTATTCCTTCAAGCTTCGATAAGCCTTCACTGATCACATCATCAAAAAACAGTATGTTCTCGCCTTGGGCTACTTCTGCGCCCGCAATTCTGCCCGTTACGCCATACGCCTTTGCCTCTTTCCTAATCACAACGCATGGCAAGTCCACCTTGCAGGCTATGCTGGGCAGAATCAATGCGCCTTTAAGCTCAATAGAGGCTAACTTGTCTATTTTATCAGAAACCATTATCTGCCCAATTGTGTCTGCCGCGATTTCTGCGATGCGACACAGTTTTTTTGGAGTTGAGAGCAGACGTGCAAGGTCAATGTAATATGGGCTAAGCGCTCCAGACTTAATTCTGAAGGTGCCAAACTTCAAGCATCCAGACCTGTAAAGGGCGCCAGCAACCTTGTTTATAACTGCAGACATTCTGGGATTCCCTGAAGTGAGTGGCGTCTCACGAATTTAATCCTTTACCACTCACAATAAAATAACCTCACAGGTCAATGCCGAAATCAATTCTATAAATGAGGGGCTATATTTTCCGCACAGACAGCCTTCCACCTCAGCACCAAATTTGTCAAAAGATATATAACGCGCCAATTCAGTATTGGTAGAAAAGTTTGGAGGTCCAGACAATTGGGTGTCCTAGGAAGAGACAAGTTGAAGGAACTTATCGACAATTACAAGTGCATATACCCTTACGATTACACGCTGCTCGACGGAGATGGCTACATCCTAACCGTCAAAGAAGAAACAACCGTACACTACTTGGAACACAAAAACCTAGTGTCCTACGAAGTTGTTTTCACCCCGCCAAACTACGTGGCACACTTAACAGCCAAAAGCAAATACGGCAGAATGGGCTTATCCTTCCTGAACGCCGCCAAAGTGCACAGCGGCTTCATCGGACGCCTCGTACTTGAACTCGTAAACCTGAGCAACGAGCGTCGCCCAATAATGATCAAACGCGGAGACCCATTCATGCACATGGAATTCATCACACGAGAAGGGGAACCCTCACCCTACATGGGCGAATTCCAATTCCAATATTTAAATGATGAAGAGATACAAATGTACATTCCAATCTTGCAAAAAGTTTTTCCGAATTTTGAAGAACTTGCTAAAACGTGGTTCAAGAACAAGAGACTCCAAGTATAGCTGCCAATTTTTTCTATTTTTGGAAAATGTGGATTTCTCGACCAATCTTGTGCCTTTCCTCAACATCAACAAAAGAAGCCATTTCCATCAGATTCTCCTGTACCCCGCTATCTTCGGCAAAAATCCTTCTCTGAAATAGATACACTTTTTTAAAACCAGTTTTCATAGCTTCCTCTCCGATTCGCATAGTCACTGGTTTTCCTGAACGCGTTTTAATGTAAGGCGCTACCAGCACCAATCGCCCATCTCCCTTCAGCAGATTATACGCTTCTTCTAGAAAACTGTAGTACAGCGGTTCGAGTTTGCCAATTATTTTTGTTGCATACGGTGTAGTAGCCACATGGCGAAGCGCTGGACCCAAATCGGGTTCTGTTACTATGCAATCCACCTCTTGCTCGATTTTATCCTTCAATCGGCGTGCGTCTCCTGGCAAAACTGTAAATTCTGCCTCCTTGAGGGCATATTCTCTTTTGAGCCACTCCAGGTTCTCTCCGGCAGCTTTAACGCACCACGGGTTTATGTCCACGCCGAATACTTTTGCTTTAGCGAGCAACGCTTCTTGGAGGATTGTGCCCACACCACAGAACGGATCAAACAGAGTCTTTCCCGGTGTGCAGGAAGCCAAGTTTATCATTATCCTCGCCAGCCGAGGCGGCATGGCAAAAATCTTACGCTGATTTGGTTTGCCTACATCGCGTTTTTGGAACTCAAAGGGGTTATGCACGGCTACAGTTGTGGCTAGCAACGTTTGGTCTATGCCTACGCAGAACAGTATTTCAGCTTTGTTCTCAACCAAGTTTTTCTTTAAAACTTCAATATGGGTCAGTTGTGGTTGCTCTCTATTTCTAGAGAATCCCATGAAATTTGCTTTCTTGCCATGTGCCGCCAGTTCACGTTTTAATGAACTCCCAACAAAGCGTTGCATGATTTTGGAAACTGTTCGCAAAGCCTTTTCTGCGCAATATACGCTCACTCCAAAAATAGATTTCCCAGATGCTAATTCAAACATTTCATCGATTGGAATGTTTGACGTAATGCTGTTTTTGATTTGCTCTTGAGCCTGTTTGTCTTTCTGAAGAAACGCCTTTTCAACAATTGCCGTAGCAAAATCTGTGGTTACATCGCCTATCTTTATGATTCCACCCAAATCTGCAATAGTTGCAGCGTCTGTTTTGTTCTCGCTGCTGACTGCAAAGAATGCTTTTGAGAAGGCGCATATCTCAAATTTGACTTCTCTTGCTTCAAGGAACGAGACAAGCTCCGCTAACGATAATTTCCAATTCTTCCCTGGAATAAACACGTGAGTGATCTGACTAGTGCTGGTCATTCTCACAAATGCTAAAGCAGTTGTTAACTATATAAGTGAGCAACAGTTTGACGCAAAAGAACCGTCGCATGCTTAGCCAAAAAGTCCGAATAAAGGCAAAACTCGTCAGGCGAAGTTACAAATCGTTTAAATATCGCTTAGGCTGTAAGCTACAAAAGGGATGTTGCATGCATGCACGCAATTACAGGCCTGTGAAAGGTCAGGCTTACACAAGGAAAAAGTTCGCCAAGGGTTTTCCACCCCCGAAAATAGTCAAGTTCACCATGGGGGATACCAAAGCAAACTTTGAGTACGAAGGGCAACTTATTGCTTTGAAACGGGCTCAAATCCGTCACAGCGCCTTAGAAGCGGCACGAGTGGCAACAAACCGTGTCCTGATTGATAAGCTCGTCAACGATTATTTCATGCGGGTTCTTCCATATCCTCACATTATTCTCAGAGAAAACAAGATGATCTTTGGAGCTCACGCTGACCGACTTCAACAGGGAATGCGCAGGTCTTTTGGAACCGCGATTGGAACAGCAGCCCGAGTAGAACCCAACCAAGCGATTATAATTGTAAGGGTTAAAGCCAATGGCGTGGAAACAGCCAAAGAATCCTTGAAACGAGGAAGCGCAAAGCTCCCCATCCCGTGTAAAATAGTAATTACGAAAGTTCAATCTCCAGACGTAACCGACAAGGCGGAGATGGAGACGGCTTGAGCACCAAAAAAGATCTGGTCTTATGGTTTGAAAATCTGAGAAAAACCGACATTCCCATTGTAGGCGGCAAGAACGCCAGTCTCGGGGAAATGACAAACGCTGGAATACCAGTTCCTCCCGGCTTTGCCGTAACGGCTTACGCCTACGAAAAATTCATTGAGGAAACGCGAATAGCCGAGAAGATTTACAGGATAATCAAAGAAACAGTCACCGACCCAAATAACCCAGAACAATATGACACAGCCTCAAAGAAAATACGTGCGCTCATAGAAGCATCCTCAATGCCTAAGGACATCGAGAACGCTGTGAAATCAGCCTATAAAGAACTAAACAAAAGGCTCAATCTGAAGGACGTTTTTGTTGCCGTGAGATCCAGCGCCACAGCCGAAGACCTACCCGACGCGTCTTTTGCAGGTCAACAGGAAACTTTCCTGAATGTTAGAGGTGTTGATGAACTTCTTGAAAACATTGTGAAGTGCTGGTCCAGCCTCTTCACTCCCCGGGCAATCTTTTACCGAAATGAAAAAAGTTTTGCCCATGAGAAAGTCTTCATAAGCGTTGGGGTTCAAAAAATGGTGAATTCCACAGCCGCAGGAGTCATTTTCACGTTGAACCCGGTGACAGGCGACACTCGTCATATAGTCATTGAGGGCAATTATGGTCTTGGTGAATCGGTCGTTTCTGGGTCAGTCACACCAGACGATTTTATAGTTGACAAAGCGTCGATGAAAATAATCGAGAGGCGAATCTCCAAAAAGACAATACAGTATATTCGCAATCCTCAGACTGGTAAAACGGTTCATGCTGACGTACCCGTTGACAAGCAAGAGCAACCCTGCGTGAATGATGAGGAGATTCTTAAGCTAGCAGAACTGGCCAAGCGCATCGAACAACATTATGGAAGACCTCAAGACATAGAATGGGCTATTGACCCAGACATACCATTTCCAGCTAACATTTTTATAGTGCAGTCGAGACCTGAAACAGTCTGGAGTGCACAGCAAGCTCAGGCGCCGACAAGAGAAGTTGGAGAAGCGAAAAACATGGAAATGAAAGTTGTTATTAGAGGAGTTGCGGCTGGCAAGCGAGGATATGGCATGGGCAAAGCCAAAGTCGTTGCAAACCCGACAGAAGCAGCTAAGGTCATGCAGAAGGGCGACATACTCGTCACAGAC
>Ga0315289_10003306_pt1 | contig 24469 bp, 46 predicted proteins | sample YL17G11_40_MG_FD_203452 | JGI IMG/M metagenome (GOLD analysis project Ga0315289, IMG submission 203452) | Sediment microbial communities from Yellowstone Lake, YNP, Wyoming, USA - YL17G11_40 | ecosystem: Environmental > Aquatic > Freshwater > Lake > Sediment | place: USA: Wyoming | collected...
TATTTTCCCTGTAGAGATTTTATGTATATTAAGAAAGTACCTCCTCCGATTTTTTGTGATATTTTAATCATATTTTCTTTAAATTCATATTCATTATTGAATTTAAAATTACCACAACTTAGAGGTTCATCATTTATATTTCCTGTTATTTTTTGAACTAAGGCTACAACTTCTCCGTCTGTTTTTTCTTTTATTTTTTCAAATATTGTTTTTTTCCTTTCAATTTCGCATTTTAGTATATTGCTTAATTCAGATTCAAAATACCTGCTTAAAATATTCCTTATTAATTTGCTAATCGTTAATTTTTGTTTTTTCGCATATTTTATTATCAATGAATAAATCTCGTCATTTACCTGTACTGTTATATTGTTTCTGTTTTGTTTGCTCATAGTATCTCCCCTTTTTTTATTTAAACTAGGATGTAATGAAAAATTATTTTGTCCAAATCCGTAATTATGAAATTTTAAACCTGTTGTCATATATTTTTTACTTCTTTTAAATGTTCCTCAATATCTATAGAGGATGGCTCTGTATGATTGTAGGTTTCTAATTTATTCAATAATTTTGTCAAAGAATTGTGCGTTGAGTCCTCTCTTATCCAGTCATTTCCGTTCCGTCTTATCGCATACAGCCAATCATCAAGCTCTCTTTCTATTCCATTCAGCACGTCAATCGGTATCGGAGTTTCCCTTTTCCCGAATCTATAATCCATTAAACTGACAGCTTGTTTTATGTAGCAGTCTAGGAGTATTTTTGCTTTCTCCTCTACGCTCTCTGTTTGTTTTAATTTTTCAATTACTTCTTTTGTTTTCATATTTTTATCCTTTTGACTTCGTTTTTCTTTATGGATTTTGTGAATTTTTTGAAAGCCTTAGCGTCAATAACTACAGGATTTATGACTGTAGCTCCTTTGGCAACTTCGTATATTTCAATTAACAATCCTATTTTTTTCATTAGTCCTCGTTCATTTCGTCAATTTCGTTTTTTAAATTATTTTCTATATGGTCAATAAAACAAGCGATTTCAAGGTAAATCAGGTCAAGCAGATATATTATAACTAGGTAATGAAATTCAAGCCTTGTATTGAATACAAATTTACCCATAAAATATATTGAAGCAGCGCCTATTATTGCAAAGAATATATTTAATAAGTGTATCATTTCAAATAATCCTCCGTCTTGACTTCACGAATCCAACATTGAATTATCTTATAGTCAAAGGAAATTAGTACATCTTTTATCCTATCAACGACTGGCTTAATTTTTTCAACTGGATATGCGGTATGATAATGAACAGTATCAGTCCAAGTCCTATCTCCAACTGTTTTTTCAAAATAAATAACTATTTCCTTGCTAGTAATTATTTCTGCCACGATTACCTCCTATTTTTTGCACTTAATAGTGATTACAAAAAGAAAAGTTTTTGCAGTATCGCAAGTTCCTATCCAGTATATTAGGGTATTATCGGAGCTAAAATAAGTAAACTCCCTCACGTCAAATACCATTTTTGTACTTCCGTCAGTAAAATTCAATTCAAGAGTCATTTTTTATCCAGTACCCTTAATTTTACTTCCTTTCACTCTTTGGCTGGTATGTAATTTTTATTTATGAAAGCTATATTTATACCATAATTGCATAGAGATATAGTGATAGAAAGATAGTCATTACTGTCAAAGCCTCCCATTATGCTAAACAGGGAAAAGTTTTTCGCTCTGCTATCTTTTTGCAACTTCCAAAAATTGATAAAGGTTATCCTAATCATTTGTTTTCAGGAGTATATTTTACATCAAAACGCACTAATCCGTCAATGTTGAATCTGATTAATTCAAGCACTTTTTTCAGGCATTCGCCACATAAATTATTTTCCGTGCATTTGTATTCTCCGTCAATATCCCTGCTGTAAATTACCTGAAAAGGACTGTGAGCGTGTTCGCAATTTTTTATTATACTGGCTATCTCATTCGGCATTTTATCATCCCCTCCTTTTGATTATTTTTTTCTGTCCTGAACCTATCAAAGCCCATCCCAAATTTTCAGGTATTCGGATTGCTATTATCGTGTATCCGTCTTTTTTCTGAACAGCGATTTTGACATCCGAGAAAAACTGCCTGCAAACTCCGTCTAGGATTCCTAGAAATAGTTTAATGGTTGTATCATCCATTCTTTTTGTTTTTCTTCGTTAAGCTCTCTATCTGCGGAGCGATTTTTGCAAAAGTTTCCAGCACGGTATCCGCAACGGATTTTTTTTCCACAAGCTTTTTTCCCGTCTCAAGATTAAGAAATTCCTTGATTGCCTGAACCTCATCCCACAGCTCCAGATAGCTCTCCTGTAGAGACCTTACGTCTCTGATTCTGGCTAATCCGAGAAAACTTTTACCAGTTCTGAACAGCATTGGCCTGACCATTTTTGACCTCCATAATAAGAATTAAGCAGTTTACTTGCGAATACTTATGTTAACTTAATTTTTGGGGTTATCCACAGAGTTATCCCCAAAATGATAATTTAAATGAAAGTAGCTCAAAACCCACGTATTTCCGTATGTTTTCAGCGTTTTTCACAGGGTTATCCACAGGTTTTTGAAAAAGTTATCCCCAAAGTTATCCCCAAAATGATAATCAAAATGAAAGTAGCTCAAAACCCACGTATTTCCGTATGTTTTCAGCGTTTTTCACGGGGTTATCCACAGCCTTTTTTTTAGTTATCCACAGGTGGTTAAAAGTCAACTAATGCTTGAAAACCCACGTATTTCCGTATGTTTTCAGCGTTTTTCACGTTTTTTTTGTCAACCTACTACTACTACTATTCTTTTTTATGTGTAAGTCATAACGACGTTATAACAGAAGCTATGTGTTATAACTACACACTTTTATTTATTAATTATTATATGATGTATATATATAGTGTCTAGATGTAAGGTTTTGACGTTAAGAGACGTAATTAAATGCTGTTTATAAAAGGGAAAAAAATTTTTTTTTCACTTTACGCCTGATTTCTCCTCGTATTCAAGAAATTTGTCTATCAGATACCTGTTGAGTTTACTGACGGAGATTTTTTTTTCTCTAGCAACCTTCTTTAGACGCTCAAATTTTTCCCTAGAGATTGTTATTGTGAGAGTGCAGTCAAAGTTTTCAGCTTTCAAATCTTTCCAATCAAATAATTTATTCTCTCCATTCATATTATTTTTTCTCCATTCAAGATTTTTTTCTCAATTAAACCCATAATTGCATTAATTAATTCCAGCTTATTCGCCTGTCCAACAAATCCTATCAGGCCTTTTCCGTACAGATACTCAATCAGATTGTCCAGCTCTGTCTCAAGCTCAATCCTGCTTATCATAATCCGCTCCTTTGTTTTGCCAATCGGTTATTATTTCTTTATCATCAGCAGTCCTGATAAGAGTTATATTTTCTTTTTTTCTTACAGTATCACTCCCCTTGATTTTATAGTACAGGATTTCATCAGAGACAAAAAAATTAAAACTCTCAACATCTTTTAACAGTATAGTATAATGCCCTGATTGAAAAACAATTAAATTCATTCAAGCTCCCCTTCAAAGTACTCTAATCATAACAGGCGATTAACTGGCAAAACCTCCTGTCAGCGTTTTGCAACCGCCACAATGACTCTTTGCGAGCCAGGTGTGTTGGCTTAGGCTAGTCAGACCTACCGTTTCGCTGTCCTTTCGGCTATGATTAGAGCTTGTATTTAATTTCGGAAATTCCTTTATCACTTTCTGATAATGTAAATTGTCTTTTAAGAATATCGGTTTTTTTAAACTGTAATTGTACTCAAGAAATTTATCAATCCATTCCTTTTTATGTACAGGCTTAGGAGTGAGGCCTCCGACAATTATCCAGTTTGCTAGAAAAAAATATCCAGTATCTATCCAGCCAAGTACTGGCTCTACCGATAAAAATTTCAAATTATTTCTTTTTAACCTTATCAACTCTACCGCAGTAAACCAATCCTTATGGCTTGAAACACTAGCTCCGAGCCATACATTTTTCGGATACTTAAAGTGCCTGTACCCTGCTGGAGATTTTGTCAAAAACATAAAAGTATGTTGAGGGCATTTACGGACAACTTCCAATATCCTATCTACCCAAGCTCTAGGAGTCCAGTCCGCAAACAAATCGCACATACTACCGACAAATATCCTCTTAGGCCTTTTCCAGAGCAGAGGCCTGTTAAGCCTTTCAGGATGAAAGCGTACATCCTCAAATTTAGCAGTCTTATGAAAGCGTCTAAAAAATTTTTTCGCCCAACAGTATGTACAGCCACGCTTACATCCCTCAACAGGATTCCAGCTTACATCCCACCATTCAGATTTTTTACTCATTTATCTTTTGTACCTCTAGAAATGTAATCAATCTCTGCCTTTCCTCTGATAACTTTTTCAGCTCGCTCCTGACACAATCATCACAACAGCATTTAATTCTTTTGTCTTTGTAATCAAAAACCCTAGTGATAGACCACTCCGCCTTTTTACCATTACTACAAACACAGTCATTCATATTTTGTCTCCTCTCAAAAGCAAGGTATCAAAGTATCAAAAACTTTTTTTATCGCCTTAAAACGCAAGCCACGCAATATTTTTTCCGTCAATAAGTCAATATTTATTCCAATTCCAATAACTAAGCCACGCAGGGCTACCGACGTTATACGTCATATTGTAGGCCATATTGTCCAATGTTTTTTTAGTGATTGTCATTCTCTTTTTCAGCTCAATTAATTTATTCGCTATAACCTCTCTTGGTTTCCAATTACAGTTTAGTATATTCTCAAGGTTATTCTTACACATCATCCACGTTGTATAAATTGACTGCACTATTTGAGACTCCATTTCTTGCTCTCCCCAACAGTCAACAAATTTATTTCCGTATTTTTTCCATATAAGTATCCGCAGAGGCACAACATAATCCAGCCAAGTACTCTCGTTTGTTCCATACCAAATATCAAAATAGGCATAATCAAATTTTGCCTTTCCGCTTTTCAAATAGTCAAACAAATCAGCCTTGACAATATTTATTCTACGAGGATTAAAATTTTTTATTATGTATGGCTCTACCATTTCTATAATTTCTTTTTCAATCTCCACTACTGTTATTGATTCCACTTCTTTTTTTCTCGCAAGCATTGAGGCTATATATCCCAAACCCAAACCGCCAATCAAGACATTTCCCCTGGCGTTTTGTATTCCCGTGTTATGCAAAAAAATCTCTTGAGGGCAATCGCTCATCAGAGTACCGCCAGTTTTTCTCTCTACCAATTTATGCACTATCCTGTCTCCGTCAAGTATGAATTTTGTAGGCCTGACTCCCATCATAAAAGTATTTCTCAAACTCACTACAGTTATCTCGCTCCCTGATTTTAAAACCTCTCGCTCAATTTTGAATTTTGACTTTTTCTGTTCAGGTATATCCAGAGGAGACAAAAAAGAAATATTTTTGTCAAGCTCTTTAAAGGCCAGAGTATTCATATTATATCTCCTATTGAAAAGCAAGGTATCAAAGTATCAAAAACTTTTTTTATCGCCTTAAAACGCAAGCCACGCAATATTTTTTCCGTCAATAAGTCATTTATTCCTGCCCTGCCCTACCGTGTGCAATAGGGCAGAGCAGAGCAGGAATGCACACGCTACTTTTTTACAAAACCTTTTTTCTCCAGCCACTCGTAATAAGCCCTGTACTGAAAACCTCTACCATTATACAAGCCTACATCCTCGCTCTTAGCTCCGAATAGTTTGCAGAGTCCAGCGACTAAAGACAAATCCCAAATTGCAAACTGGCCTAATTGCTCTCCCCAAGAGACAATATCGTATTTGTCTCTAGGAGCAATTACTTCTGGCTTTTCTGTTAAAAAAATTCTAGACTCTTTTTCTTTCAAGCGGAGTATCAGAGATTTTTTCTGCAAATCAATCTCATTATCAATTCCGCTTTCAAAAAGAGCGTTGCGTATTTCAGCCAGCATAAAAATAGTATGGCCTTCGCCCTCTTTTAAAAACATCTGCAAAGACTTGCTAAACATTTTTTACCACCTCCCTGATAATACCATACTACCATATATAATAGGAATTGTCAATAGTTTTATAGAAAAAAAATAATCAGCAAAATACTACAAACATAATAGGGAAATAAAATGTTTTTTCCTATTGACAAGTCATTTTTGTTTTCCTAAAATTCAAGCACAATCTAATCCTATCTTTTCATTTCTCAACTATCTTATCAAATCAAAATCGCAAGGAGGAGTTATGGGTATTTTTGATACTCTGCAAAAAGGCTCTGCAAAATTTTGTCCTTTCTACAATGTATTCGCTCTCCAGCAGACTCAAGTAATTCAAACAGGAGGCCAGAAATCAACAGAGGCAATCCCTTGCCTCAAGGCTTGCGAATTTTATGATGATATAAATAATGTATGCAGTATCAAGCTCGCAATCCAGATATGGATAAATGTTTTCGCAGAAATAAAGCCAGAGGACATAGCCCTGCTGGTACAGTCAGCTCTAAAATATTTTTCGCAAAAAAATCAAAATTAATTTCATAAGGGCGTGCTTATGCCTAGCCAGAATGTAAAAAATTTACTCAAAATTATTTTGTCAGGTATAACAGACAAGGATATAGAAATTGAAGTAAAAGAAACAGACGAACTTATTTTGATACACATAAAACCGAATGACACTATTTTGCGAGCCATAATTGTAGGCAAGAGCGGAAACACCATAAACGCAATAAGAAAAATATTTGAAAGCATAGCCAGATTCAGAGAGGGAAAGCGTATCATAATAGAAGTGCTGTAAACAGTCAGGGCAAGGAAATAGGCAACATATAGCCAAGAAATCGTTGGCGAAAAGGGCAAGGAGGAAAAGTGAAAGATAAATTAATCAATCAGACAGGACACGAGGGAGAAATAAATGATGAAGTACTACAAGAAGAAACTATTTTTGATAAAATAAGCGAAAACATAAAAGGGCAGGCTGTAGCAATCGTAAAAAAGAAACAGGGCTTGACAAGCACAGTTGACCTAGAGTGCGGTACATTCACTTTCACAAGCGAGCTGGAGTTCAGGAGCAACCTTGACACAATAGCAAGGACTTTCAAGGGAGGGATTTACAAAGTTTACGTTAAAACTATGCAGGGCAAATTCGCTCCTGGCATTCCTGTACCGTTATTCTACACTTACGCTGATACTGGCGAAGCTCCGCAGGCAATACAAGCTCCGAACATTACGGTAAATCCTCCTGAAACAAAAAACGATAACGACAATACCAGCTATTTGAAAACCCTGATTGAACTTGAAAAAGCAAAAGCTGACAGGTATATGGATATGCTGTTGAAAAACGAACAGGACAGAGCGAAAAGAGATTTAGAGGTACAGCAGTTTTACAGCCAGCAAATTACAAATATGCAAAATCAATTCACTAATTTTTTAATGGCCTCAAAACAAAAAGAGGACACAAGAGATTCTATAAAAATGATTAAGGACTTGAAAGACGCAGGGTTATTGCCTGAAATGAACGCAAAGCAGGGATTGACAGGCACGGACATAAAAGAACTTATCCTTACTGGCCTGAATTTAGGCCTGAAAAAAGGAGAGGGAGAATTGCCTCCAGAAAACGAGGGAGGCCTGCTGAAAGAAATAAGCGGTATAGTGAAAGCTGTATCGGATATATTTGAGACTCGGAGCAAAATGCTAGGCCAGCAGGCACAGGGAGCTTTAGTCAAGGACAGAATCACGGAAATTAAAAAAGTGCCTCTGCCGAACAAAAGCGGTACAGAGGTATTATCGGAGGAGGGCGTGGACACAAAAATAAAGCCAGACCTTAAAAATGAAGTAGAGGAAGTTGTTTTCAAGGAGGGAATTATACTTGAGAATTTTTGCAATCACGACGTAAACGTGAAAGCTGTAGCAGACGCAATACTCAAGCGTATTCCAGAGGCCTACGATAAAAAACTCGTTGAATGGCTAAAGGCAGAGCCTAACAGGATATACGAAATACTGCCAGCTCTGGCCAATAACAAACAATGGACAGAGGAATTAAGACAAACAGTTATACAGGCCTTGACTCCAGAGCCAGAGGCAGAAATAGGCGAAATCAAGGACGATAAAGACAAAAAGTGATTTTTGCAAAATAAATATTTTTGCAAAGGTACTTGACAAACTTTTATTCTTATGGTATAAACTAGCATAAGCCAGACAGGGCATACATATTTGAAGTTTAAAAACTATCCTATCAAACACTATCTAATCCTTTCACATCCAATCTTTTCAAATTAATCCTATCACATCCAATTAATCTCTAAAAAATTTATTCAGAGGTAAGCCAATTTACTATCCGAGCTTAGCTAGATTTTTTAGCAGTCCTTTGTTATCCGCTATGAATGGCGACAGGAAATTCCAAGACGGAGCTGTATATTCAGTACAAACTTCTTTGGGAGACTCTGGAGTTGACCAAAAAGTTGACCTGATATACAGGCTAGTCAAGGAATCAGACTATCATCCAATCGTAAGAGACTCCGCAGAAGAAATAATCCGCAACATCCCTCCGCAAAAAGAGTACCAGCAAGTAAAAGCAGTTTACGACTTCATCCACGATTACACAGACTACCAGAGAGATATAGCCAGTACGGAGATGTTTCAGGCTTCGTGGCGTGTCCTTGAAAAAATACAAAAAGGCTTGAGGCCACGCCTTGATTGCGACGATATGACAATTCTGGGAATGTCAATTCTCCGCAGTATCGGATACGAGACCAGAGCTGGCGTAAGTTCAACAACAAGCATACCTGAAAGAGACTTCAATCATATATGGTTTCAAGTTTATCTGGCGACAAAAGACGAATGGATTGTTTTTGACGCAACGAAAAAGACAAGACCGCTAGGCCAGACTCCAGAATTTAAGCGAGTAAAAATTTACAAGGAGGTAGAATGATGATACAACGTAAAAGATTTTCCACTCTTGAGGGGAGTTTCTTCGGAGATATTTGGAATACGATAAGTCAGGGAGTACCGCAGGCTGTATCAAACGTGATTGGCGAGGTTCAGCATTCGGCCTCTGGAGCTATACAGGACGCTCTAGGCATAACTCCGACACCTACAGCAACAACGATTCCTCCAGTAATAGTCCAGTCAGCTCCAGCAGTACCGACGTGGATATATTATGCAGGAGCAGGCCTCGTAGCTGTTTTGGTATTGCCTAAAGTTTTGAAAGCAAGACGTTAATTCGGAATGATTATACAAAATCTAGGGTATGATGATATTTTACAAGTCTTTATGCAAAAAGTAATCCTCACTCAAAACGATATTGAGGATTCTTTCAAATACCCTGTGCAATACGAAGTCTCGCCTAGTGCGATACCGACGGAAAGTAAAGAGGAAGTAGTGCCAGAAACGACGGAAATGATAGTAGCAGAGGCAAAGCCAGCGACAAAAATAAATCCTCTGCATTTGATAATAGGAGCGATAATACTTTTATGATTCTAAAAAACTTATCACAAGCAGAAACGGAATTAACTCCGACAAGTGCGGAAGTACCAGCAGAAACAATCATAACTGCTCCAGAGGCACAGATTGTACCTGCTACTGCTCCAGTTGAATTGCCTCCGATTGCTCCAGCGAAAGTTAATTTGACTCCTCTGTATTTGATTGCAGGAGTTTTATTATTCTTATGATTTACAGACGGACACTAGGCCAATTTGAAACCTTAATCGCACAGCTTCAGGCCAGAGTGCAGTCTCACGTAGCGGACTTGCTAAAACAGAGACAGATACTCGTTGACCTTGAAAGCAGATTGAGTACTATGCTCGCAAAGTATTCAACAAGCTCGGATATGCTCAAGCAGTTGCAGGCTGTTTACGGAAAATTAATAGCGTTGAAACAAAAGCAGGACGCTCTTGAAAACACGGTAAGGACAATTTCAGGCCAGATTAGCACAGGTACTACTCCGTCATTATCAGCGACGTATGAAATAACGAAATTGTCTTTTGACATAAATACTCAAATGGCCAACATAGCGAGGCTTGACAGCGAGGTTAATCAGTACGAGAGCGGAATACCGCCAACTCCAGAGACAGTACCGCATTTTCTAGTAAACGCTTTTATATTAGGTAGCATAACTTTATTAATATCATACTTCGCAGGCCAAAAGAGGATTGTATGAAATACGTCAGGCCGAAAGAGATTTACAGAGGCAGAAAATTTATATGGGAAGTGATAACTCCGTCTCAAATAATCAGGGAACAGGCCAGAAAACTAGGACACAAAAAAGTGATTTTCAGGAATATACGCTCAGGCTCGTATGTACTCACTTTCGGATACTTCGGAAAAATTTTAGGACACAGGAAAGGAAAACCCATACACGAATACTACGCCTTAAACAGAATAGGACATCCAGTAAACTTGCCAGTAAGCGACAAGCTCCAGTCTATATTAAGGGAATACTACGGAATTAAAAAATTAAGGAGAGGCCAGTCTATTAAAGTGCCTAAAGAGCTTTACAGGAAAACTACATACGGAGCAAGACGCAGGGTTGCGAGGCTCGGAGCGGAAGATATTGAAAGGTACGAGAGCTTTGGAACAGTAATAAAAATCGTGCCGAAAGCAAGAATAATAAGAGGCCTAGACGGTAGCTTGAGAATAATAACAAAAAGGCCTTTGAGAATACAAAAAATTATACGGAGGTAATACCTATGCCAGAAACAGTTATTTTGACAGAGGGAGGACTCGGAGCAAGGAGAGGACGCAGAGGGAAACGCAGTTTTTTTTCAAGGAAAAGAGGCACGTTGCTTGACGTAAGAGTAGCCAGAAAGATTAAATCTCCTAAAATAGTCAGGAGAGCTTTCGGAAAAAGGACAGTACGCAGATTAAGGCCAGTTTACTACCGCACAAACGGAGCAATACACAGGACTCCATTCGCAAGATTACCAATTTCATCAATAGGAGGTGAAACAGATATGTTAAGCAAGGGATTACCGTCAGGAATTATGAAGCAAGCGTGGCGTGGCTCAAGTAGCAGAGGCCAAGCTATGAGGAAAGCGTGGAGTATGGTAAGAGGACGCAGAGGACGCAGTATCGGACTTCTGAGCGACCTTGACGCAAGGAGAGGACGCAGGAGAGGATACAGGAGACACAGAGGCCTGCTTGAAGCAAGAGCTGGCATTCTGCCTGCTGGTTTACTGCCTGCTCGTGTCAGCCTTATGGATATGGTTGGAGCTGGTACAGGTTTAATCACAGTACTGTATCTACCGAAAATTCTGCCCATTCCAGCGACATTCAAGGTAGGAATACCGAAAATACTTGTATCGCTTGGGCTGGCTGTTATCGGAAGTTTTGCTATCAGCAAACTTCTGAAAAAAGCAGAACTCGGAAAATCGTTTTTTATCGGAGCTATGGGTGGCACTATAGCTATCGCTCTTGACCAGTTTGTACTCGGTGGAGCGGTTGGACTTGCCGACTTTGCAGGAGTTTACACTCCAGAGATGATACGCAGAGGCGGACAGGGTGGCCAGACAGTATCGCAACTTGACGCTATTTACGGAAAGAGCGAGCTGGGCGAAGAAGATGAGGAAGAAGTAATCTAAGCAGTAAAGTTTTAGTAGTAAAACTTTAGCAGTAAAGTTATATAAGGAAAATTTGTATTTTCAGTTATAGAAGTACATTACCATATAAAAAATTCTGCACAACGGAAAACATATAGAAACCGATAGTGCAGAAAACCTAAAAAAGGAGGAAAGGGTAATGGGTACAATACAGACGAGGAATTTGAGCAAAATTTTATCCACACCGACGAACATCCCTGTTGGCAAGGAAATCAGCGTCCAGAGAGGAGAGATGTATTCAACTCTCAAGACGGCTGCTGCTGGAGTACTTACGCAGTTAAATTTCTTTTCGTATCAGGTAGGGCAGGTAATTCCTGGCACAGCACAGACAGCGACAAGAGGACACACAAACGTTGAGACTCCGAACAGAGTGCCTGGCCTCAAGGTTTTTGTTATTGAGGCAGTTTCTCTCGGAATATGGCTTAAACCAGCTTCAATCAACGACGCAACAGTATCCTATCTGAAAGAGCTTGCGGAGATATTTTACGCAGACGCTAATTTTCAGTTAAAGGTTATTGATGTGCCTGTTCTTGAGGGCAGACTTGAGCTATTGACGCAGAGAAACGGACTTCAAGGGGTTTCTGCATTTGCAACGACTGCTGGTACAACGACTATGGCCAATGAATATGCGTACAATGGCGGAGACTTGTATCAGGTAGTACCGACGATAAAATTGACTCCTGAAATGAATTTCAGTTTTATTGTGAGCTTGGCGACTCCCTACACGACAACGATAGATATGACATACGTTGTTAATTTTCACGGACATTTCACAAGGCCTACTCAATAAGCTTAACAGGCTTGTTGGGCTGTTTTCGCAACTTTTGGATTGGGTATTGGAGAGGGAGGGCAACCTCCCCTCCTCCCCTTTCCCGTGTTAAAAATTTATTCATAGGAGAGAGAAAATGAATAGACCATTAGGACAGCAGGAATTTGAAGGCAAAAAGCTTGAGTACACCTACATAGCAAAGACAACCGCTCTGGCTGGCTCTGCACAGATAGAAGTACCGCTACAGATAGCAGACGACTCGGATTTTATTTGTACGGAAGTCTCAAGAGTACGCACAGGAACATTCAAGATAAAAATTCACGACAGCACGGAAGATAGGGAATGGATGAGCGACTTTGTGAGCGACGACAATTTCTTCGGGCTTATCGGAGCAAATCAGAGCATATTGCCGAGAGCATTACCGAGACCACGCAAAGTAAGCAAAAACTCAACGCTCCGTATAACTTTGCTGGATACTTCCACAGCTCCAAATACAATAGAGGTTGCTTTACACGGATTCAAGCTGTATCCGAAATAACTTTTTTTGTAAAACAACTATAGGAGTGCTTAAATGGATTATCCAGACCTGTATCCGCCTCAATCGGTATTTGATTATTTAAGGACTAAAAAACCTTTAACATACAAGCTCGTGCCTCTTGACTTGAGCGTAGTAAGGGATAGCATACCTGAGTCATTTCAGGGTAATTTTATCCAGATACTCTCAATAACTAAGGGAGCTTCAATACAGATAGCTTTCAACGAGTTTGACAGAGATAAGATAACATTCACGGATGTACAGCACAAATTCGGGCTTTACCAAAAAGTATTCTACACAAACACCGCACAGGCAGGAGCAAGTTGCCTCATATTTTTCGGCCTCAACGAGTTTTACATTCCTTTTTTCAAATCCGACATAACAAGCGACCTGATAATAAAGCCAAAAATAGATTTAGTAAAGCAGTACGCCTTAACTGTAGGCAATACTCCCACGCTTTTGACTATGCCTGCAACGTCTAGGCCTGTAAAAGTAGTGATGTATAACAATACTGGCAAAACTATTTATCTGGGCGACAGCTCCGTAAGCGTGGCAGACGGATACCCTTTATTTGACGGACAAAATTTGCCTCTTGACTTTCATCCTCATTACTTGAGTGCAGGGATTTACGCTAGAGTAAGCTCTGGCTCATATACCCTGAATTACTTGGTTTTCGCAACGGAGATATAAAATGAAAGAAAAAAAGAAAAGCACAGGAGGCAAAACTAAAATGGCAAAGGCAATCAAGATTCATAAAAACAGAGGGATGTTTACTCTCGGAGAAGTGCTGTATTTGCTTGAAAAGGCGAAAGTGAAATATGATATAGTTGAAACCGACGACGACTTGCACGAGAAATACAAAAAAGACGATAAGGACAAGGAAGAAAAAAAATAAGTCTCAATTAAATCCAATAAGGGAGGATTTACAAGATGAAAAAAGTAATTTTGCTTTTTGCAGTTGTCTTTTGTTGTGTTGGCCTCGCTGGAGCAGTTGACTCCGTTTATCTCGGAGCGATAAACACCTCAACGAGAACTGCCTGCGTCTCTGGCAGTAATGTAATATCGGATGTCCAGCTCACAAACGGAACTACGATAGCCCTGACGATTGATTTTCTAGTCAATCCTTCTTTGACAAGCAGAGGAACTTACAAGGAAAGCGTTATAGTGGCCTCTGGAGCTACTTCAAAATTCGGAGTGGGGAATGCGGTATTGAGAGATTTTTGCGTCTGCATATCAACCTCTACTCCTCTTTATGATTCAGGCGTGGCGACGACAGCGTTATTGACAGGAACAGTTTTTAAATAAATAACCTATGAAAAAATATTTATTGTTGGCATTACTTTTTAGTACTGCTGTAATCGCTTTCGCTCAATACAGGAAAGTGGAAACGCAGGACGAAAGATATACTGGCAAAACCTATGTGTCCAAAAGAGGTTATATAACTGCTGGCTCAACGATAACCGCTTACGGAGAGGGAGTCAGTATATCTTTTGAGGTAGTGGGTACTACCTGCCAATTCACTTGTAATTGGGGAGACGGACAGGACGGAGATATTTTTGACGCAAACAATGTCTCTGGATTCAGCGAGGATTTTATCGTGCCTGTTTCAAGCCCTACTAAACTGTTTTTTCAGCTTGCGAATGGCAGTACGGTACATTATCACATAGGATATTTGACTCTAACTCCTTAAAATGAAATGTATAGCGACAAGACAAATTCTTTACTGGAGAAATCCAAAAATATCAGCTATTTAAAGATAGAATACCCTCCTATTTTTCAAATAAATCCAAATTCAATCAAAGGAAAAAACTTATGAAAAAATTAATCATCTTAATTTTTATGCTTATTCTATTTTCAGGTAGCTGTTTCGCAAAGACGGAGTTTATTCAAGCTCCCTACAATTTCAATCGCTGGCTGGCCGATATGCAGGCTGGAGCAACCCTGCCTATTACAATCAATGTATATCAGATAAATGTGGGAACTTTTGTATGCACGTCCAGCTTTACCGCAGACACAGGCAATTTTTTAAGAAATTTATGGGTAAGAGGCGAGGCTGTAATAACGGAATTGACCGTAGGCACTACAGTACACGGATTAGTATTTTTATTTGACAGCTCGCAGGGGTATTTTTACGCAGACCAATTATACTGGTATCCCAAAGGGTTTGCGGATAAAACAGCTCCCTATTACAAAACAACGCAATTTAGCTTTTATGACGGAGCTGGACAGCAGAGAAATTATATAGCTCCAGTAATCGCCATAGACAGCTCTTGCTATTTTGATTTTAACAATCAGGGAGTAGGAGCTAACGACTGCTTTGTGTTCAACACTACAAGATTCGGAATAGGCAACGACATAGCTAATTTGAGGGTATTCCTTTCAACAGGAGGGTACTGGAACGACTGGAACGGAGCTTCGCACTATTTTAATGACGGACTGACTCTTTCCTGCACGATTTACGCTCCTACTGGCCGATTCTACGAGATTTTTGTCTCTACCATATTCGGAACGAGTCCAGTATATATGCCTACTGGCATAAAGTTTTCTGACGATACAGTACTTACGTCCACAAATGGATTGGGAGGGTTCACTTCAAGCTCTACAGCGAGAATACCGACTGTTTTTGTTTGTGCCTCAAACGCTCCCCTTGAATTAAAGGCGATAGCGAATTATGTTTGCGACGGAACACACGATTTTACCGAAATAAATAGTGCTTGTGATTATATAAATAAATTAGGCGGTGGCGAAATAATATTGTCCAACGGAAATTTCAGCGAAGTAAGTGTAGGAGGATTTGAAATATATTTGTCAAGCCATACCTGCATAAGAGGTCAGGGAATAGGAGCTACTACATTAACACTTAACGCAAGTGGCGGAGGCGGAGACGTATTTAATGTAAGGAGCGGAGCAAAAAATATCAGAATAGAAAATATAACTATATACGCAAGTGGAAACGGAGGAAATACAATAATAGGGACTGATAATTCAAATATATATATAAAGAATTGTGAATTAACTGGCCTGACGGGTTCTGCGACATTTTCAACTGGCATAAAATTTACCGTAATAACAAATGTCTGGATTCAAAATAACTATATACTCGTAGCAAATCCTGATAATAAGAGCAATATAAGAATAACAAGCGGTAAAAATATATATATAGACAATAACAGTTTATATTTTTCATACAGCACTCCTGGTAGCGATAAATCTGCAATAGGAATTCTTGAAAGCTCTGGAGTTTTCATAACAAATAATTATCTTGATAAAAGTTATTACGGTGTTGACATAAAAAGTACAAACTACAACATCACGGTTATTGGCAACAATTCAAACAGTCCGCAGACAGGATTTAATATTTTGGGTAGCTCTTGCGTAGTGTCAGGCAATAGCGTGTATAACGCCAGTATTTCAAACGCAATAATCGCAATAAACGGAAACAAAAGCGACGTAAACTCTTGGGATAGCGATAATTTCAAGGCCGACGGTAGCGTGGCTATGACTGGGAACTTGGATATGGGAGGGAAAAGTATATTAAACTGCCCTCTAATTGACAATACAACTAACGCTGTGGCTCAACTGGCCATTGATACCACTACGGAGAGGACGGACAGAATCGCTGGCGACGTGGCAATAGGAGGCACTACAAATTATTTATACTCGGAGATACAGTCAACTAGAAATGCTTGCGTGGCAACTGATACCGCAATAAGCGAATCAACTGGAGTGGCAGTAGCACAAATTACAAGTACATACAATTACATAACTACCCTCGTGGCTACGGACACATATACTCTGACAATACCGATAGCTTTAAGCTCGTGGACGGAAACAAGCGATTTTGGGGAATATCCCACACGCTCAACATTCACGATAATTGACCTTGTATTCGTCGCAAAGACATCAGCTCCAATATCAGCTATGACTTTCAGCGTAAAAGACTATGATACAGGAAATAATATTATGAATGGAAGCCTGTCATTATCAGCAGGAACTAGGCAATCAGCAGTATTTACTTCCACAAATACAGTACCTATGGATTGTGGATTAGTTGTAGCTGTAGATTCTGGCAGATGTAATGCTCCAGTACACGCAGTATTCAGGATAAGGAAAGCGAGAGGGCAATAATGAAACTAAAAACTCTTTTAATTGTATTTCTGACTATTGTAGTTGCCTATCTTTTTTCAATCAAGGCTTTTGGTTGTGAAATACTTATTTTCGCAAAAGATACCGACGGAATAAATGGCAGGTATGACATTTGGGATGTTGTTGTTGCTATGCCTGACGGACAAAATTGGGGGAGCGAGGAGCGGAATAAAAACAATTTCTTTATACTGAAATATCCGAATATAAACGCAAAAGAATTTGAAAAATACCTCGTATATGACAGTACTAATAACGTAAGGCGAGTGTACAAAATTGACGACACAAAGCTGGACGTGAAAAACAGCCTTGTTGCCACAGGAACAGCCACAGCAAGCGACACAAAGGAAACATTAAGTACCATTATGGTTAAAAAAATCGCAGAAGTAATAATAGAGCCATAAATGAAAAAAATAATTATAGTCTCCTTGTTATTATTCCTATTCCAGCATTGTTTTGGAGTATCAAGCGGAACATTTACAGTCAATCAATGGGGAACAGGCAATTATACGACACTTGCGAGTGCCGAAAGCGGATTACAGGGCGTTTTGATTTCAACTTGCTATATAGTGATAACAGGCTCTTGGACTGTGGCAGACGGGGTTACAACATTCGCAGGGTGGACAACATTTTCAACTGCTCCTGTTATAGTTCAGACAACAGGGCTTTCAAGACATTCGGGTATATGGAACGAAAACGCCTACAAAATAAGAAGCAATCTTCCTTATGGTATTGGTTTTATTGTAAACATTAAACATATTTATATTGACGGATTACAAATAGATTTACAGGACGGCGACCCTTCTGCGAATGATTGTGGAATATATGAATTATATAATGGTTCAAATGACCAGTACCGTAATTTCAGCAATAATTATATAAGATATAGCGGTTCAACTACCGTCAATTACAACAACAGGACTGGTATGGCTTTGGATTACGGAAAACGTGGTATATATAAAATATGGAATAATATATTGCAGGACTTCTATACGGGAATGTTGGTGGTTTATTGCACGACAGGAAGCACTTATTATATTTACAATAATACTATCAAAGCAAGTCAAAGCGATATAGGAATGAGTCTATCAGCACAGTATTCCGCTACGCAAAGTTATTTATTTTTATACCTTAAAAATAATCTCGTTCAAGGCACGACATTTCAGGGATATGTTTTTCAAACGATTAATTATGGTATTCGTTGCACTTCTGCCTGCAATATTTCAAGCGACGCAACAAGCCCGAATACTGATTATGGAAATTTGACTGTTAGTTTTCTTAATGGAGCGACTAACTGGCTCTTGCTTTCAAGCACAGATACGGTTGCAATAGACAAGGCGAGAGATTTATCGGCAGATAGCGGACTTTCTTTTAATACGGATATAATAGGCACGATAAGACCGTCAGGCGTGGCGTGGGATATTGGAGCGAATGAATACATTTATCCGACAGTATCCGCAACAAAAAGAAGAATAAGAAGGCCGATAGTTTTGGAATAGGAGGATTTTATGAAAAAAATATTTTTAATTTATTTTGTTTTGCTGTTTTCAGTATTAGCTTTTGCAAAAGACAAGCAAGTGGTTTATAACAAGGACACAAAGGAAATAATGGCTGTTAAAATCAGCGAACAGCCTGCAAAGGACGCAGACAGGGTTAATATAGCTTGCGAGGGCGGTATCGTTATTTACGGAGCGAAAAAGGACAAAGTATTGTATATGGCTATTGACGAAAAGGCTATCCCTGCCGATATAATTTCTGGGGAGAAAACATACAAGATTGACACGGACAAAAAAGAAATATTTGAGGAAATCACTCTGGAGGAATAATCATTATGAAAAAACTGGCACTTTTACTTATCCTGCTGTTTTCTGTTTCAATAGCCTCTGCAATCACGATAAAAGACAGCAGTAATAAAGCGATTGGAAGCTTAAAGCTATCAAGCGGAACGACGTACAACATTTATGACGCAAAAGGAAATAAGATAGGAACTTACAAGGCAACAGCTAAACTCAAGAAAGCGAATATGAAAGGCAAAAAATTTAAACTGATAAAAAAATCAGACGGAACTTACACAATTAAGGAATAAATCGTGCAATTCAATTTTACGCCTAGCGACATAGCCTCTGTAGGCACGTTATTTGGAATAGTATTAGTGCTTGCTAAAATCATATTCGGACAGGGAAAGGCAAAACAGAGGGAGGAGAATTTTGTAGAGAAATACGACGATTTAAAAAAACAGGATGAGGAATTTAAGGGAGAGATTAAAATAATCAAGACGGATGTATCGGATATAAAAATCACGCAGGAAAAACATTTCGGCCTGCTTAGTACAAATATAAAGGATATGGAGAATAACTTTTTGAGGGAAATAAAAAAAATAAACGGGAGGTAGAAATGGACATCACAACAATCCTGACACAGCAGTTGAACCAGTTATTGCAGTACTTCAATCTCAATATCATTTTTATCGGGCTTGGTATCACGGAAATTGCAAAGAAATTCCTGCCTGACAATATTGAGGGAAAGTGGATTCCAGTAATAGCGGTAGTGAGCTGTGTAGGCCTAGCCTTTGCTTTCAAAGCCTCCAACGCTCTAGTTGTAGGCCTTTGTACTGGCATATTAATTTCAGGCGGTTATTCAGCTCTTATGAATTTCATAAAGAGCATAGGAACAGGCAACGGAAACCCTACTCCTCCTGCTCCTCCAGTCAATCCGTAAGGGTAAATCATCAGGAGGCCTGTTTTGGCCTCAAATAGAGGGTATTTATGAGCAATTTTAGCTGGTATGACAAGCTTATGCTTTTAGTAGTGCTTGTTTGCTTCACTCTCGTAGCAAAAATGATTTTTGACGTGAAAAAGGGCAATCAGGAGCTACAGAGCAAGGAGCTGGAGATACAGGCCTTGAAAGCGGAAAATGAGACTATGAAACAGGCCATAAATCATCCTGCTACCACTCAAGAGCCTAGTGTGAGATACATCACAAAGACAAAATTTGTGCCGACAGAAATACCCTCCGATAAAGAGCAGGAGTATGTAAATCAAATAAGAGAATTACTTACTAAAGAGACTGATTACAAAAAAACTATAGACGCTCTGTACGCTATGTTTTATACTGGCGAGACTTCAAGGGAAATAGTTATTGAGGGAGGGAAAACAAGCAAGCCAGAAGTGCCTTTTATGAACAGGCCAGAGACTCCGCTCCTCGCTCCAGACTATAAAATCTCTTTACTGACCGAGTACAATACCGACAACGCTTATGGTATCGGATTAGGATATAATTACAAAAGACTGACAGTAGGAATTAAGGGAAATAATAATAATACCGCAGGGATTTTTGGCCTGTGGAAATTCTGGAGGTAATTATGTACTATAAAGTAGTAATAAATCATACTTCAAGAGGCGTGGATGAGGACGACGACAAATTTAGGAAGTTTGATACTACCGACAGAGATTTTTCTACTTTTGCCTTAGCTCTAGCATTCATTAAAGAGCAGGGATATAAAAATCCTGACGTGCAAAAAGATAAAATATACGTTGATTACGAGGGAAAATCAAAACAAGTGGGCTGGATTTTTACTTTCATAAATTCGGATGTATCCCACGCCTCTGAAAAATGGGTACAGGCAGATTGGGTAGAAATTTTTGAGATGTCAAGCAAAAGAATTGATAAATGGGATATATAAAATGCTCGTTTATTGTTTGCATTTGGAACAGGATTTACCGATAGAAATTTGCGATACTCTCAAAGAGGTAGTACTTTTAATTGTGGCTTATTTTTGGCTTTTGGGAGTAAGAAAAAAAGATAAAATAGATTTAAAGTTTAACACGAAAAAAATAGAAATACTACATCAGAGAACAGGTTTTACTATTATGATATATTTGTATATTGGTACTGACGATTATTGTGTTTTCAATCGTAAATTGACAATCGGAGAGCGACGAGAATTTCTTGAGGAACTTAACAAATGGTACGACGTTGGAGCGTGAGGAGGAAATATGACAGAGCCAGAGTTTAAATCCTTAAAAAATAAGTGGCTTGTGGTAATGCCTAATGTAGTACTTACGACTACAATCGATTATGGAGCGTCAAGGCTTGACAAATATTTTCAGGATTTTAACAGCGTGAGATATATTACAAGTGGTATGAGAGACGCAATAGCTCAACTCGGAGTGATTATTGCTTATGCAAAAGCTTATGATATACCAGTAAATTTTGCGAAAGAGGACGTAAACGTAAAATTGCTTTCAACTGATAATTATGTATGGCAGGAAGTATGGAGCAGGCTTCGAGAAAAAGGCTTAATAATAAATCCTCCTTATCTGGCCTCTTGCCTTTACGACCACACTAAAAACGGACAATTTATTAAGGCAGGCACTATCATACCAGCTACGCCTCACTCAAGCGGTTATTGTTTTGATATGTCAGCTTGGAGAGGGAATCAATCGGAAAGTCAAGCAAAGAGCGTGGATGATGAGGCAAAAATAATTCAGGTAGCTATGGACTTGGACGCAGATATAGGAATATTATCCTATGTTATTGAGCGTGCAAATAATTGTCTCCACATTAACATAAGGCCGATAATTAATGTATAATGGAATATCTAATCTTGGGAGCGATATTGCTGGTAGCTTTACTGCCGAAAACAGCAGGCAGGGGATTGTCTCCGAAAGCATACACGGAAAAGCTAATGCCTGTAGCGAAATATATAGAGACAAAGTACGGAATAAAGCCAGAAATAACGATAGCTCAATCAGCTCTTGAAAGCGACTACGGAAATTCTGGCCTGACGTTAAAGGCCAACAACATCTTTGGAATGACTGGAGACACTTGGAGAAAACAGGGAAAGCCTGTTATCTCTATGCCCTCTTACGAATATGTTTTAGGTATTCGGATACCGACAATAAGGTGGTTCAGGGTATATAATAGCTGGAATGAAAGTGCGGAGGATTGGGCGAAACTGATTTCTACTTCAAGCATATACGGGAACGCTTATTACTACGCAAAAAGAGGCAACATAAGCTATTTTGCGAAAGAAATGCAGAGAGTAGGATATGCGACAGATATAAATTATGCGGATAATATAATTAACAGGCACGAGGTTATCGTGCAGTATGTATAGGAGGACTTTATGGCAGAGGAACTTGTACTAATAAAAGATATTGAGACGGAACAGATGAGGATAGGGGATAAATACGAACTGCATTTCACTATTCAAAATATATTTCAGGAGATAGCTGGCTGGTTCGCTCCGACGTGGAGCGAGGAGCAGAAACAAAATAAAATACAAGAAATGATACAAAAATTGCTTGACGAATCGGCCAAAAAAAAGTGGTATAGGATATTAAGCTACAAAGTTGACGGAAATGACCTTATACTAAGGATAGGAATATCTAATCTGCCTCAAGTCAATGCTCAAGGCCAGCTCGCAGTCATTCCTCTTGTGGTTTTGATTATCGTTGGAGCTATAATAGCTATAGGTACTGCAATAGGAATAAATGTTGCAATAAATAAAGCATTCAAAATAATAGATAAAACATCTCCGATATTAATAGCAAGTTTGGTGGGATTAGGTTTATTTTCGTTGTGGCTTGGCAGGCCTCAAAGGAGGGCAATATGATATTAAGCAGGCAATTATTTCAGCAGGGAAACGGAACAAGGCAGAGGCAATTAGCTAGGAGAAAAGTACATATCTCTCTCGGCATAACTCAGGACGAAAAGGATGATATTGGACAGTTTTATGGAATGATAATATCGGCCAGTTTCGGAAATTACAATGCTCCAGACTCCGATTTTATATACTGGTATGACAGGGCTGATAAAGAGGGAGTGTCCTCCGTAATAAACACCATAAGAAACAACGTCAATACCATTCTCGGATTCTACCATAATATTTTACGCAGGGAAGTGTATGCTGATGAGATTGCTGGATATGGCTGGTTTATTCAATTAGCTAAGGGGAATATGACAGCAGACCAGATAGCAAACGCTTTTACAAACAGCGAGGAGTACAAACAAATGGTGGCGAGAGAGCAAAAGGCGACTCTCTACAATCAGGCCTCTCTTTTTGTCTCAAGTTTTTACCGTGCATATCTAGGCAGAGAGCCTTACGCAAACGAGGCTGGTTATCAGATGTGGATTGACAGATATGTAAAAGGAGAACTTAACAAAGACCAAATACAGAAAGCAATACAGACAAGCCCAGAGGCCATAAATAAATTACTTATGGATAAATGGGGAATCGGAGCTGATGAGGCCACAATAAAATTCTGGAGCGACGAGCTTGGGAGTGGCAGGAGGACTTGGGAGAATTTTTACAAAGTTTGGGAGACTACCATAAAACAAACGCAGGCCACATCAGGAGTCAGGGAGGCTTTTCCTAACGCTACAGAGGAGCAAATAAGCAGATTTTCAAAACTTATCGCAATAACTCCGAATCTCAATACAACTATAATCAATCAACTGCTGGCAATAAATCCTAATATCTCCGACGAGGATATAATATCTTGGAGTACTCTTATGACTCAATACGGAGCTGGAGCGGATGATTTAAAACAATTAAGCGAAAATATAACATACACTTTCAGCTCAACAATCGGAAGGAATCCTACAATCCCTGAATTGAGAGATTTTATGAAGTCAATAATTACAAAAGAGACAACGCTCTCGGACTTAAAAAACTTCCTTATGGGTACTGATGAATACAAAAAGCTTTATATTGAGCCTACCAATAACCTGATAAGGATAGCGTTTAACACTACTCTCGGCAGAAATCCCACAGACGCAGAGCTGAATTTCTACAGGACGAACAACGACATCTGGAGGGAAATTGCCTCTCACGACGTACAGAGCAACGAGCTTAAAATTGAGATATTTACAAAATTTATCAAGAAAACTGACGAGTATAAAAAGCTCGCAGAAGTACAAACAGGCCAGAAATTGAGAGCAGACCTGATAACTCTGTTTAATACGCTTATAAGCAGAAATCCGACGGATGAGGAGCTTTCATTCTTATTGCCGAAATTACAGACTGGCGAATTTACGCTTGACAGCATAAGGCGAGACATAATGAAAAGTCAGGAGTATATAAGCAAACATCCGCCTGGAGTTGTCGCTCCTGTTGGAGCTGGTGCAGGCGTAGGCTGGCTCGCAATAGCTGGAACTGTAGCTTTATTATTGCTATGATTATTTCAAGAATTAAACTAGGGAATTTTGACCAGGATGTCGTAACTTCTGCTGTAAGTACTGTAGGAATTGCAATTGGCATACCTCCTATTGTTACAGAGGTTTTTGTAGCCAGTATGAGTGCTTTAGCTAATCAATTATTCTCAGCTCAGCATATATCGGAAATGTTTGGAGCTAGGAGGCCTAGATTTACCAACGAGGAATGCTTGAGGCTCTTAAATTCTATATGGGTAAACAATCTAGGCAAGA
>Ga0315289_10003309_pt1 | contig 24456 bp, 33 predicted proteins | sample YL17G11_40_MG_FD_203452 | JGI IMG/M metagenome (GOLD analysis project Ga0315289, IMG submission 203452) | Sediment microbial communities from Yellowstone Lake, YNP, Wyoming, USA - YL17G11_40 | ecosystem: Environmental > Aquatic > Freshwater > Lake > Sediment | place: USA: Wyoming | collected...
TGTCGCAGATTATTACATTGCCTTTGCTGAACAGTTCGAATATTATGACGGCCCTTTCTGTCTCGATCTCTATTATGCGGTCGAAGCCGTGCTGCCTCACGTCAATCACGCGCTGGCCCTGGACATGCTTGCGGCAGAACATGGCAAATCCCTCGGGCTGCTCCGGAGCTGCACGTCTGTAGTCCGTGATGAACATCTTGCCTGGCTCGAAGCGTACAGTGAACGAGCCCTTGGCAGGAACATATACTTCCAGCCAGACCGCCTTGCAGTCCTGGTAGACCTTCTGGATTTGCCCGCCTATCAGGTTGCGCAGCTCGGCCACTGCAAAGAACACGTCCAATGAAGTCAGGTCACGCATGAAAAGAATATTGTGGACATGCTTTTAATAAATGTATCACAGCAAATAATTCTATGAAGTTCAGAATAGACCGTAAAATTTTTGAAAGGTTCTGGGGACTCCATATAGGCGTTATAATCGCAAAAGGTCTGAATAATGCAGGGATGGCGGAACCGGTCCAAACCGAAATCAGAGAGCAGGAAAAGAAAATTATAACAAAATACAACATTGAAACCTTTTTTCAAGATTCCAAGATCGGTGTCTGGAGGAAGGCGTATCTCGCTTTTGGAGCAAAGCCGAAAGAGAACAGGTCTTCAGTTGAAAATCTGTACAGACTGGTTTTACAGGGCAGGAATTTAAGACACATCAACAAACTCGTGGACATCTACAATCTCATTTCACTGAAACATATGCTCCCTGTCGGAGGGGAAGACATTGACAAGATGAAAGGTGATATCGTCTTGACATTTGCTGGTGCAGGTGAATCTCCAGTCCTGCTTCTTGGGGATAAGGAGCCAAGACCGCCACATGAAGGAGAGGTCATTTACAAAGATGATATTTCTACAATCTGTCGCAGATGGAATTGGCGTGAGGCTGATAGGACAAAACTCACAGAAGAAACGAGAAATGCTATTGTTGTTATCGAGGGGCTTTCGCCTGTCACAACGGAAGAAATTGAGACCGCTACAAAAGAGTTGAAAGAACTGGTGCAAAAATTCTGCGGCGGAAATGTCGTAGCCACAGTTCTTGATGAAAATAAATTCGAAGTCGAATTTTAGTCTGCAGAGATTTATTTCTGCCCTTCTTCAGGTGTGGCAATCATCTGGTCGAAGAATTTCTTGATGTCCTCTTCGTTCTCGAGACCGAAATAACTGGCGAACTCCTTTGTCGCAACGAGCGCCTTGGTCCTTCCCGTCTTCACCGTTCGTATCAGTCCGCGCTGCTCGAGTTGCTTTACGTATTCGTACGTCCGGTTGCCTATGACCCGGACGATCTGCGACTGCGTTATTGGCTGTTTGTAAGCGACCATTGCAAGAACACGCAACAATCCACGGGAAAGCTCGTGGTAGGGCGTAAGATGACGCACCTGCGGTGCGAACTGGGGCTTCACCCTTATCTGCCAGCCAGCGTTGGACTCGACAATGGTTATGCCGTGCTCATTGCCCGCATAGCTCGCGCTGATTTCTTTGAGCATGTCGTGTATCTTGTCCGGGCTTATGCGCAGTATCTTCTCCAGCTGCCGCATGGGGAGCGGTTCGGATGCCATGAACAGGGCTGCCTCGAGCAGCGCCCTGCGGTTTGTTTTGACCTCTTCAGCGGTTGGCATTGTTTTCACTATAGAACTTCTTTGTCAGGTAGTTCCTGATTAGCTTTTCGCTGGGGGAAAATATCGGTTTCGGAAGGTCGTTGAAGTCGAACCAGCGCCACTCGGTGATCTCCTCGGGCTCCATAACCTTTGGCTCGCCCTCGAAATCCCTGCACAACAGACCGATGGTGACGAAATGCTTGTCGGGGACCATATCGTTGGTCACGCTTATGACTTCAAGCTTCTTTGCGTATATGCCTGTTTCCTCTTCTATTTCGCGTCGTGCGGCGACCTCAAAGCTTTCGTGGAACTGCAGCTTGCCGCCGGGCAGCGTCCATGTGCCCTCGCCGTGCAACTCTGTCGTGCCCTTGCTCACATCCTCGGTCCGCCTGCCCAAAAGCACTTTCCCGTTCCTTATTATGATTATGCCGATGCCGGCGCCGACCCTAGGCTCCATTTTTATTCAACCCCGCAACATCTTTCTTCTTCAGTTCAATAAATATCTCCTTAAAAAGCTCCTGTTGCCTGACGCTCACCTTGCCGTCTTGGCTCAGGTGGAGCAGCGGGAGCAACGCTCGCACGATCTCCACCCGTTCCCACTTGTTGACGAGCTTGGAGAACTCCACGTCATTGTGCAGCTCGTCTATGGCCTGGTTGATGGACGCTAACAGATTATCGATGCGCTTGGTGATGTCCGTATCGCCGGTAGGCACGGCCCGCTCGACCATGGCACGAATCTTTATCTTTCGCCTTTCACGCCGTTCCTGAACCTCGAAGGCCTTCTTCAGGGCCGTTACCAGTTCAGTAACGGTGACGCTGCCGAGCGGAACGCGCTTGAGCGGCGGCTGCAACGGCGGAATTGCAGAAAGCGTTCGCATCAGCTCCTCGTCCTTGTTCACGTCCGACTCGGGTATGAGTATGCGCCGCTCACGTTTTTCAGCAAGAATGTCGGATTTCATGCGCAGCAGGATCGCTGTGATTAAAATAAATCGGGCCGGCACGCGCAGGTCTATCTGGTCCATCTTTGTCAGATATATCCCGAACACATCGGCCAGCTTGCAGATATCGACGGCCCAAGGGTCCATGCCTTCCTCTGCCACAATCTTTACTATGACATCCTCCCAGCTAGGCTCGGACACCATCAGATTGATTAGGTCATCGTCTGAGAGCATACAATCACTACGCTAAGCTGGCATCTTGATTCCGACCAGCTTGCTTTCGCCTTCTTCCATGCTAACGCCATAGACGCAGTCTGCAGCGGCAACGGTCGAGTCGTTGTGGCTGATGACTATGAACTGGGCGCGGTCGGAATATTTCTTTATCAGGTCGGTCGTCTTCTTTACATTGGGTTTGTCGAGCGCCGCGTCGATCTCGTCCAGGATGTAGAAGGGCGCGGGCCTGAACCGCTGGATTGCGAAAAGGAAAGCGAGCGCAGTCATCGTCTTTTCACCACCGGACATGGCGTCGATGTTGAGCACCTTTCGGCCCGGCGGGCAGGCCTCTATCAGCAGTCCGGACTCTATGTTGTCGGGTTCTTCCAGCTTCAGGTCGCCCTCACCGCTCGTGAGGTCCTTGTAAACTATCTTGAACTGCTCGATGATAGCAGTGAGCGTCGTCATGAACGTGTTCCTTCTCTTGCCCTCTATCTCGGACATTATGCCAACGACGCGGTCTCGTTCGGACGTCAGCGTCTCGACCCTGCCTTTCAGCTCGGTGTAAGCGGGCTTGAGTTGTTCGAGCTCCTCAGGGGCGCGCTGGTTTATTGCCCCGAGCCTGTTGATAGCTGCTATCGTACTGCCTATCTTGCCTTCCATCTCGTGCGGCGACATGTCCGCATAGGTGTCCTTTACAGCAGCATAGTTCGCGAACTCGGCCTTGACGTTCTCCAGCTCTGCTTCCAATCTAGCCCGCTTTATGCGAAGGTTCTGGACCTCTGTCTCGGCTGTTACTTTCGCTTCAGCAAACTCCTTTCGCTGAAGGCGCAGTGAGGCTATGGTCTGCTCGAGCGTCGAACGCTCGGCCAGATCCGCCTTGAATTTGGCGCTGCCTTTTGTCTCTTCGGCGGTTGTCCTGGCAAGCTTTGATTCGAAAACTAGGATTTCTTCCTTCAGCTTCGCAAGCTCTGCTGTCAGCTGCTCTTTCTGCTGCGCGTATTTTGCCATTTCGTCCGTTCCAACGAAAGCCTTTTTGTCAGAGTTGTAGAAGCCGCCGATTATGGCTCCGCTGCGTTCAATGAGGTCGCCGTCCAGCGTGACCATCCTGCAGCTGCCTATGCCTATCCGTCTGGCCGTGCTGATGTTGTCAACAACGAGTGTGTCACCGAAAAGGAAGCTGAACGCGTGCCAGTATTTCTTTTCGAACTGTATGAGGTCGATTGCAAGGCCGATTACGCCGGGCTGCTTCATGTATTTTTTCAGGTGGCCGCCCTCTCGCTCCCTTATCTTGTCGAGTGGAAGGAAGGTTGCGCGTCCTATGCGTCCGTGCTTAAGATGGTTGACGCAGTCGATGGCGACGTTTTCATCAGAAACGACGATGTCATATAGATGCTGACCAGCGCACACTTCTATCGCGGTCTGATATTGTGCTGGGACCTTGGACAGGCCGACAACCGTTCCATAGACTCCCGTCCTGCCAAGCCTGATCACCTCGCGAACAGCGGGCGAGTGCCCGAGGTTCCTTGCCTGCATATCCTCAAGCCTCGCTATCAGCTCGTCCATGCGCCTTATTTCCGCATGGCCAAGCTCGATTCGATCGCGCCTGCGGCTTATCTCGGAGCTGATGCGCTCTATCTCGCGGGCCACTGCTATGTCGCCGCTGCGGTCTATCAGCTCCCCGCCCAGCTTTTTCAGCTTGGCATCGCTCTTTTCCAGGTCGATGTCAACTGTCGACAGCTTCCTATCAAAATCAGAAATGCTTGCCGCTCTGGTCTCTATGCCCGTGTTCAAATGGGCCATCGCAACTTCAGCATCACCCAACCTTTTCTTCGCCAATGATGCGCGGAGCTTGTCAAGTTCCGCCGTCAGCTTCTTGTAGCCCTCGGCGGAATTCGCCTCGGATTCCAGCTTTTCCAAGGCAGCGGATCGCTCGTTCAGTACTATCGCGGCCTCCTTCAGCCGCTCTTCGACTGTTGCTAGCTCTCGCTGTGCGCGCTCGCGCTTGGCGTCGAATTCGGCGATGCCGGCAACCTCGTCTATGATTTCGCGCCTGTCGAGCGGGGACATTTCGATGATCTCGGTTATGTCCCCTTGCAGGATTATGTTATATCCGTCGGGCGTTATGTGCGCTGCACGCAGCACTTCCAGCACTTTCTCACGCGTAACTGTCCTGCCGTTCAGCTTGTATATGGAAACGCCCTTGCGGTTCACCGTTCTTGATACCATTATCGTGCCGTCTTCCAGCGGGAAGGTCTTGTCGCTGTTATCGAAGAACATCGCGACCTTTGCGGCCTCGGCGGCCTGCTTTCCCGTTCCGCCATTGAATATCATCTCATGCATGCGGTCCGCACGCAGCGACTTGGCGGACGACCGGCCGAGCACGAAGCAGATGCCGTCGAGGACATTGGACTTGCCGGAGCCGTTCGGCCCGCAGATGACAGTGAAATTGCTAGGCAAGAGCACCGTCGTCTTCTTTGCGAACGACTTGAACCCCTGCATCTCGATCTTGTCTATGCGAACCATGCTAGTCACCCAGCTCCTTCACGAGCTTCGTCAGAACGTCCTGCTTGAGCAGTTTTATGTGAGAACCGTTCTCGACAACGAGCAGCAGGTCGCCCTCCTTTATGTCGAACTTCTTCCGCACGTCCAGCGGTATCACGACCTGGCCGCGGCTACCTACCTTTACGGAGCCGCAGCAGATGCTATTTTTAGCTTTCATACTAATCATACAAATCATACTATTCATATTTAAAGCTTTGTTAAAGAAGGTGTTTTGCGAGTGCAAGCAACCGGGGCTTCCTCATCAGTGCCTTTGCCAATACGGAAAGCCGTGCACCGCCGGCGAAATCGATCAGGTCCTCGGGCTTCAGAGCTTCTGCAAGGTCGTTCATGTCGTCGTCGCTGAGCTTCTCGACGACCTCGCGCAACTTCTCGATGCGGGACATCTTGTCGCCGCGCATGCTCCACCACTTCTCGTTGAACTTGGACAATGCTGCCTTGGAAACGTCCCCTTTCTTCAAGCACTCGTTGATTACGTCGGCAGCTATCTGGCCTGAGATTATGGCCTCCTTGATTCCGCCGCCATGGATTGCGTTCACATGGTGCGCAGCCTCGCCGAGAACGATGAAACCGTTCGCTGCCATGTCCTTGAGCAGACCGCCGACAGGCACTATGCCCCCGTTGACCTCGATGATTGATGCATTTGCCAGTTCGGGCTGTTTTGCGATCCATTCGTCGAGGTATTCCTTGGGCGTCTTGTTGCCAGGCACGATGCCTATGCCAACATTCGCCGTTCCGTTGCCCTTTGGGAATATCCATACGTAGCCTCTAGGCGCTATGTCATTGCCCATGTAGATGTGGATGAAATCCTGATCGATATCGATGTTGGCCATCTCGTACTGTATGCAGGTGTCTATGAGATTGAGGCTGCAGGCGGTCTTCAATCCGGTTTGCTGGGGCAGCGGGCTCTCGGCGCCTGTTGCGCAGACCACCAGCTTCGCCCTTGCCTCGAAAGGTTGGCCTATGAAATGGCCCTTCACTCCCTTGACAAAACCGTCCTCAATTATAAGGTTAGTGATCAGCGTATTCGTCTGGAGCTTTGCTCCTGCTTTGACAGCTTCAGTTGCCATCCATTTGTCGAAAACGTGCCTCTCGAGAACATAACCGCCATAGCTTACAACAGCTTCCAAGTATTTGCCGTTGGGCGCATACACGCGCGCGCCCTTGATGTGCTGGGCTATGCAGCGCTCGGGTATCGGGCCGATTAGATCCTCGGCCTTCTTGTCCAGGCCTTCTCCGCAGCGCTTCGGATTGCCCATCTCGGCCCTTCGATCGTACATCATGACCTTGAGGCCAGCAGAAGCCAGCTTTTTGGCGCATGCGCTGCCTCCGGGCCCGGCGCCGACGATTATGACATCGAATTCGTTCATTTCTTCACCTTGATCGCAGTCACCGGGCATGCCTTGGCACAGATGCCGCAGAGCGTGCATTTCTTCGGATCATTCTCCGGGAAGCTATGCAGCTCGAGCGCGCTGAACGGGCAGACGGCCACGCAGCCGCCGCATTTCAGGCACTTGTTTTCATTCAATGACCAAGCCATAGCATCAACTTTTGGAACTTTTTAAAAGTTGTAAAAGTTTAACCAGCGGACATTTAAATAATTATCGTTTCTTCTTCCTTTGCCTCGCGCCCAGCTCCTTGATGTTCAACGCGCATTCTATGCGATCTTTAGTGGTGGGGGGCAGTATGTCAGCATTGTCTAGTTTGAACCTGTCCACCTTGACATTATCGGTCCCGTCATGGTAAACGATATCCACTGAGCGTCTCTGCCTGTCCACCACGACCAAGCTCTTTTCGGTAGTAACCGCATACTGGATAACTGCTGGAGGAATCGCATTGTCATTGTAATCCGGTATGTATTTTCTGTCAACCACCATGGAGTCGTTTTTATTATTCAGCGTGCCGACCGGAAACAGCGTGCCGTATTTGTCGAGTATGTTTATTATTTCGGACATGCTTCTCTCAGAGTGAGACCTAGAATGAAATATTTAAAGATATGGCGCCCGAGACAGGATTTGAACCTGTGACCTACTGGTTAACAGCCAGTCGCTCTTCCAGGCTGAGCTACTCGGGCATGCTAATTACTTCTTCCGCGGCTTTTAAATTTGTTCGCGAAATGCCCACTGCCCACATTTCGGTCTATTTTAAATATTCCAAGGGACCAATTATTTATTGGTGAAGCATATGACAGGTGACCGTCAAAACATATCACCGAGATTTGCTTAGCTTCACTGCCCTTATTGATTCCCGCGGTCGCATTCTCGTTCCAGCTATCGTTCGCAAGAAGCTCGGGCTGGATTCAGACCGTTCTGTAATTGCAACTTTGCGGGCAGATAAAAGACAAAGTATAAAAGTCGGAGATAGTAAATAGGGGTTGATTGAAATGTCAGAGTTCATTCATATCATTGACGTGCTCGGAGGCGGCATGGATGGCAGGACCGTAAAGCTTCGCGGATGGGCCTACCGCGTGCGCGATCAGAAAGAGATGGTTTTCGTTGTTCTCAGGGACAGCAGTGGCGTCATCCAGGTCGCTGTCAAGGACGCAAAGATACTGTCGGACGCTAAAAAAATCACCATCGAGAGCTCAATCGAGGTCATGGGCACCGTGCGTGCTGACAAACGCGCACCGGGCGGCTGGGAGATCACGGCAAGCGACCTTAAAATCATCGGCCTGGCCGAGCGCTTCCCGATTGGAAAGGACCTCAGCGAGGAGTTCCTGCGCGAAGTTCGGCACCTATGGATTAGGAGCAGGAAGATGACGGAAATCATGAAGGTGCGCAGCGCAGTCTTCGACGCCATACACGACTTCTACAAGCAGAGGGGATTCTATCAGGTGCAGTCGCCATCGTTCACAGGCTGTGCAGCAGAAGGCGGTTCCACGCTTTTCGAGGTCAAATATTTCGATAAAAAGGCATATCTTACGCAAAGCTGGCAGCTGTATGCTGAGGCGATGATATTCTCGCTCGAGAAAATTTACACCATCGCGCCCTCGTTCCGAGCTGAAAAATCAAGGACCATAAGGCATCTGGCGGAATACTGGCACCATGAGATGGAGGCCGCATGGATGGGTTATGAGGATCTGCTCGCTTTCCAGGAAGAGCTCATCATGCATGTGGTAAGGCACGTGCTGGCCCATTGCAAATCAGAACTTAAGGAGCTCGGTCGCGACACGAAGGACCTGGAACAGCTGAAAAGGCCGTTCGGCAGGATAACCTATGCCGAAGCGGTCAAGAAACTGGGAAAGAAGCTCGGAGACGACATCACGGACAAGGAGGAGCGCGAACTAGTGGAAAAACTCGGCGGCGCGCCCGTTTTCATAACGCATTTCCTGCGCGACATGAAGGCGTTCTACATGCGACCTGACCCGAAGGACCCGAAGTTCGTTCTGGCAGCTGACCTGCTCATTCCAGGCGTCGGTGAAGTGACAGGCAGCAGCGAACGCATACTGACAGTGAAGGACCTGCTTGATTCAATCAAGATATTCAAGCTTGACAAGAAGGACTATGACTGGTACATTGATTTGAGACGCTACGGGACGGTGCCACATTCAGGTTTTGGGCTTGGCATCGAGCGCCTGGTCATGTGGCTGACCGGAGCGTCGCACGTGATGGATACGATTCCTTTCCCGAGAACGATGGACAGGCTCTATCCCTGATCGGTGCAGCGCCATGAATCTGGACGTACTAATCAGACGGATAAGCAAGGATTTCGAGATAGACAAGTTCCCTGAGGACTGGGGCTTCATTACAGCTGATGATAAAAAACTGAAAAAATACGCAACAAAGAAATTCCTCAAGGAGAACAGAGGACTAATCTTAAAGAATTCCGATAACGCTAACAGAATATTTTTGGCATGTTTTCCAAGCACGTTCGTCCTGAAGCAGATAGCAAAACAGAAAACGAAGGATGCGCTGCTGATAACGCATCATCCGTTCGATTGGAACGGAACCGGGATGGGCTTCAAGAGATATTCGGACGAGGACTACCGACTTATGCGGAGGAATGGCATTTCCTTGCTGTTCATGCATGTTCCCTGGGACCATGTGAGAAACGAACCCGACAGGGTATCGACCGCTTACGGCACCGCCAAAAAGCTGAACATGAAGGTCGAGGGGGAGTTCCAGGAATACCACAAGGCCACCGTTTCCGTTTATGGGAGACTGCCTGTAAAAAGCGTTGACGAGCTTGTCGGGTATGTAAAGAAGAAACTCGGCAAAAAGATGCTGAACGTTTTCAAGTACGGTTCGGACGAGGTCGGTCTGGTGGCTATCGTGCCAGGCGGCGGCAACGAGGCCGAGATGCTCGAAGAGGCCCATGAACTGGGCGTTTCGACTTACATAACAGGCTGCACTAACAGATGCAAGAACGTATATTCCAAAAACAAGGCTAAAAAATTCTTAGAAAAAGCAAAAGAGCTGAACATGAACGTGATAGGTGCGAGCCATTATTTGACCGAGAAATGGGCCATGCAACAGTCCGTTCCATATTTCGAAAGGTTCGGCCTGCCTGTAAAGTTCGTGGAAGACAAAGCGCAGCTGAAAAAGCTCGATTAAGGCGTTATTCGTTCGCGCGTTCTCGGGAACAACACCGCTTCTTGCACGGTCGGCAGCTGGAGCATCTGCTGCACGATTCTATCGATACCGATACCGCAACCGCCGTGCGGGGGCATCCCGTATCTGAAGGCCTCAAGGTAGAACTTTATCTTCTCCGGCGTCACGCCCCGTTCCTTCGCCTGCTTGACTAGCACGTCATACCTGTGTTCGCGCTGGGTTATGGTCGCTATCTCGACGCCGTTGTAGATAAGGTCGCAGCGTTCCGTGACCTTCGGGTTATCCTGTTTTTGTCTGTGGTAGAACTTGGCCTCTGCCCAGGGGAACTCCGTAAGGAAGACGAACTCGTGCCCGTATTTCTCAGCAACGATCTCGCCCAGAGCGCGTTCGCCCGCCGTGTCGATTTCCTGGTCCTCCGTATATGTGAGGTTCTTCTCTTTCAGAAGTTCTTTCGCTTCAGCGACGGTTATGCGCGGGAAAGGCGCCTTCGGAATTATCGGCTTCTTGCTCAGAATTCCGAGCGCGGTCTTCTCGTTCTTGTTGACGAAGTTGATCATCTCGATCATCATTCCTTCTACGACGCGCATCACGTCCTCCGTAGAATTTATGAAGGACATCTCAATATCCAGCATTAGTATCTCGGCTATGTGCCTGGTCGTACGCGACAGCTCTGCGCGGAACGCGGGCCCGATCTCGTAAACCCGGTCGAAGCCGGCCGCCATCATCATCTGCTTGTAGAACTGCGGGCTCTGCGCAAGGTAGGCCTCGCGGTCGAAGTACTTGACCTTGAAAACCTCGGAGCCGCCCTCGCTGGCCTCGGAAATTATCTTCGGGCTTTGGAACTCGATGAAGCCGTTGCCCTCGAGGTAGTTCCTGACCGCTGTCGTGACGGCGTCTTTTATAGTGAATATGGCCGTGACCTCCGGTTTGCGCAAATCGATGAAACGCCAGTCCAGTCTTGTCGGTAGCTCGGCCGTAGTCTTCTTTGTCTCTATCTCGAGCGGTATCTGCGCTTCCGACTTGTTCAGAATCTTGATGGCGATTGGTATGATTTCTCTTCCGCCTGGCGCTTCCTTGTTCTTCCTGACAGTTCCCTTTACTGCTAACACCCATTCGCGGCCCAGATCGGCGATCTTGTTGATTATCTCCTCGTCGACTTCTCCGACCTTTGCCAAAATCTGGACGAATCCCTCGCGGTCGGCCAGCTTGATGAACTTGATTTTTTTCATGTCCCGCAGCTCGCGCACCCAGCCGCAGACTATCACCTGCTTGCCGTCCATCTTGGACGTGACTTCAACGGAATAGTGCGTGCGCTGCCAGTCGTCCATGCCCTCTATCGGTCGCTCTACTGTCATGGGATATAGAACGGGTGAATCGGAATATAAATAAAACTCATTTCTTTACTTTCGCTTCAGCTGGAACATACCTTACCTTCTTCAGTGCATCGAGAAGGTTTTCAGGGAGCTTCGCCTCTTTTTCATCTATGATGTACCGGCGCGCCTTGGGCAACTGGCCGTCGAAATCGTGTATCTCACCCGCAATGTAAAAGTCTCCTCCAATGACGGCCTTGTCGCTGCTGATGAGCTTTCCGATGTAGGAGCCGGCATGAATGTTAAGGTTGTTGCCGATGTTCGAATATTTGCGCAGCTCCAGAAAACCATATACCTTTGAATATGCGCCTATCTCCACGTTCCTTCCAACGTTCGAATGCTCGCTGAGTATAACGTCCATGTGGATCACGGATTTTTGGCCGATTATCAGGTCCTTTTCTACCAGCCCGCCTTCCCGTACCTCTATGTTTTCCGTGACCTTGCCTTCGTCGTCAAGAATGAAGGTTTTGCATTTTGTTATTTCGCAGGACCTGACTTTCTTTTTGTCCTCGCCTGTAATGCGTACGTTTTCTCTGTTGTATTTGTCACCAGACATGGCTAATTGAGCGGAAAGAAAAGATTTAAAGTTTCTCAGAGCAGGTTGTAGAACATTATCCAGACGATGAACCAGACAAACAGGTATATCCAGCCGCCGTTCGTTAGCCACCACTTCAATTTCTGGTCTATGCCGAGCATCTTCTTCAGCAGCTGCGGAAGGCCGACAAGGACCACTATGGCAAGGCCGAGCGCGGCGAAGTTGCCCTGGTTTCCCGTTATCAGCTGTCCGATGCCACAGCTCGCTATGCCGACAATTATGCCGACGATTATGAAAGCTATTACGGCCTTTGTTTCGGGTTTCATTGCCTTTGCTGGCACAGGATTCTGTTGTGCAGTTGTTTCTGGCATGGCTAAAGATGCCACAGGTACCAATAAAAAGGTTTGCGTCAGAACTCGCCGAGGGCTTTCTGTTTGGCCTTTCCGCTGTGGTTGATTGCCGTAGCCCAGCTCTTGCGGACGAAGTCCGGGTAATCGCCCTTGCAGCGCTTTAGGAATGCTATGGTGTCCGGGTCGTGCGAATAGCCGGTGCGCACCTTTATTCCGTGTTGTTTCTCGATCTTTCTCACTTCGGCGTCGCGCTCGACCTTCGCGATGACGCTGGCGGCAGAGCACACAGGATATTTCTTGTCTGCATAGTTCTCGGCTATTATTTTAGTATTGTTCTTCACCATGGCCTCGAGCACCATCCTGAACTTTTGCGTCGAGACCTGGGGCGCGTCCACTATTGCAACATCGGCCTTGGCGGCTCGGATTATTTCGGCCATTTTTTCAGCTTCGATGCGGTTGAGGTTTATACGCTTGCGCTTTTCGTCGATCTCCTGTGCCGTTATTTTGATGATAATGTAATCCTTGGCTATTCGCTTGATGTTCGGTGCCAGCGCTTCTCGCTTCTCGGGCGTGAGCATCTTGCTGTCCTTGACGCCCAAGGCCTTCAACGTTTTCTGGTCCTGCTCGTCCACGATCACGCCAGCGATGACCAGCGGACCGATGACAGCGCCACGCCCGGCTTCGTCTATACCAAGAACTGTTGTCAAAATAGTCACCTTATTATCTGTTTTAACAGCCGTGCCATAAATAAATGCCACCGATTTCAGAGCATTTTTAAAGATTAGAATTCAAACCCAGGACATGGATTTGCAGTATGACGGATTTAAACGGATCGTTCAAGGCATGAAGAATAACGGCGGCTTTTGCAACAGGAGCCTGATATACAATGTCCAGGCGGCAGCGGAGCTGTCCGGACACAGGACGCCAACAAGCAATGTCATCAATGGCTGGGCGCAGACGGCTGCGGCCGAAGGCATCATAAAAAACGAGGACAGGCCGCTAACCTATGTCAGGCAGTCGCTCAGCGACGGGAAGCATCCGGACCGGATAGCTTCCGAGATGCAGATATCGGAAAAGGACTTCGTGCGGACCTATTGGGGTCTTCTGCAGTATAATTTCAGGGAAAGGAAAGCGGCCGAAGAGATAATGGATAAGATTTATAGCGGTTCGATAACAGACCGTGACCTTTTGTTCAGGTACTTCAAGCGCTTGAGCCGAGATTTCCGTCTTGATGGAACCTCACTGAAGCAAATATGCAAGCATCTCTCGCCCGAAGACTGGTATTTTGACCAAGAAACGAACCGTGTGCTTCCACAATCTCAAAGTGCATTTTAAATACTCTGCGACTGATTTTACTAGATAGCGGGGTGGGGCAGCCTGGAGTGCCCGTCGGGCTCATAGTAACAACAAAATAAGAAACCCGAAGGTCGACAGTTCAAATCTGTCCCCCGCTACCATCCTGTAATTTTTATAGAGAGTTCTCGTATTGTTCTAGCTCGTCTTGTTTCAACATTCCATACTTTATCGCTTCGCTTAGTCTTTTTTTATCTATTTGCGGCTTCTGTTCACCCTTCAACCATGCACATATTATCTTATCGCCACGTCTTACATCCGCCATGATATGTTTTCTAATCGATAAACCAGATTTTCCCATACTGAGCGTCTTCAAATAATCCTTAACGAGCTGTGCATCTTCCATCAGTAATTGTTTCTCGTATATTTCTGACGGTTTTATGCTGAGGTATATGTTTGCATCCTTCCGAGTTATTAGACCATGGGCACGCATACCTTCGACATCTTCCTCGAAAACTGGGCGGGTCCCTTTGTTCAACCACTCATTAATATTAGCAATTGTAACGCCAAGTTTTTTGGCAAGCTCTTTTTGTTTTTGCCTGTTTTCTTGTGTCATTATTTGGTTGTATTTTTTCAACTTGTCTACTCTTTTTTTCAACATCTCGACGATAGGTCTTTCATGTTTCGGATTGAGTAGATTCAACCTTTTTGTGTCCGCAGAATTGAATCGCAACTCATACGTTTTTTCCCCATGAGAATTTCTTTCAAATTTTTTCAAACCAAAGCCAAAGTCTTCCGCACGTTTTACCATTTGATCCGCAAATTTTTCGTTATCTACACATGCACCAAGAGCTTTGTCCTTGAGATAGAAGCGGAAAGCGATAATACCGTCGAAAAAGCCTCTCTTAGCATCACTGGATAGCTTCGGAAATTCAACGCCGCCTAAACCCACATGTTCTTTCAACCAGCTATAAACAGCTCCTGAACTAAATACGATTATGTCTGTTTTACTAATACTCGGTTCCAAATTATGTTTTGTAGCAAGCAACGATAGGTACGTTCCATAAACAAATTCATCATTAGTTTCTGTCGCATTGATCAGCATTGTGGATTTTTGTTCACTTCTACGATTATAAATATTCTCAAATTTTGCAAAATAGTTGCAACCGAGTAGCACACCCTCCCAGTAGCCTAGTTCGGTCGGTATCTTTATGTTTCTAAGCCAGTCAGACTTGCCGGCGCTGATTCCGGGGTAGCGTTCGACCGCTTCAATCAGATTGCCGCTATACGCGCCAATATCCCTTCTGAGGAGGTGCACAAAGCTTGGCTTCAGGCCGGTCTTCTTTCTGATTTCGAGCATCTCATGGTCATAACGTTTGTGCAGAGCCCATTGCGTTGCCGCGCATGCTTTTACAATATCAGAATCAGAACATATTGCGGATATGTTTTGGATGGTGAGCGCCGCATTCCCGGCTTTCCGATAGAGAAGTTCTGCGCCTTTCAGCGGTCGTTCGTCGTATTTGGCATTTCGCACATTTTCTATGTCAGATTGTTCGATTCCTAGCTGTCGACAAAGATATTCGTCCCGATCGCGAAGTGGCATCTTTTCCATCTTTATGTAAGATGTCCGATAGCCTTTTACCATACCTACTATTAAGTAAGTAAACTTAATAAGCCTATCCGAACGGCCCCAACAGGATATTTTTAAGTTCCAGAACTCAACTTCTTTTCATGCTCACGGATTCTGACGGCAAAATCCTTCTCAAGGCCGCACGCGCGGCCATCGAGGCACATCTGAACAAGAGGGAGTTCAAGCCGCCTAAAGAACTGGCCAAATTCAAGGGGCCAGCAGGCGTTTTCGTCAGCATGCACAAGAAGGATGTGCTGCGCGGCTGCGTCGGCCTGCCATATCCGACCAAGCCACTGTTTGAAGCGCTAATGGATGCGGCTGTCCAGGCATGCAATGATCGGCGGTTTGAGCCGCTTACCGTTTCAGAGCTGAACGAGATAAAAATAGAGGTTTCGGTGCTGAGCCGGCCAGAGAAGCTGGTCGTTAGCGGACCGGACGAGCTTGTCGAGAGGCTGACGCATGAGGATGGCCTCATAATCCGCAAGGGCAGCAAAGGTGCGCTGTTCCTGCCGCAGGTGTGGGAGCAGTTGCCACAACCAGAGGAGTTCCTGGGCCAGCTATGCCTGAAGGCTGGGTTGTCATCTAACGCATGGGCGGAACAAGGCTGCCAGCTCTACACGTTTCGCGCACAAATATTCAGCGAGTAGCAGATTTTTTTCACGCGTGAACGAGACGTGAAGGCGTGAAGTTGAGCAATTGCCGTATTTTTTCTTATATATAAAGGTTTTTTAATCGTCATTTGTCGAGCATTCTTTTAAGTGTAATCCGAAACAAACATTTTGAAGGTGAAAAATGTGGCAGTAGACCTAGTATATCTGGCAATAGCATTACTGCTTGCGCCAGCATTGGGAGAGATAGCCAAGATACGAAGCAAGGCGGACAAAGGATTCGCCTGGATAGCTGCGGCAGGTGCTCTGTACCTGTTGGCGGCTGCGTTCAGCGTTGACCTTACAGCGGTCGGCGTGACAACCGCCCAGCTCGGCTGGGGTATGGCTATCTTCAGTGTGATCGGACTCATCGCGGCCCTCATCGGCGCGATTATGGTCGTCCTTGCCCTGTTGAAATAGGATGGCACGAACGTCCGGTCGCAGTGAAGGACACCTTTTTGTTTTTTAACAACCTCTTCTTTTTCATCAAAAACGGTATTATCCTCTAGAATAGAAATCTTTAAAAGTATGTTTTCCAGAGGAAGTATAGGTGAACTTATGGCAAAATCAGACACACAACTAGTTCAAATGAGTGGCTACCTGTTCCTGCTCGGCGTAATCATCGCCATCATAGCAGGACTAGCACCTGGAGCAATACCATCCTCAACGACAGCAACTGTATTGATGGTGCTTGGAGCCATAATCGGATTGCTTGCAATGGGCGGTTGGGCAGACCTAACATCAAATGAAGAGCAGGTCTTCCTGCTTGCAACCATCGCCCTTATAGCAGCTGGAAGCTCTGGTGCAGTTCTCTCCGCCATCCCGGTGGTAGGATCGTACCTGAGGGACATCATCGGCAACATCGCCGCACTTGTCGCTCCGGCCGCAGTACTCATCGCGCTCACGGTAGCGTGGAGAGTAGGCGCAGGCAAACTGCGATTAGGAAGATAGAGTTTTAACTTTCTTTTTTTCTCATTATTTTTAATTGCATGCACTAGGTGATACTATGGCATTTTACGATACATTGAGGGCGAGGCTGGAGGGCATGCCCGCTCTATTGGACGAGCTTCCCCGAGGCTATCAGCTGGTGGGCAAGGTGCTCCTGCTGAGGCTGAAGCCTTCACTGCTCAGGCATAGGAAGGCCATAGGCAGGGCAGTGCTGGAGCTAATGCCTTATGTTCACGCCGTTTTTCTCATCAAAGGCATGAGGGATGTCGAGCGCAGGCCTGTGCTGGAGCTGCTGGCTGCCAGGCCCGGGCCCCATGCCGGTCCTTTGTCCCAGACGATCCATTCGGAGCACGGTTGCCGGTTCATGCTGGACCTGAGAAAGGTCATGTGGGCTGCTGGCAACAAGGGGGAGAAGCTGCGGCTGCTGAAGCTTGTTCGCAAGGGCGAGACCGTCATTGACATGTTCGCTGGCATCGGCTATTGGTCGATAATCCTGGCAAAGCATTCGAAGGCGAAAAAAATCTATGCAATCGACATAAATCCGAAAGCTGCCGAGTTCCTGCGTCGAAACGCGATAATGAACGGCGTCGAGTCGAAGATAGAGATACTGCAGGGCGATTGCAGGCGCTTCGCCAAGCCATTGCAAGGCACAGCGGACAGGATAATCATGGGCTACCTGCAGGACACCGAGAAGTATCTGCCGGCGGCTTTCGCCATGGCCAAGCCAAGGGCCGTCGTACACTTCCACAGGGCAGTGCCCGTGAGGAAAGTCGAAGCTATCAAGGAAAAAGTCACAAGAATCTCTGCAAAGCACGGTCGAAAAGTGAAGTTCCTCGCTGTCCGCCGCGTCAAGGGCTATGCGCCGGCCGTGGACCACATGGTTTTCGATATGTGCGTGAAAGAAAAAGTTTAAATCTGCATACTTTCACTATAAATAAGGTCATTATGTCGCATATGCCCGATAGTCCGAGCTACAGCGTCACTCATATGCCTGGCCAGGGCATATCGAAGATCAACCAGGTTCTCCAGAACGTTCCCCAATTGGCAAAATACAAAAGGGTATTCGAAAATTGGGACGACAAAAAATCAAGCACTGAATTAAAAACAGAAATACGGAAGGTCTCTCCGAAGATATATGGTCTGGAGATGCAAAAGTACCAACCAGAAATACAAAACGAGCTTGAGAAGACACGCGAACAGTTCCTCAATGAAATCAAGGAAAGAGAGGCGGATTTGAAGAACAGGCTCGAAGCCCGATACAAAGAAAAGATTGAGAAAAAGGGTGAAGAGCTAGGATACGCGTGCAGGATAATAGATGTGCAGAACGCCATCTTATCGAAAGTTTTCGAGAATGACAGGGATACCCTCTTGAAGGTTCTCCGGGATGCGGAAATCACAGAAGACGACCTAAAGGCACTGCAGACGCCGATTCTGACGAACAGATAAGTAAAAGATACTTTTAAATTCTTTAGAGTTTAACTATTATTTGGTAGTTATATGCCAGAATATGCATTTCAAGAGCTCAAACAATTGGCGGAAAAAGAAAAGAAGGACGTAGTCGACTTCATCTACGAAGCGTTCGACCGCCACGATGATAACAAGGGAAGGTTCATACCCGACGATCCGTTGTACAAGATGCTCGCCTTGGAAATTATTGTCGAATGTTGCGAGGAGGGCATGTCGCTCAGTGCAATACAGAGGGAACTCGCGAAATACATGAGCATGAAAAAGGACAAACTGGAGAGACGCCACGAGGCCATCATGAGGGCGCAGATGAAGGATCCGCAGAGCAAGATGTACAGGGTGGTAAATGACATACTGACCGAAAAGGAGAACGAGCTCTATCAAGATTTCGAGGTAAGATACAGGCTCGAGGCTAACGTGGAACTCACGAAGCGGGAGCAGGAAGTAAAAGAAAATGAGGAAATCCTCAACGGCAAGCAGAAGGCGTACGACTTCGAGGTGCAAAGGCTCAAGGAAAGAAAAGAATCCTTCAATGCAGAGAAACGCGAATTTCTCGAGAAGCTGTCGCCCGAAGACAGAGCCAAATATGACGATATGTTCAGTAAGAAAAAGGAACAGAACAAAGTCGTCTAGAGGACCTTGATATCGATTCTTACCTTGAACTTGTACGGTGCGAACGGCAGCACTTTCTGCCTGCCGGTTATCTTGATTTTCTTTTTTGCATGTGCGGCAGCCGATTTTACCAGTTCGATGATGTCCGGAAAGCCCTTCTCATGCTCGCTTATGCCGTACAGATGCACAGTCGCTCCCTTGACAGCCGATGCAAATGCCACGTCCAGGAACAGGTACGCGGACTCGGGCAGGGGCATTATTATCCTGTCGAACTTTCCTATGTTAGGCGCCAGTTCGCGCACATCGCCCGTAAAGTTCCTTATACTGCCTTCCAGCTTGTTAATACGCACGTTCTCATTAGCATATTCAACGGCTTTCGGGTTTATTTCAACGCAAACGAGCTCTGCCTTGGGCTGTTTCTTTGCTATTGCTATGGCATAAGGCCCTGCTCCAGCGAACATCACCAGAATGCGCTCCTTCGCCTTGACCTTTGACGCTATGCGTCCGCGCTCCTCGGATTCCCTGGGCGAGAAATAGACCTTCTGCGGGTCGAGTTTGATTAGATAGCCGTGCTCCTTATGTATGACTTCCGTGTCAGGCTCGCCGGAAATCAGATGAAAATTGTAAAGCCTGTAGGGGTCGATGCGGGCCGATTCTTTTGCTATCACGGATTTGATGTGCTTGTACCTGCTTCTGACTTCCTTGGCAATTTCTGCTTCGTCGGCGTTTTCGGGCACCTCGACTACAGCCACTGCCTTTTCCTTTGAGCCGATGATGTCGAAGGCTATGCGCATATTTAATAGTTTACGGACCGACTCTTAAAATATGTTATACCTGATTGGGCTCGGCCTTTGGGATGAGAACGACATAAGCGTGAAGGCGCTGGAAATTGCGAAGAAGTGCGCCGTATACGTTGAGCTCTATACTTCGCAGTGGCACGGTTCCATCGAAAAACTGGAAAAGATGATTGGCAAGAAGGTGCAGGTGCTGCAGAGGCAGGACCTCGAGGAAAAAGCGCAGACAATCCTTAACACGGCAAAGCAGACGGACGTGGCCGTTTTCGTTTCCGGCGATCCGTTGGCTGCCACAACGCATGTGGATTTGCTCATAGAAGCCAAAAAGCAGAAGATTCCCCTGCGCGTGATACACGGCGCATCGATATTTTCCGCAGTTGCCGAGACGGGGCTGCAGCTCTACAAGTTCGGCCGCTCGGCGACAGTGCCCCTCACGAAGCAGCTCGCTGCTGTGCAGGACGCCATCGAGTCAAACATGGAGAGCGGGCTGCACACCATGTTGCTGCTGGACATAGATCCGGTCAATGGCCCAATGCGCACGGGCGAGGCAATCAAAATGCTGCTCGAAGCAGGCATAATCAGGGAACATGAGAAGCTGATTGCAGCTGGTGCGCTAGGCTCGGAGCACAGTGAGATTGCCTATGACACGGCAGCGGCTTTGACAACGAAAAGGATAGCAACGCCAGCAGTGCTCATCATTCCGGGCAGGCTGCACTTCCGGGAGAAAGAGGCACTCGAACTTCTGCAATAGCGTACCCATTTTTAAACCTTGGAATTCCAATTCAATCATGCACGACCGAATAACGCAGCAGGACGTGGAAATGTGGCTCGCCAAGCTCGAGCCGATAATACCTCGCATAGAAGTCGAGGACAGCAAGGGCGAGGCGTTCCTGACGAACATAAAGGCATACGTGGCCGACAGCAGACACTTCATGGAAAAGGGCGATCTGGTGCGAGCGTTCGAGGCCATGGTCTGGGCCTGGTCGCTGTGGGAGACCTGCGCCGAGCTCGGACTGCTCGTCATAACGGCCGACCAGTAGCTTTATATACCACCTAAACCTATACATTAGTAGGAGATATTGACTGAACAGTAGTAAAAAATGTGATGCATATGACTTCCGGACAACCATACCCGATACCGCAGGGTGCACCTGGAAAAGAACAGGCACAAACATATCCAAACCTCTGGTTGGGCGGTTATTCTAAAGAAGAACAGAAAGCACAGATAGATAACTATTTGGAGGCCATAGGCCGTTATGTTCAGCCTGAAGCAGGTCTAGCAGAAGATGTTTATAAAATTGTTCAACCTACTCTAGAATACACACCCAAAGGTGATCCTGTTGCCGGAATACCTGCCAGTTTAACATTTGAAGTGCAGATGCGTGCAGGACCGATGTCCGATCTCACCGCCCTAATCTCTTATATCATTGGTCCAGCACTCAAGTTCAAGGAAGGTTACAACGTCGCTGAAAGTCATAGTCCTACGTCGAAACTCATCGAGGAAGCGAAGACAGCGGCCAATGAGCACTACACTACCAGCATGCAGTATCTTGCTGCGCTTGAGCAACAGTCGAACCGCTCGGTCGGATATACCGTCGATCTGGGCACTCTGGGACCGTTTACTCCGGCAGAGAGAGACAAGATAATTGATTACGTGCTGGGTTGAGCTCCTAAAGAAGCAATTGAATTTAAATAGGAGCAATTCGATATTATCAGCATGGCAGTGGATTTGCTCACAATACTATTCGAGCAGGTACTTCGAATAAGCCCGGCCTTAATATCACAATATAGCACCATCCAGGACAAACTGCTCTATTTAGTGCTTATACCGCACGTTATCTTGCTCATTTTCATAATCGGCTTCGGCAGGGGCTTCGTAGGCAGGTTCGTGGAGCACAAGGGCCTGCAGTGGCTCGTCACTATCGTGCTATATATCTATTTCATCTGGGGAGGCTGGTATGGAAGCTTCATGATACCACTGTTCACGACCTTCTTCAGCATTGCGCTGATGGTAGGCCTAGCCATATTCTTCATGTACTTCGTGTTCCATCCTGCGCGCATGCCAGCCGTTGGCAGTCTGATGAAAGAAGCGGGTAAGATGCTGGTCAAGAAGGGTGTGGAACCGGGCGAGATACAGAAGGAGATAAACAGGATAAATCGCCAGATCGCTCTAATAACACAAACTATGCCCGGACCAGGCGGCGATGCAATGACGAGGCGCGCCTATGAGCTACAGATATTGCAGCTGCAGACACAGAAGGCCGAGTTGCAATCAAAGTTGCATCCTTAGGTGACTTCGTGGCAATAGCTCTTACCACTCCGACCATGCAGATTTTGATACCTTTCCTGTTCGTTTTCGCAGTTGTTTTCGGAATGCTTGAGCTTACGCATGTCTTCAAGAACAGGGCAGTCGAGGCTGTCATTGCTGTGGCACTGGCATTGTTCGCCGCAACGCAGCCTTCGTTCACTACAATGTTAATGACCTGGCTGCCTTCGATAGTGTCGTTCTTCGTCATAATATTCTTCATAGCGTTCTTGCTAGAGCTCACAGGAATACGGAAGGCACAAACTGGGCATACGGAAAAGGCCGGACTGATAGGCGTCTCGCTCCTGATTCTGTTCGCCATAGGCGGTGTCGCGCTATCGCAGTTTGGGCTCAGCCTGCCGTTCATAGGCGGGCCGGAAAACATCCTTTTCCTGCTAGGATTGGTATTCATCGTGGCGCTGTTCTGGTTCGCCTTCAAGATAGGCGAGGGTGTCAAAGTTGCGCCACAACAGAAAAAAGAAAAAGAAGAGGGAGGATAAAATGGTACTCAAGAATCTGCGTGACGCGATAACGAGGCTGGAAGAGATTGCCGAAGACACGCTGTTGCTGCTGCTCAGCATATTCGTGGTCATTCTGGCAGTCGCTGCTCTGGCCGTGCTCGCAACACAGCCGCCCGCAGGCCTGGAACAGCGTGCTGCAGTCATCGGCGCGATAGCGAGCCTGGGCTTCCTAGCCAAGGCCGAATATTTCGCCGCATTGATGCTGCCGTGGTTGGCCATGGTCATCGGTCTGCTGATCGCACGCGAGATGTGGCTGCTGCGCAGGCGCATGGAAGGCATACACTTCGAAGTCATCATGCACAGGCTGCAAGTAGCGCCGCCCCGCGCCACACGCAAAGCGCGCAGGCGCTAACAACGTTTTGAAGGCTAGGCCTTAGCTACTTCTATTTTTTATCCTATCAGCGGCAGCCATGAAAAACTTTATATGTCTGTGCTTTGGATTATTAACAGATTGATATGGCGGGGCTTGAGATTTTCATTGAATCCCTGCGGCAGGCGGGTTTCATGCTCGTATTGCTCTGGCTGCTCACGCTGTCCATTGTATATGGCATTCTCTCGCACGTCAACATACCGAAGTCCAAGACGGTGCAGGGCGTGATTGCAATAGCGGTTTCATTCCTGGTGCTTTTGGCAGCAGCAGCCGGACCGGCCGCTGTTTTCGTCAGCAACCTGGTGACAGCAGGCATAGTCATAGTCTTTGGACTGATACTGGTAGTGATATTTTTCGAGTTCCTCGGCCTTGAGAGGCCAAAGGTGTTCGGTGCACACCCCAAGTTCTTCGGCCTTGCGCTGATTGTGCTATTGATACTGATTTTCATAGGCGCTGGCGGACTGGGTATATTAAATATTCCCTCGATACAGATAACGACCCCTATAGTAGCCGTACTGTTCTTCCTCATCGTAATGGCCGTAGCGGTCTGGGTACTGATGAAGGAGACCGGCAAAGGGAGCTAAGGTTTATATTTACGTGACTGTATGTGATTGCTATGGTTGACGGTTCGGTTGTGGGCATTCTTCAAAGATTGGGTTTCGCCGACATACTGTTATGGCTTCTGTCCTTTGCAGTTGTCTACGGAATACTCGCCCAGGTCAACATACCGAAGTCGAAACAGGTGCAGGCAATAATAGCAATCGTTGCTGCGTTCTTCGTCCTTATGGCAGCACCCGTCTCATTGATGTCGACCATTTCCCAGCTGTCGACCGGCCTGATCGTTGTGCTGATGGGCCTGATAATATTCATGGTGTTCCTAGAGGTAGGCGGCATAAAGCACGTCGAATACGAGGCCGTTACCAACGAGAAAGGAGAAGTCGTTGGCGGAAAGCCGACAATGGTCCACTTCTTCTCGAAGAATCCCTATGTGATCGCAATCACACTCATTCTGATTGCTGGCCTGCTGTTCGTGGGGGCTGGCGGTCTGAAGCTAGTGGGCATATCGATACCTTATGGCGTAGACACTACCGGTTTGCTATTCCTCATAATGATAATAATCGCAGTACTGTGGATGATAACGGGAGAAAAGAAAAAGGGTGGTAAGTGATGGTTGACGGAGCTACAGTTGGAACATTCCTGCAGCGATTGGGTTTCGCTGACATACTGCTGTGGCTGCTCACGTTCGCGATCGTCTACGGCGTTCTGGGTCAACTTAATATTCCCAAGTCAAAAGAGGCCCGTGCAATCATCGCTATCGTAACAGGCCTGCTGGTACTTTTCGCGGTCCCGACAGCTCTCATATCCTTTATAGCCAAGATGTCGACGAGCTTCGTGCTCGTTGCGATAGGCCTGCTCGTGCTGCTGGTCTTCCTTGAGGCAGCGGGCATAAAACACAAGGTCCCGCACGTCGACAAGAGCGGCAAGCCTACGGGCAAGTTCGAGGAGATGCCGTTCTTCTCAAAGCACCCCTATATAATGGGAATAACGTTCCTGATAATCGCAATACTGGTGTTCGTGGGCGCCGGCGGACTTAGCGTGTTGGGTTGGAAAATACCCTACGGCTTTGACATAATAGGCGTAGTGTTCCTTATTGCGATAATAATCGCTATACTCTGGATCATGGGAACAAAGGACGAAGAACAATAGAACT
>Ga0315289_10003310_pt1 | contig 24453 bp, 20 predicted proteins | sample YL17G11_40_MG_FD_203452 | JGI IMG/M metagenome (GOLD analysis project Ga0315289, IMG submission 203452) | Sediment microbial communities from Yellowstone Lake, YNP, Wyoming, USA - YL17G11_40 | ecosystem: Environmental > Aquatic > Freshwater > Lake > Sediment | place: USA: Wyoming | collected...
TTATAGCTTCCCGCGGTCGGCATGTCGAGACACCCCATGATGTTCATGAGGGTAGATTTGCCAGAACCCGAGGGTCCGATGATGGCAACGAATTCGCCGCGGCCGATTCTGATATCGACCCCTTTAAACGCCTCGACATGCATTTTGCCGGTCTTATAGACCTTGGTGATATTATCCATGGCGATTAGATGGCCGTCACTCGTCATTCGTACCTCAATGCCTCTACAGGGTTAATCGATGCCGCCTTTCTGGCCGGGAAAAAGCCCGCCAGAAATCCTATGGTCGAAAGAGTCACCACCGTTATGATAGCCACCGGCCAGTTAACCAGCGGCCGTCCCAAAAATTCCAATGCCCCCTCCATAGGTATCAGCCAGAACAGGCGGGTCACTACAAGGCTTACGACAATTCCGATGGAGCCTCCGAACAGAGCTATGAACATCGCCTCGGTCATGAATTGGAGGACGATATGCCCCTTGCGCGCCCCCAGCGCCATCTTGGTGCCGATTTCCCTGGTGCGCTCTCGGATTGCCACGTACATGATATTGGCCACGCCGACTCCTGCTATCACCAACGTCATGCCGCCGATAAACCACATGAAGATGTTTATTCCTGTGAATACCTTGTTGGTGATTTCAGCTTGCTTGATAGTATCCCAGAACCAAAGCGTATGGCTGTCTTTGGGATCGAACCTGTACTTGGCTCCGAAGATGCGGAAGAGGTCCTGCTCCACCGATTTGCTATCGACGTTGTGCTTCACGGTGTAGACGATGTTGTCGAAATAGGGGTCGCCGAAAAGAGTGACGAAGGTCGAGGCGGGGATCACGGCGTAATCCTCGTCGGGGCCGTGGTAGCTCGAATCCTGCATCTTCTTCACCATAACGCCGACCACCAGGAAGGGAACACCGTTCAGCGTGACCATCTCGCCAACAGGGTTCTTATCGCCGAACAGCTCCTCGGCCACTTTCCATCCCAGAAACATGGAACGGCGTTTGGTATCGAAATCCACCCGATCTATGAATCGACCGCCGGCTTGCGGGTAATGCGATCTCATTTCGCCAAATTCCGGATAAACCCCGCTGACAAGCTTGTTGACCTGCTTTTTGCCATATTCGAGCGTAACGCCCCAGCGCATATATTCGCCCGAGATCCTTTCGATCCCCGATACGCGGGCTATGATCAAGTCTCTGTCCTCGGGGCGAAATGCAATGCGTCTCCCCTGCGGCAGCCCCTGGAACGGCAGTGTCGTCTGACCGGGCCAGAGGACGACGATATTCTGGCCCATGCCGGCGCTGGCCTTTTTCATCTGTCGTTCCAGCCCCACGCTGAAAGCCATGAGGAGCGTGATGGCGATCGTGCCCCAGGTAATGGCGAGGATTGTAAGGGCCATGCGAAGTTTCCGGGCTTTGAACTCGCGAGCCATCAATTTCAGGAACAATGAAATTTTGTATAGTAAGAGCATGCTAAAGCCTCAACGCCTTCACGGGGTTCAGGTTGGCGGCGCGGCGGGCGGGAAAGAAGCCGGCGACAAGTCCCATGGAACCGATTATGGCGATCGCCAGAAGAACAGTGTTCGGGGAGATAAACGGGTCACCGACATATTCGCCAAGCTTGAGAAGCGGGAACCCTTTTTCGAAAAGCTTGGCGACGATAAATCCGAAAAGGCCGCCGATTGCGGTTATCAGAAGCGACTCGACGATTATCTGCGACATGATATGTGCCCTGGTAGCCCCCATGGCCATCTTGACACCGATTTCGCGGGTCCGTTCCTTTACTACGACGTACATGATATTGGCAGTTCCAATCCCTCCGACGATCAACGTAAAAACGCCGATTATCCCCAGGAATATCTTGAACCCCTCGAAAAAGGGTCGCCATTCCTTGAGATTCTCATTGGTATCCCAGACCCAAAGGGCCTGATCGTCCTTGGGATCGAAACTGTATTTGCGACCGAGCACCTTGAATACGGCCTTTTTGACCCGCCCGGAGCGTTCCGGATCGGCCACCTGGTAGACCAGGTTCTCGGGGTAGTTATGCCCCCACATGGTCTTAAACGTGCTCACGGGAATGAAAACCTTGCGACCATCGCGGCCATTGTAAGAGGAATTCTGATCTTTCTCTCTGAGGATCCCTATTATCAAGAATGGGGCCCCTCGAAGCGTGACGTATTTTCCGACCGCGTCGACACCCTCGCCGAATAAATCATCGCGAACATTCGTGCCCATGAAGACGACGCGCTTTCTATAGAGGAGGTCGTTTTCGTTCAGGAAACGGCCGCCGGCTTCGGGAATCATGTTACGCACCAGGCCCCACTCCGGCTTGACCCCGATTACATTTTGCGAAACTGTCTTCTTGCCATATGTCATCTTGCCCTGGCCGTTGTATTCCGGAGACGCCACCGCTATCTCGGGGATTTCGCGCTTGAGCATCTCGATATCGTCATCGGTGAAACGGACCGGACGGCTTTTCGGCAAGCCCTTGTAAGGCAGAGAAGTCCGTCCCGGCCACATGATGACCAGCCGTTCGCCGAGGCCGAGAAACTCCTTGTTCTGATGCTTGTAAAGCCCGTCACCGAAAGCCACCAGAATTATAGTCGCAGCCGTGCCCCAAATAATGCCGAAAGTCGTTAGAAATGTGCGCAGCTTCTGACGCTTCAGATCATGAAGGAATTGCTTGAGGATTATGAGCGATTTCAATTATTCGATCTCCTTGGGGGGTCTCTCCACCACTTTCTCGCCCAGGGCCAACCCCTCTGAAACCTCGATATTCAGCCCGTCAGAAAGCCCGGTCTTAACATTGCGGAAATTTATTTTGCCAATCGAATCCTGAACCTCGACGCGGGCCGTGTCCGCCAGGAAACTCACCAGCCGCTCGGGAATGATAAGGATGCTGTCTTTCTGGCTTATGATGATGTCGGCATTGGCGGAATAACCAGCCCGCAGAGTCTTGCTGCCGGTTTCGGTTATCTCCACTTCCAGGTCGAATAGCGTGGTGTTATCCTGTTTTTTGGCTTTGGGAGATATTTTCGAAAGCTTGCCGGTCAGCTTCTCATTGGGAAGGGCGCCTATCTTGATATCGACAGGCATGCCATCGACAAGCTTGCCGACATCGATCTCATCGACCGTCCCCTTAAATACGAGCTTCTCCATCGGAGCCAATGTCAAAAGCGGAGTTCCGGCCTGGTAAGATGTTAAGGGCACAACCGGATCACCCTCGTTGACGAGCTTTTCGAGCACCGTGCCGTCGATGGGGGAGAGTATAGTATTCTGGTTTTTTCCATCCACCGTGGCTCCCTCTTTCAGGAGAGCGAATTTCTCCTCCGCCAGGCGAAGCCTCAATTCGGATTCAGAATTCTCGGTGTTGCTTCTATCGAACTCGGCCTGGCTGATGAGTTTCTTTTCGAACATTTCCCTGGCTCGCTGGAAAATCGTCTGGGCGTTTTGATAATCGACAGCCGCCAGGTCGAGAGCCCTCTTGGCCTCGGAGTATTCAATAGGGGTCGGGTTGGGAGAAATGTTGATCAATGGGTCGCCAGCTTTTACCCGGTCTCCGATATCGACATGAAGCTTGGTGACGATGCCGGAGATGGTTGACTTGACCTGAATCTCCTGTCGCGGTTCGAGGCGTCCAATCGCCAACGCCTTATCGACAATCGTGCCCCTGGTAACATCCACCAGCTTAATGCCGTTTTGCTTATCCTTTGAGGAACCGAATGCCAGAAAAGCCCCGACTGCAAGGACGATAACAATGATTGCGATAGTGATAAACTTCTTCATTTATAACGCTCCTTGATTTGCGTTAGAGGAATATCAGCATAATCAGCCTACGAAAAAACCAGCAGGCGGGTTACCAGTTTTTTGATGAACGCCTGCACCCCACCAGGCCTGAAGCAAGGAGCCATCATGTCAGTCGCCTAAGCAGCTTTGTCTTGTCGCTGAGGCATCCGCCCGCGGCCCCTCGCCTTTTGGGCGAGGAGCCCGGCCACAAAGGCGGCAGACGAGCGCAATGGTCTTGGCGCCACGGGCGCTAATAGGCTTGAGAGGGATTGTCGCAATTCGCGGGCGCCCATTCGGGCGTGTGGCCGGGCGCCTGAACGGACTGGGCATAAAAAAAGGGAGCCCGATGGCTCCCTTGAGGGACAAAGGAAAAGGGATCATTTCAAGAGCATCATCTTCTTGACTTCATTGTATCCCCCGGCTTTCAGCCTGTAGATGTAGGTGCCGGATGATAACTTCTGCGCATTCCAAACAGCCTGGTAGTAGCCTGTCTCTTGTATCTTATTCACCAGCACAGCCACGCGGCACCCCAGCAGGTCGTAGACCTCGAGTAAGACAAAAGACGGCTCTGCCAGGGCGTATGTTATCGTGGTCGCGGGATTGAACGGATTGGGGTAGGCCTGAGACAATGAGAATTCCGATGGGGTCTGGGAGACGTTATTATCGATGGCGGTGGGGTAGAAATAGACCGTGTCTTCGCCGATATTCAGGGCTTCGTCTATACAGGCCACGCGAAGCCCGAGGTAGTTGAAACCGGGAGGGATTTCCCAATTGACATATCCGCTGTCGCCGCCGTTACCATGCGCTATTTCATTCCAGGTAACGCCGTCGTCGGCCGAGTATCCGAGGGCAAAGCCGATAATCGTTCCGTTATCGTGCGCCAGCCAGGAAATGACCAGGGAATCGCTTTCCAACGAATCATCTGGGGTTGGGGACATGATCGTCACCAACGGGCGGAAAGTATCCTGGATGAAAAATGGGTTGTCCGACGTGTCGGAAGCGGCGTTGCCGTCAGCGTCGATGCAACTGGTGCGAAGCAGGCACTGGCCGGCAAGCGTATTCGGTACACGCCATTTGAATGAGCCGGGGTTGCCGCTTGCCCATTCCGATACTGTAACCCACGAGGTGCCTCCATCGGTAGTGTATTCTATCATGAAAGAGTCGACCCCGACGTTGTCGGTCGCTTCATTTCCCTGCTGGTCACGGCAGGAAATCCTGACCCTGGTCCGACGCGACGGGGTGGGTGGCAACTGCCAGTCGTACTGCTGGGGGTCGCCGGTTGTCCAGTCGCAGACAGGGACCCAGTTGTCACCGCCGTTGACCGAATACTCAATCCTGAAAGATTCCATCTGGGAACTGCTATCGGACCAGGTGATTGTCTGGAGCGACATCTCGTCCCAACGCTCACGGCCGTTCGGACTCACTACAGTGACGGAAAGAGGAAGATTGTTGGAGATCAAAAACATGGCGTCGGACGAATCAAATGCTGTGTTCCCTGTGAAATCCCGGCACGAGACCTTGACAAGGCACTGGTCTGATGAGATGTCGGGAATCGCCCAGGAATACGTCTCGGGGTTGCCGCCGGTCCACTCGGCAATGGCGAGCCAATTCACTCCCGCGTCGGTGGAATAATCAATCCTGTATGCGGCAATTCCTTCGTTGTCGGATGCCGACCAGGTTATATCTTCTACAGACCCGGAATGCCATTGTTCGCCTCCGTTGGGAGCGATAACGACAACCACCGGACTAATGTTATCAGCCTCATAGATGTAGAATGAATCCGCCGATGACCAATGGCTGGAATCGCTGCGGTCGGAGGCCACGGCTCTCACTCTCCAGAAGTAAAACAGGTTCTCCTGCAGCTCGCCGAACGCTGCTGAGGCCAGAGTATCTACAATTAGATCCAGCCCGATAATGGGATTTGAGAAGAGCCGGGTGGTATCGAGGGCGAATTCGTAGTAAATCGGAAGATGAAATGATACGAGCGAGGCGTAAACCGTAATGATATTGAGGGCCGAATCGTAAGATGCGCCGGCAGGCGTCGGAGTCGGTATTCCGGAAGCGTAGTTCTCGGCGATGTTCGATAGTAATGATATATTTCCAGCCTCATCGGAAGTCTTGATAGCCGCATAATAGTAGCCGCCGCAATCAAGCCCCGTCAACGTGAAGCTCTGCCATGTACCGGCCGGCAAAGGAGGCGGCGGAGACTGAACCTGCGAGGCGGAATCCCAGGTGGCGTCAGAAATTGGATCTTGCGAGTATCTTATCATGTAATAGGCGGCGGTCCCGATAGTATCATCATCACCCGGCGCCGTCCAGCTTATATCGATTGTCCCGGTCGTGTCTCCTGAAGAGGCCAGTTCATTATGAAAATATCCTATGGTGGTTGTCGCGGTTGGCGATGTTGATTCAATGAGGCTGTTATTATCGTTTGCAGATGCTCGCGGAAAGGCGGCGAAAACTATTATAACAATGGTAAGGCTACGGCAGAGAATTTTCCCAGGGTGCGTCATTTTGACTCCTCCTATCATATGAATCAGGAGAGGTCAAAAACCATGCCCCGGAGCGGGTATTATGCGTCGTTATAATCCCGTGGGCCACAACGGGTTGGGCCTCTGCGCAAGAGTTGTGTCCGATTCCCGGATGTTCATTGTTGAAACAAAAGACGCCAGGAAACGCTGGCATGCATTCATCTTCTTCAATGGCAACTGATTGGTAGGATGTATGATTTTTTGAGGCTATTGCGCAGAGATAGGTTTTTTTATGACTCAATTGCGGATAATTAGATTCACTTGTGCGATCACTGCATATGACTGACATGCCCCAAAAAGATACTCGGGACCATGAACTCTATTCTTGGGTCCCGGGCGGTTTGTCTCTGGATGTCAGTATCGGCCTGGGAAGCGGCCCGATGCATCAGCGATAATTGAGCCTGTGAAGATTGCGGAAATATCTTTTGAACAACCGACCATACTGGCGCTCCCACAAGTATCTTTCGAGGTGACTTCTGAGCCAGAGTCCGAGAATCAATCCGCTCAAGACGCCACAGGCAGCCCCGAACATGAGCTCGCCGGTTGTGGGGAACGAATAAGGAAACATCAACTTCTCTACTGCCATATTATCTACCACTCTCTTGAATTTTTCATGTTTGGAATTTGAACATATACTCCGTGGAGTATCATAACAAAAACTGTGCCCATTGCCCGCCCGCGGAGAACCTGGCCACGGAGGCGCTTCTTTCTGGATGACATCTAATGTCTTAGAGTGAAAATAAAAATGCTGGGCCGGGAATTTCGATAACTATTATGATACACTTGACGCACGCCAAATATCCGATTGTGCAAACCGGCGCAACCGCAAGTGAAGGCGTTTGCATTACTCCATTACCCATATGGTAAAGGGCAATCCTGCATTGACAGCATTGCATAGACTTAAGCCTGTGCACAGCAGGCGATAATCATTGCCGAATGATGATGAATCCTCAAAGTCGGCGGACCATCTTATTCGGAATTTATCCCGCCATCGTGAGAGACTTTTATGAGTGTAGACCCCTATTTCGCGATTCCGATAGCGCCGCAAGCAAGGCGCGCTCCGGCGTTGCCGGTTGGCTGGCTTTTAAGGTCGTCCTCGTTGGCGTGCACGACAACTGAGCGACCGATGATGGAATACGGCCCCTCGAACGATAACATCTTATCGAGCCATTCCAGGTTGGCAACTCCGCTGGAATCAGCTACGATATTCCCGATATCGCCTTCATGCCTATTGGCATCGGTGGGGGCGCCATGCTGCATGTTCATGGGATTGAAATGGCCGCCTGCCGACATACCGTCTGGCGAGCTGCAATCGCCGAATTCATGGATATGAAAACCGTTCTTGCCTGGTGTCAGGTGCTCTATATGGGCCGTGACTGTTATCCCATCGGCAACTTTCGTAAAGGTGACAATACCCTGAACGTTGTTCCCCGAGGTGGGGATCAGGACGGCAATTGCTTTGGCAATGGGGGCTATTCTCTGTTCCATGCCCGGCATGTCGGCATGCTGAGCCATGGACGGCACCGCCAGAATAAAGACAGCAATTATGGCTGCTAAAACTGATCCGAACATAGTATCCTCCTGTGAATGGTAGCCTGCGATATTCCGATCGTCTCGCGGCTATCGGATGAATGCGGTGAATGCATCGTCCGCGTAAAGTGCATTATTTCCGGATTTCCGATAGCCGGTATAAGAACCCCATATTGACGCGGCCTGTTTCAACGTTCTTGCGCGCTACGATAACGGGAAGCACGGCCGAATATGCCGTGTTATTTAGAAAACTCGAATTTCGAGATTGGAGCCGACGAAGAAGAAATCGTATTTATAGAACCTATCGCTGGAGCGATTGGAATAAAAGCCGCCATCAAACGTGATGGCCACCGCCTTGCTGAGGAGAGCGTTCAAGTTTATCTGCCTGCTCAGAGACGCCTTCAAGAACCAACCCTCGTCGGTCCTGCCGTTCATATTACGAAGCCAGGGAAGATTATCGCGCAGAAGCCGATCATAGGAGAATTTCCTGCGCCAGTATCCAGATTCGCTCTGGGACACTATGGCCAGGGGAAGGATTCTCTTCAGAGAAAGGCCGAGCTGGAGACCATCCCAGGGGTCCCAGTATGGCGTTATACCGCTCAGAATATAGTAGCTTGATAGCGGCCGAGAGCCTCCACCGGACCAGCGTTTCAAGGCACTGGCGCTGAGGCCGGTCCTGATATCGAGCGATTGGGAAAACCCCAGCTCGAAATCGAGCCAATCGAACTCCTGGCCATCGTCGAAATCGCGTATGACGTAACGGGGGATGATTCTGGCGGTGGTTTTTGTGGGAAAGGTCAGCACCAGCTCGCTCTCCATCCAGTGCTCGGAGTTGTCGAGGCTGCCGAAATTGCTGTAGCGCGAGATCGTCTCCTTGTACCGTCCTTTCAGCAGCGTCGCTGGATTTGCGTAGTAAGAGGCGTCGCCACTGACGATGACTCGAAAATTATCGAGCCCGGACTGTTCATCGGTATAGTCTTTGATTCCGGCGGAGGCGTTCAAATTCCACTTAAAATTCTGATTCGAGCTCTTGCCAAAAAGGGCGATTCCTGGAGCATGATAAAAATTGTTGATGCGGTTATTGGTATCGTATTCGTAGTAGGAAAGGCCGTAGAAAAAGCGCAGGCCGGTTTTCCCGATGCGGGCGGAGGAGACGGCGATGTTGTTTACCATGTAGCTGTTACCGATGTCGAAGCTGTCGGCGTAGAGATTGCTCGAATAGCCCCCGCCGATGTTTATGGAAGCGCGCTCATACGCGGGTGCGAGTTCAAATGAGAGGAAGACAAAGAATAGGAACGAGAGCTTATTGAGAAGACGCAGAGCGGCATTTGTCCGAGAATGTGGTTTTCCGTATGTCAAAACTACTGATGGGTTCTATTTCCGGCTTTCCGTCGAACCCTGATGGGAATTGGAGGATTCCGATTTTCCGCGGATTATCTCGATAGGCTGTGGCCCCGCTCCATTATCGATTTTCCCCGGCCCCGGACCCATCATACCGCCGCTATCCGGGTCCATTCCGCCGCCACCACCCATGTGGCCTCCCCCATGATGGCCGCCGTCATCGCCGTGCATGCCATGCATGGTGCTATCGCCCGGCCCGTACATGCCCGGCTCACCATGCATTTCCATGTTCATGAAGTCGCCGTTCGTCATGCGGTGCATCATGCCGGTCGAGTCGCCCTGGTCGTACATATGCTGGTGCATGAAGGAGCTATCGGCACGGTGGCCACGAAAATCGGGATCGATGGCATCTGGAACCCCATCGCCGTCACCATCGAGCATGAGATCGTTGAATCCGTCCCCATCCTCGTCGAGGAATCCACCCACTCCCGGCGAGTTCTGGGCGAAAACAGGGCTCAATTGAGGCTGGATCAACAAGGTCATGAGCAGTATCACGCAGAAAGCGAAGCATTTGACGACTAAGTCAAGGTTGAAGTATCGATAGTTCCTTTTCATTATTCTCCCCTTATGATACTAAGCAAAAGCAATGCCTGCAAGGGATGATTCCAAGAAAAATAACTCATTGATAATCAATTGATTACAAACTTCAATGGGGGGAGCGGTTAAGGGCTTTTTTGAAAATTCGACGGTTTTGTCGAAAACCATTCCGCTTGGTCGAAAAGGAAAGAGCGCCCCAGTCCTGAGGCGCCCTTCCGATTCGCCAATAGTTGAAGCTACTTTAAGAGAATCATCTTGCCGGTGGTGCTGCCGTATTCGGTCAGGATGCGATAGAAATAGACCGTGGAGCCGCCAGCCTGGCCGGCATTGAACTGAACGCTGTTGCTGCCAGCAGGATAAATGCCATCCGCCAGCAGGGCTACCTGACGTCCAAGAAGGTCGTAAACGGTTAATTTCACCTTTTGAGTCTGGCCGAGCTCGAACTCGATCGTGGTTGAGGGATTGAAGGGATTGGGGTAGTTCGATGCCAGGACGAAGCTCTTTGGAATTTGGTCACTCACGGGATCAGAGACCGATGTGGCTTCGGGCCAGAGGGCGATGGTATCACCAGGCTCGCGCCAGAATTGCCCGTTTATCTCGTAGACGATGATAACGTCACCCATCATGTCGCAATCCATGAGACCGCCAACAATTTCCACGGTGTCGCCGGCGTTGGGTCTGTGAGCACCATTACCTGGTTCATACCAAGGGGCGCCGAAGTTGAGCATGTATTCGGACATCTGATCGTAGTTGGTATCGAGGTAGTACATCGTCATACCCATCATTTCACGAGTGATTGTCAGGCCGCTGGCCTCGATCAGAGTCAGAGAATCGGGGTTGGGGCAGTCGCCACCACCGCCATAGCCGCCGTGGCCCATGCCGGGTTGTCGCCAGAAGAGGCCGTTAATCTCATAAACGACAACGGCTTGGGGAATGCTATATCCCATAATACCGCCGGTTATCCAAATGGAATCGCCATCCGCCGGACGCTGGGCGCCGGAGCCTGGATCATACCAGTCCGGGCCGAAAAGAAGCCTGTAGTCGGCGGTATCGTCACCATTAGTATCAAGGAAATAATGGGTGCGCAGGGAATCTTCAACTACGACGGCCCAGCCGGAAATCTCGATAATCTCGAGGCTGTCGCCGTGCATACCGCCGCCGCCACCCATGGTGAGAACGAAATTTACGACCGTATTCTGGCCAGCGACCACTTCTATATCTTCGGAATCGTGCCCTTGCATCATTTTCGATGCCACGGCCACGTAAGAACCGGCGATGACATTCAAAATCTGGAAAGTGCCATCATCGCCGGTCTGCGTGGAATAGTTTTCGCCATGCATGTGTCCACCGTGGCCACCGTGATGCTGCCCTTCTGCGGTCAGCATGACCATTGCGCTCTGAACAGGGTTGTTAAGAGAATCGTAGACGGTGCCCGATACGGAGCCTGTCTCTTGGGCGAATGTCATCGATGCCGCGAATGTCAGCGCCAGCATTAACATGAACAGTTTCTTCATTTTTCCGAACTCCTTTAGTTAGATTTTGAATTCTTACTATCTTGTGCGAGACGACAGCCGTGATGCTTTTCCAGATTGACCTCCTTGGGGCTGTTGCGAAAACTTCTCATTACCTGCAAGTATTTAAGCAACATACATACCATTCTGAGTTTGGACCGGCTCTTTGGAGTTAATCGCCTGTGGTGACGGCGGTTATGATTTGCGGCAGGATTCGATGGCGAGAGTTGATTTGATAGCATTCGACTTTTCAGTCGGGAATTTGCGGCTGAGATGTCGAACGATTAATCGGCTTTATAGCCCCATTTTTTCAGGCGGTCACGGATATTTTTTTCGGAAATTCCGAGCTCGCGCGCGGCCTGGCTCTTATTCCCGCCGGCCCGCTTCAGGGTATCGATAATAATCTTCTTCTCCATAGCTTCGAGCCTGACCGGGAGCGAATCACTCTCGCTTGTTTCCGGAACACCCTGACCGGAGCGGAACGAAAGTGGCAGGTCGTCAATGCCGATGGCCTCGTTTCTGGATAGCACTACGGCCGCCTCGATAGCGTTCTCCAGCTCGCGCACGTTGCCGGGATAATCGTATTTCAGGAGTGCATCCTTGGCCTCACGCGACAGGCCGAACACCTTTTTAGTATTTTTCTCGGAGTAGATTTTTATGAAATGTTCCGCCAGCGGCACAAAATCTTCGCGCCGTTCCCGCAGCGGCGGGATATCTATATTGATGACATCGAGACGATAAAAGAGGTCTTCCCGGAATTTGCCATCGCCGACCATCTGCCGCAGATTGCGATGCGTGGCCGCGATTATCCTGATATCGAGCTTCAGCGTCTTCGCCGATCCCAAGCGTTCGATTGTCCCTTCCTGCAGAAAACGCAGAAGTTTCGGCTGCAGCGAAAAGGGCATATCCCCGATCTCATCGATGAACAAGGTGCCGCCGTCAGCTACTTCCAGCTTACCTTTTCTGGCCAGAACGGCCCCGGTAAAGGCGCCCTTCTCATGACCGAAGAGTTCCGCTTCCAGAAGCGTCTCCGGCACGGCGGCGCAATTGATCGTCAGCATCGGATTAGAGGCCCGAGGGGAGCCAAAATGTATGGCCTGCGCGATTCGTTCTTTGCCGGTGCCAGATTCCCCCTGTATCAAGACGGTTGCAGCGGTCGGCGCCACCCTGGCCACCAAGTTGAGCACCTCCTCCATTGCCCGCGAGGCATATATTATTCCTTTCAGCTCTCCCCGAGACTTGAGAAGGTCCTTAAGGGCCCTGTTTTCGACGACGAGTCTGCGATTCTCCAGAGCCTTGGTGACGCTGACCTCAAGTTCATCCAGATTAATCGGCTTGGTGAGATAGTTGAAGGCGCCATGCTTCATGCATTCCACGGCCCCATCGACAGACCCAAAGGCGCTCATGAGGATGAACATGATATCAGGCACAAGGGCTCTGGACATTTTCAATAGCTCCAGGCCGCTGATGCCGGGCATGCGCATATCAGATATGACGACATCTACCAGCTCGCTCTCGATGGCTTTATAGGCGGACTCACCATCGCCGCTCGTTATGACATTATAGCCGAGTTTTCGCAGGAATCCGGCCAGCGCCTGACGTTGGCCTTCTTCGTCATCGGCTATTAGTATGGTGCCTTTTTCATGCAATCGGAAACTCCAATCTGAACACGGCGCCGCCCCCGGGGTTATCAAGAACTTCGATCCGGCCGCCGTGTTCTTTGACTATGCGCAGAACGGTCGGAAGCCCCAGACCAGTTCCAGCTGGTTTGGTGGTGTAATAAAGGTCGAAGATTCTCTCCCTCTGGTCGTCCGGTATTCCCGGCCCGTTATCGGCGACGCTGAGGACACAGGATTTCCCCTCTTTTCTCGTCTCAATGCTGATTTTGCCATCGGAATCGACCACGGCCAGGGAATTCTCGAGAAGATTGAGTATCGCCTGGCGGCACAATTCCGAATCGATATTTATCACCGGCAGCCTGTTGAGGTCTAATTGCATTCGACATCCCTTCTCATTGGCGCGCGGCTCAAAAAGGGCGGCGGCGTTTCTGACACATTCATTGAGGTCTGCCGGCTTCTTGTTTAAGACCGGCGGTTTGGCCAGGGTCAGGAATTGTTGGATGGAATTGTTTATGCGCTCGGTTTCGTTTTTTACGATGGCGGTAAGTTCCTTGTACTCAACGCGGCCATCTTTCGGTTCGAATTCGCGCTCCAGGCGTTGGGTGATGACGCTGATGGCATTGAGGGGATTTCTGATTTCATGCGCCACCCCGCTGGCCAGCTCGCCCATAGCGGCCAGCTTGGCGTTCAAGGCCCTGTCTGCTTCAAGGCGCCGGACATCTTCCTTGATGATGTCATACTGACTCGTAAGGAGGCGGTAATTCTGGCGAAGGAGGAAACCCGTTATGGCTACGACTGCAATGCTCAGGAATAAGAGCGAGCGCCAGATGATATCGCGCCGCAATTTGTCGGTGAGCAGTTGAAGATAGCTTGTATTTATTCCAATGATGATTTCGCCATAAACTTCACCGGCCACGAGAAATGGCGCCATGGCCTCGAATATGGTTCGCTCGCCGGAGGCGGGGCGGATTCTCGTGCGCGTGGCCGTTGAATCGGAGCTATCGGAGAGATACCAGCTATCAGCCAGCTCCCTGGGGAAATTATCGGATGCGGCCAGGATCTGCCCCGATTTCAGTATGGCGGCGTATTCGACACCCGGGCTGCGGCTCATGTCATCGATGACGCTTCCGGCGCCGAAGGTGCGGCGTAATGCAAGCAGCTCGGATGCGTCGACCCCAACAATTATGGCTCCTCCCCTGGAGCGCTTCGAGGCGACGGCAAAGATCCTGGGGCCGCCGAAATTGACAAATCCAAGTTCTAAGCGGGCGGCATTCTCCGCAAGGATGGGCGAGAGACGATAGGGAGCGATTCGGGGCTCGATGAGGGTATCCGAGACAACCGCGTCAATCGTGACGCCGTGTTGATCGAGGGTGGTCAGGAGAGAGACTCCATTGGCGCTTTGGATGCTCTCGAGCTCCGGCTTCGAGGCTTTCCCAAGGCGATCGAGGCGGTCGACCATTTCCGCAATAGTAAAGAGGTGCTTGGTGATTTTGTCCTGCTGAATCTCGTAGGCGACAAGTCCTTTTTCGCCGGCGGTGGCCACGCTCAGTATGAGAGTTTGGGCCTGGTTGTCCATCAGGTCGAGCACGGCTTTGCGGCTGGAGCGATACTCCAAAACCGATTGTGAAAGAACTATGACAAATAGAAAAAGGGCCATTGGGATTATGACTCTTAAGTTTGAAGCGCCCTTTTTCATATTCGTACCTGGTTCTCTCTATTGGTCATTGAACAAATCCATCAGCAAGAACATACCAATTTAAGGCACGTGCGCAAAACACGAAAGAAGATATTTCGTGTCCCGCTTTATGGGCAGGGGTATAAGAATCGAATTTCACAGAATACAACAGGGCCGCTTCAGGAAAGTGCGGCCCTCTGCCAAATCGGGAGAACGATATGACAAGCCGACTCCAATTGGGTCCGCTATCACTTAAACTACTCTGGGGGAACACCAGTTCTTGCCAAACTTGTCGGGCATGGAACTCACGCTGGGCCATTGTATTGGGTGGTCATGGCGCCCGATTATGGGTTGCCGAGTCGAGGGTTAGACGCTGTCCTCGGCCCTTGGAACGGTTCGAAGTATGGCGCTCGGGTGAATGAATTGCTATAATGCAGGAAATCGACAATTGGAACCGAGAGATGGAGAAGTATGGTTGAATCATTCCAAAAAGACCTCCCGATGAATAAGCTTTTTCTATCGATAATGACATCTCTTGTGGCAATATCTTCGTCAGCGTGCGCTGGCGACGTGGAATTGAACAAAATAGCACTCCCGCCAGGCTTCGAAATCTCATTGTATGCCGAGAAAGTCGAAGGGGCGCGTTCCCTGGCATTGGGAGACTCCGGCACGGTCTTTGTCGGCACTCGCTCCGAGGGCAAGGTATATGCTCTGAAAGACACCGACGCCGACTTCAGGGCGGATAGCATTTATGTGATTGCCTCTGGTTTGAACATGCCCAACGGCGTGGCGCTGAGAAAGGGGGCGCTTTACGTGGCCGAGGTAAGCCGTATTCTGCGCTTCGACGATATTGAAAACCACCTTCCTAATCCGCCCAAGCCGGTGGTCGTAAATGACAAATATCCATCCGACATGAGCCACGGCTGGAAGTTCATCGCGTTCGGGCCGGACGGCAAGCTGTATGTTCCGGTCGGCGCGCCGTGCAATATCTGCGAGCAGCCAAAGGACATCTACGCTTCCATCACACGCATTAATCCGGATGGAAGCGGGTTCGAGATATTCGCGCGCGGCATCAGAAACACGGTCGGTTTCGACTGGCATCCGGGGACCAAGGAGCTCTGGTTCACGGATAACGGGCGCGATTGGCTTGGCGATGATCTCCCTCCGGACGAGCTGAATCATGCTCCCAAAGCGGGAATGCATTTCGGATACCCTTACTGCCATGGCAAGAATATTCCCGACCCGGAATTCGGCGGTCAGAGAAGCTGCAATGATTTCACGCCGCCGTCCATGGAGTTGGGGCCGCACGTGGCCGCTCTGGGGATGCGATTCTATACGGGAAACGTGTTCCCCGATGAGTACCGTAACCAGATTTTCATAGCCGAGCATGGTTCCTGGAATAGAAGCTCTCCGATTGGATATCGCATCACACTTGTCAGGCTTGAGGATGACCGGGCAGTATCTTATGAGGTATTCGCCAGCGGATGGCTTCAAGCCTCAGGGGCTTGGGGACGTCCTGTGGACTTGCTGGTTCTGCCAGATGGCTCGATGTTGGTCTCCGACGACAAGGCCGACGCCATCTATAGAATCACCTATGAGAAATAGGCGGCCCTTTATGAAATGTGGCTCATCGAGTATGAATAGCGTTGACAGCTATATCAGGAATCTGAATTCGCCCTTGAGGGAGATCGCAAGCGAGCTCAGAGCGCTTGTCAAGAGCAGCGCCCCGGGTATCGAGGAAAACATAAAGTGGGGCAAGCCCTGGTATTCCAGGGACGGCAATATCTGTTATATCTCGGCCGCCAAGTCGCATACAACATTCGGTTTCGCCAAGGGCGTCCGGCTGAACGACCCCCGGGGATTATTGGAGGGGACGGGCAAGGGGATGCGCCATGTCAAGGTGCCTTCTCTTAGCGATATCAATAAGACCGTCTTTCGCGGCTGGGTCAGAGAGGCTGTTGGACTTAACAAGGCACGCCAAAAACTCACTTAAATATCTCGCCGAAGAACTGTCTCATGGCTTCCCACGAGCGCCTGTCGGCCTTTTCGTTGTAGGCGGCGCCCTTGGATGGATCGTTGCCGTTGTTGGGATTTGTGAAACCGTGGACGGCTCCACCGTATACAATCATCTGCCAATCGACTCCCGCGTTTGTCATCTCAGCCTCAAAAGCGGCGACCTTATCGCGGGTCACGTAAGGATCGCTGCCGCCGTGAAGCACTAAGACTTTGCCCTTGATGTTCCTGGCATCTGAGGGGTCCGGGGTATCGAGATTGCCGTGAAAGCTGGCGACGCCTGCAAGAGCGGCTCCGCTACGGGCCAGTTCCAGAGCTACGCCGCCGCCAAAGCAGTAACCGATAGCCGCTATCTTCGTGGGGTCGACGAGATCGGTTCTTTTCAACAACTCATCGAGCCCGGCTTTCGCCCTGGCTCTCATGAGAGGGATGTCGTTTCGGTATTTTGAGGCCTGCGCCGCCATCTCCTGGGGCGTCGCCGGCCTGACCCCTTTGCCATATATGTCTATGGCCAAGGCGACATAGCCGAGCCTGGCGAGCTCGTCAGCCCGCATTTTGACATAATCGCCAAGGCCGTTCCATTCGTGAACGACAATGACACCGGGCCGAGGGCCTTTGACAGACCCATCGTAAGCGAGGTAACCTTCAAGCGGCGTGCCATCCTGCTGATATTCCACGGTCTCTCGAACTATCTGGGCACTTGCGGCAACAGCCAACGAGAGAAAAGACAAGATGCCTGAAAAAAGAATCTTCATTAATGCCTCCTAACTTTATGCAAGAAAAAACACCTGCTATTAGACTATGCGACCAAGATAGTAAAATCAAGAAGGGGTGTTTAATGTTCCCCTCGGAAATTAACCGTTATTACTGGCGGGGCAGGCTCATAGGGGCCGCTGAGCCGCCGTGGATAGGAGATCGAAATCAATCCAACTATTTCCATGACGCTTGGCCGCTCCGGCGGCGTACTCAAGGTATATTTTGAATAGGGCTGGCCGAAGATTCGCGGGAATTTCCTCGCTTGGAGATTTGCGGTAGTCGATCATCACCTTCACAATTTCGGGGTGGGCCCGAGCGAAACGGCCTCGCCTACCAGTCCCTGAAATCAGGCCCTTTTGCCGCAAGAGGTGGAGGAGATGCTCGGCGCTGGCTGCGTCCTGACGAAGGCGAGTGTCCGAAAGCTCGCGCAAAACCGATTCGACCTGGCTCCTGCTGTAGCCGCATCTTCGGGGGTCCGCCCCCAAGGCCAGAAGCATGCCGACAACCCGGCGACATTTTTCACAGTCGCCGCAGGGGTAAACTCTGCCGCGCCTGATATGCGTGGCATGACAGGAAACTTGATGTCGCTGCAGCTTGGGGTAGCGCTCCACGAGAATCCTCTCGATGAGCGGCTCGGATAGCGGCCTGAGTATAGAAAACTGGCGAATATTCCATCCCTTGCGGGCAAAATACCTGGTCATGGCGTTATCGAAATAGCGGCTCTGGTCGTAAAGACCGTCGTAATGCGGTATCCCCTTGTGTCTCAGTCTCCTGGTGGTATCATGCTCGTCGCCGATAACCAAGGCGCCGAGGCCGCGTTTGCGGAGAATGGGAAGAGCGCCGAACAAGAATACCGCCACGGTCCAAAGGCGGACGGGGTATTCATCGGAGCGAATGCCGGCAAAATCGCGCCTGATGAAAGGGAGATGGCGAAGCATCCAGCTGAACACCCTATCGGCATTCGTCCAGACGCGAGCGGTTTCCGGATATTGCCTCTTGAAATACCGATAGGAATTTAGGGCAGTATACCAGTGGCGTCCGGATTCATTGACGAAGATGGGATGGGGGCTGTATCCCAATTCATCAAGAAGGCTGAAACTCAAGAGTGAATCTTTGCCTCCGCTGGAAAGCACCGCATAGCGCAATTGATCGGATTTCCAGTCGGTTTCTCTTGATTTTCCGAGAGTAGAAGACTCGGTCTTTTTGAAAATGATTTGCGCCCTTAGATAGTGGCGCTGCTTTATCGCCGGGAGTCTGGATGCGTCACCGACAAGAAAGGGGTTGGGCTCCAGGAACTTCTTGACATATATTTCGCGGGCGGTGTTCTCTGCCATATCCAAGATGAAGCGCTGATCATGCCGGTCGAAAGAACCATTGAAAACGATTTGGCGGCAGAAAAGGCCGTAGTTTATCGCCACCTGGGCGGCGATCATGCTGGCGAGATTGCGGCTTTCCGCGCTCTCGATTTCAAATACATTCTCTTCGAAACGATATATCAGTTTTGTGGTGCTCTGCCTTTTTCTCCAGATTACAGTATAGGGGGCGGTCAGACGGTTTTTTTCGAGGCTGATTGGTCCAACCTCGAGGCGGTCTATAACTTCAAGGGGGCGGAGAGGATCGGATTTGAACGGTCGGATTCCACGGGGTTCGATTGCGGAGGGCTTTTTCACGGCCGGCCGGCGAGGCTTGGTGAGAGCCGATATCTGCGTCGGCGGCGCATGTGCGGCAAGATCGCATTCAATACTAAGTCGGCGCCATCGATGAGAACGTCTGCGGCCGGCAACCCCGTAGATTTGGCAATTGAGGCGCAAACTCCGGGAAGCTCAGGTATTGTCAGCCCCTCATGATTTATGGTTATTGCGACAACCGGCTTGGAGGAAATGACCTCGATGGCCTGAATCTGTTTCGAGAGGGGTTGGATTTCGTATCCTGGGTAACCGTCATAGAATTTCCTCGCCGGGGCGTGCTGAAGGATAATCAGATCGGGACGACCGGCCATCAAAATCTCGAATCCACCAGGATATGCCGGATTGAGCAAGCTTCCCTGCCCTTCAATGACTATCACGTCAGGGTGCGCCTCATGCCATGCCGACCAGACGGCGTGCTCGATCTCTCCCGAGATGAAGTCGTTAATCAGGGAATCGAGGATTATGCTGTATTTGGCTCCCTGCATCCAGGCGGTTTGACCGGTGCCAATGATCTCCGCCGAAAAGCGCGTGTTTCTTAAAGCTCCGACCAGCGACCAGGCCGTGGTGCGCTTGCCGACCGCCGAATCCGTGCCCAGAACCGCGATCTTGAGCGATTTGACATCTTCGATTTTGCCGCTGAAGAAGTGAAGAGTCTCTCGTGGCGGCGTCTTGCGAATATCCCTGATTACCACGCCGCGCTTCTCGGCAACAGACATCAGCACCGGGTCATCGGAAATGAAATCATGCAGACCCGAATCGATGTTGAGCCCGAGTTTAATGGCGGTCTCTATATCACGGCGCGCCCCGGCGCTTAGCCTGCCGCCATCGGGGGCCAGGCCCATTACGAAATGGGTGGCGGGAGTACCGGCTGCAGCCGCGGCCCGAAAAGCATCGTCTACGGCAGCGAATATCGGGATGCCTCTCTGGGTCCCATCCAGGACAATGCCGGCATCCTTGCCAGCAAGATTCGAATCGATCACCGAGAGCACTTTGTACCGCTCGGTATGGCGCACCAATCCATGAGCAGTCTTGCCGTTGGGGGTGCCGAACGCCCCCTGGGCATAGATGATGGCGTTGCCTTCACGGATAATCATGATCTCCTGCCAGTGATGACGACCACGTAGCGGTCGCTGGGGAGCGGCTCCTTGCGGTGCCGCTCAACCAGGGCGATCAAGCCGGCGGTCGAGGCTGGCAATATGCTTAATCCCTCACGATCCAGGATCAGCCGGGAGTACGATATCATGGTTTTATCGCTGACATCGTCAGCCCAGCCGCCGGTTTGGCGAATAGCCTCCAGGGCGATGTTGCCGTCTATGGAGTGCCAGTTGATGAGTGGCTCGTTGATAACGGTTTCACGAATCTGCTCCGGGTCGAGGTCCTGGCAGTAAGGCGAATTCTTCAGATATGCCTGCACGATCGGATTTTTGCCGTGCGAGGAGCCAGCAATCAGGCGCGGGATTCTGGATATTTTCCCCCTCCGGTAGAGGCTCATGAAGCCCCTGTATATCCCCGCCAGGGTGCTGCCGTTGGATACAGGCACGGCGACCGCAGCCGGGGCATCGCGTAGCTCGTCGTAAATCTCGTAGGCGATCTCCCCATAGGCGTGCAGCTGTAAGGCGGTATTGGCGCCCCCGGGGTTGGCGTCATAAATCTCGTCCTGCGAGGCTCTCTGGCGAGAGATTCTGACGGAGTTTTCGTAATCGCCCGGCACATTCACGATTTCGCTGCCGTAGTCGACGATTTCCTGAATCCGCTTGGAGCGGTATGTTTCGGGAAGGTAGATGATGCAGCGCAGGCCGGCCAGGGACGCCGCCAGGGCCACGGCGACGCCATAATTACCGCAGGTGGCCGTGGTAATAGCGTCGAACCCGCGCCTCAGGGCATCCATGGCTTGGGCGAAGGCGATACGGTCCTTTTGAGTGCCGGTGGGGTTGCCACCGTCGAATTTAAGAAAGAGCTGCCGCAAGCCGACCTCGCGTTCAATATTGCGAGCGCGAGAGAGAATTGTATCGCCCACTTCGGAGTCGATTATGTCCTCGAAGGCTTCCAGGCGCTGCTCGATGGGAAGGCTCTTATCGCTTGCGACTCGTTTCTGCGTCTCCAGCTCTGGCGCTATCGATGGCGTCGTCGGACTGGCGCCGTCGAGCAAGGCGTAACGCTGGCCGTTGGCCGCGGCCGCCGCCTGTTCACCGTTCAATGCCGTCGATTTTATGTTATTCACTTCCAATTTCCTTCTTATCGAAAATCAAGATGCAATTTTGAAACTACACGTTTCCAGCGATACCGTGAAATACTACTATGGTGGTGTCAGCTGCGATGAAACCAGCGGGGAGCGGCCTGATGATTCGAGGCGGATTCTAAAGGAGCGCTCTTTGACCTCGCGCAAAGAGCATAAACCTTCATATTTCTGCACTAACTTTCAATGGCACCGGATAATGTGCCTTGATGCCTCCTTATCCCAGATTGGACCAATCCGCATTCTTCCGGGGCATGTCTATTACGCCAATTGAGAAAAATTGTCAAGAAAAATAAGGCGCCCGACCGTTTTGTCGAACCTGATTCTCGGACTACCAGAATATACCCGTCTGACCAGCCTTATATTCATTCGTCAAAGATTAAACAGGTAACGAATCCCATGGGTTACATTGAAATAACACCGGGCTTTAGATTTCGTTTTCCGCCTTCTTGACTTCGGCTTTAAGCTCCTCGAAGAAGGTGTCGAAATCGCCCTGGGTGTCGTCTATGATGATGGAGCCGGTGCTGGTCTTGTCGACCTTGGTCATTCCGGGGTGACGCTTTTCCAGTTTCTTTATCATGGCTGATTGCTGCCTGAAGGCCAGAAGGAGCCGACGGCTTTCGACAACGAGCTCTTTCTGTTTGATGGCCTGCTTAAGGGTGACCTTGAGCTCGCCGAAACTGCAAGGCTTGGTGAAAAAGCGATATATCTCGCCAACGTTAATGGCGTTGATGGCGGTTTCCAGATCGGCATGGCCGGTGAGGAGTATGCGAACCGTTTCGGGGTAGTCGCGGCGCACAATTCCCAGGAGCTGCGTGCCGGAAATGCCCGACATCAATTCGTCCGAGATTACGACGTCAATTGCCCCATCGTTCAACACCTTTAACGCGGTTTCGGCCGATTCCGCAGTGAAGACCTCGTAACCTTCAGCCCCAAGAAATTGTTTCATCACTTCTATTACCTGAGGTTCGTCATCAACAAGCAGTACCTTGTGGCGCATATTATTTTCCTCTCGAATTCAAACCAATCCCATTTATGGTTTTGAAATGCCGCGGGAGCCCGGCACTCCAGCGCGAGAACTTGCAAGTCGCTAACAAGTTCTATTAATCAATCGGCTGTTTAAGGCCTATTATTAATATATTTCTTTGGGAATTAAGCGGCATCCCCAAGTGCGAGCGTCGGTTTCCGGGCGATGCCTGGCAGATAACATGGCAACGGGTAGTGCGTTACTACTCCGGCTCTATCTTGATTATGGGTTGATCGGTCCCTACTAAGTCGCCGGGGCCAAAGTGAATCGACTTCACGACGCCGTCCGCCGGCGATCTAAGCTCATTCTCCATCTTCATGGATTCGACTATAACCAGCGGCTGCTTCGACGATACCCTGTCCCCCTCCTTTACGAGGATCTTGACGATCTTACCCGGCATGGGTGTCATGATCCGGTCTTTGGAGCCGAAATCGAGAGAGTCCCTGGAGAAACTTTTCTGGTCGGATTCGGCAAATTCGAGCGCAACCACTTTACCATCAACGTGTATATAGACCTTGTTCTCATCAGAAGCGGCGTAAATGTGCCTTATCCGGCTTCCGTCGATAAGGACCAAATTTGTATCCGAAATCCTCGATATCTGTACGCACTCGGACTTGCCGTCTACGATAGCCTTGAAACCACCTGACGAATTCTCGGGCTCAAGTGCTACCTTGTGGACAGCATCGCCGAATTTGAATTCAATCTCCATCTATTCCAATCTCCTACAACTTGCCCGAACCTATCTTCCAGTCGCCCAGCGTCTCCCAGGGGGATGGCATCGCCGCAGAGGATGATGATACCCTGCCGCCGTTCTTACCCGCATGAGAGTGAAATGCCGCAGCTACCAGCGCCGACGACAGCGTGGTAACTGAGATGGCCGGTCTCCATGATGGCATACTGCGGGAGATGAAATCAGTGAATGTGTTTCCAGCAAGGAATTCCCCGTGTGTTATGACATCGCGCAAAAACTCGATGTCGGTCTTGATGCCAAGAATGGGGAAATCAGTCAGCGCCGCAGACATTCGTTTGCAAGCGATATCCCTTGTTGGCGCCCAAGCGATGAGCTTGGAGAGAATCGGGTCATAAAAAACGGGGACCTCGTAACCGGAATAAATACCGCAGTCGTGACGGATTCCGGGGCCGGATGGTTCCTTCATGAAGAGGATTTTCCCAGCCGACGGGAAGAAGTTGTTTTCGGGGTCCTCGGCGTAAATGCGGCATTCGATGGCGTGGCCGCGCTGCTTGATTTCATCCTGCTTCAGCCAAAGCTTCTCGCCTGATGCGATGCGGAACTGAGCATGAACGAGATCGATGCCGCAGACAAGCTCCGTCACAGGGTGCTCCACCTGCAAGCGGGCGTTTACCTCGAGGAAATAGAAGTTGCCATTCTTTTCGACCAAGAATTCCACAGTGCCTGCGTTGGTGTAGCCGGAAACTTCGACGACTTTGAGCGCCGTCTCGCCCATTTTCTTGCGAAGCTTATCATCGAGCGCGGTCGATGGGCTTTCCTCGACAATTTTCTGATGCCTTCTTTGTATTGAGCATTCGCGCTCGAAAAGGTGAATGGCGTTGCCGTGCTTATCCGCGAGGATTTGGAATTCGATGTGCCGGGGTTGCTCGATGTATTTCTCGAGATATATCGATGGGTCGCCGAAAGCGGATTGGGCCTCGCGCATGCCGGATTCAACAGCCGCCTTGAGTTCGCTTTTCTCATGTATAATCCGCATCCCTTTGCCGCCGCCGCCAGCCGAGGCTTTGAGCAGCACCGGAAATCCGATTTTCTGAGCCTCCGCCATGCACTCGTCAACCGATGTGCTCTTTTTCTTCATGCCGGGTATAACAGGGATGCCGGCCTTTTCGGTCACCTGCCGCGAGGCGACCTTGTCGCCAACCAATTTCATCGCTTTGGAATCCGGGCCGATGAAGATTATCCCCTCTTTTTCACACCGTTCGACAAACTGATGGTTCTCGGCCAGGAAACCGTACCCGGGATGAACCGCCTGGGCGCCCGTCTCTTTGATCGCCTTGATGATGGCATCGATATTGAGGTAGCTTTCCGTAGCCGGTGATTCGCCGATCCAGACCGCCTCATCGGCCGTCCGAACGTGCAGAGCATTCTTATCGACAGTGGAATAGACCGCCACCGATTTGATGCC
>Ga0315289_10003312_pt1 | contig 24444 bp, 19 predicted proteins | sample YL17G11_40_MG_FD_203452 | JGI IMG/M metagenome (GOLD analysis project Ga0315289, IMG submission 203452) | Sediment microbial communities from Yellowstone Lake, YNP, Wyoming, USA - YL17G11_40 | ecosystem: Environmental > Aquatic > Freshwater > Lake > Sediment | place: USA: Wyoming | collected...
CAGATATGCTGATGAAAGGAAAAGTCGATACCCCTACTCTCTTGCGAGCCGTTCTGGATAAGGAAAAGGGGTTGAAAGGCGGAAAGCTTTTTAGCCATGTGGCAGTGGTAGAGGTGGAAAGATACCAGAAGCTTATGCTTTTGACTGATGGGGGAATAAATATCGCTCCGGATGTTATGAAGAAAATCGAGATTTTGAAAAATGCAGTTCAGACGGCCAAGAAATTGGAGATAGAGATGCCAAAAGCCGCTTGCCTGGCAGCAGTAGAGTTAGTGAATCCGGATATGCCGGAGACTATCGATGCCTCGATAATCTCCAAGATGGCTGAAAGGGGAGAAATAAAAGATGTTATTGTGGATGGACCGGTGGCTTTTGATGTGGCTATAGACTCAAAATCTGCCCGGACCAAGGGGATAATCTCACCGGTTTCAGGCGAGGCTGACATCTTTCTGTGCCCGAATATCTCCTCCTGCAACATCCTGGTCAAAGGGTTAATCTACTTGGCTGGAGCCAAAGTGGGAGGCATAGTGGTAGGTGGAGGCGCTCCAATAGTCCTACTCTCCCGCTCTGACTCTGCAGAGATTAAGCTTTTATCCATAGCCTTAGGTGCGGCGGTAAGCTGAAAATTATGGGCTCTCTTGAAAAATGGAGAAAATTGGTCGGGCAAAGGTGCCCGACCTACGAAAAATTAACAGGTTTTGTTCTCGTAGGCAGGGCTCCCAGCCCTGCAAGAGAGTGTTTATAGCATTCTCTATTAAAAATTGATAAAAAGAGATATATAAAGTGTTAAATTTCTACTCTAAATCTAAGCTGAGACAGTTAACTCTTTACTTATTCCTTTCAATTGTTCTTTTCTCTTGGTCCAAGTCAGAGGACTTGAAATCAAAAGTAGATGAGCTTTTTCTCAAAGCCTCCTCAGGTGAAGAAAGATATAGGGATCTGGTCGAGCCCTCAAAAAAAGCTCTGATCGAAATGGGACAAGATGCAGTGCCTTATCTGGTTGAAAAGCTGGATACCCAGGATGCCAGGGAGATTCTGACTTTAATTGAAATCCTGGGCAAAATCGGGGAGCCAGCAGTTCTTCCTTTAATCGAAGTTCTCAAAAGCGATAACAAGGATAAAGTCAAGACTGCATCCCGAATCTTGGGTGATATTAAAAACAAAAGGGCGGTTCAGCCACTTTCAGACTTGCTTAGTAATTCCGATTACAATATCCGGGCAAATGCTTGCGCTTCTTTAGGCAAGATAGGTGATACAACAGTCTTAAATGAGGTGATGTCTTTATTAAATGATTCTGTGGAGGTGGTGAGGAAAAGCGCAGCAGTTTCCCTGGGTGATTTGAATAATCCCAGAGCAATTGATGCCCTGATCAGAGCGTTAAAAGATAGACATTTCAGCGTAAGGATGACCGCTTCAAATTCTCTGGTCAGGCTTGGAAAACCAGCAGTTGAACCATTACTACAAGTGTTAAAAGATAAGGAGGAGGATGCAAGATATCTCTCAATCGAGTCTTTGGGGAAAATTAAGGACCCGCGAGCAATTCCCTTTCTAATTGATGAATTAAAATCACAGGATTGGGCTGAAAGAGGTTTTGCAGTGGAAGCTCTGACCGATATCGGGGATCAAAAGGGGATTGATGCGATCAGGAAGATGGAGACAACTGAATCTCACCCTTTCGTCAAAAGGAGAATTGAGGAAAGTTTAGCTAAAATCAAAACAGAATCCGGTTCAGGTAAATGAAATCTGCAGGAATCAAAAAGCTAAAAAGGGAATTTTATAATCGACCAACTTTAGAAGTGGCTAAAGAACTGTTAGGCAAATATCTGGTTGTAAATAAGAATGGCACAAAGCTTTCCGGGAAAATTGTGGAGACTGAAGCCTACCGAGGACTATATGATCCGGCTTCGCATGCTTATAAAGGAATGACTCCCAGAAATAGAATTATGTTCGGAGAACCAGGTTATGCTTATGTTTATTTCACTTATGGTATGTATTATTGCCTGAATGTCATCACTGAAAGAAAAGGGTTTCCAGCCGGAGTGTTGATCCGGGCCCTGGCGCCAAAAGACGGCATAGAGATAATGAAGAAAAAAAGAAAAAAAGATAAGATTGAAGACCTAACCAGTGGCCCGGGGAAGCTGTGCCAGGCTATGGGAGTAGATAAGTCATTGAACGGGGCAGACCTTATCGGTAAGACCATTTATGTAGAAGATAGAAGTGAAGCGGTAGGGAAGATCGTTTCCACTAACCGAATTGGCATTGATGAGGGAAAAGAGAAAAAATGGAGGTTTTACTTAAAGGACAACAGATTTGTTTCGAGAAGCTAAAACTGTTTCAAAAATTCTGGTAGGTCAGACATTCTTGTCTGACCATTATGAACAGGCAAGAATGCCTGTTCTACCGTTCTTTTGATATTAACCAGTAGGCATTGCGAGCAATCCCCTAACTCTGACAGATTGCTTAGTCGTCCATATGGCTCCTCGCAATGACTAGGAGAAAAAACAAGGAAAAACTTGCTTGAATAAAGGCTTTGCATGAACCAGCTCGTTTATTATCTGATTATAACTCCACCTCTGCTTTTCGCCATTACCTTTCATGAATTCTCTCATGCCTGGATGGCGAACCGCAAAGGCGATCCGACTGCCAAATATGCCGGCAGGCTGACTTTAAATCCGCTCGCGCATATTGACATAATCGGGTTGCTGCTTCTTTATTTTTATGGCTTCGGCTGGGCAAAGCCGGTGCCGGTTAACCCTTTTAATTTCAGAAATCCGCGAAAAGATGAGCTCTGGGTCTCTTTGGCTGGACCCGGTTCAAATATGGTTTTAGCTTTAGTTTTCGGGATTATCTTCAGGTTGCTGATCAGCTCTTATCCGTTCGGCTCTGAAGCCCCTACTCATCAGCTTTTTCTGATAATGCTAATTAAGGGGATACAATTAAACCTGGTTCTAGCGGTATTCAATCTCATTCCGGTAAACCCCTTAGATGGTTCCCATATTCTAAGCGGGATTATGCCCCTGCAGTACCAGAGCCAGTTGCAACAGATTCAGAGATATTCATTTTACGTCCTCTTAGGGGTAATCGTCCTGGACTATTTTCTTAATCTGGGTATCCTCTGGGCTATTTTCAAGCCATTCATTTTCTTTTTCGGAACTCTCTTCGCAGGTCCGGATTTTATCCGGTTCATCTAATGCTGGAGCGCTATTCTTCCCTTGATGTCATTCTGAGTCCCTCCAAAGGCGGGACGAAGAATCCATTTGAAGTTGGACAGATTCTTCGGTCGCTTCGCTTCTTCAGAATGGCAAAAAACAGATTAACGAAACTTCTTTTTTATATACCTCTTCTTTTTCTTAGTTGTTATCCTGTAGCCCGCCTGAAACCTCCTCCCGAAGAACTTACTCCGGAAAGAGTCTTAGAAAGGACGATTTCAAACCAGGAGCTGGTTAATTCCTCAGCTTCTCTAATAAGTTTCAACTTCAAATCTTCACAGGAAAACTTCTCCGGGGATTTAGAGCTTTTTTTCAGAAAACCGGATAATTTTGCCTTTGCAGTTAAAGCCCTTTTGGGTCCGGACTTTGTCTCCGGCTCGAACAGTGCTGACAGCCTTTTGCTTTTTTTCCCGCGGAGCAAGCAGTATTATAAAGGCAGGAGTATAAACTGCATAAAGGGGGTTGACTCTCAAACTGAATTTGACCTTTTCTGTCTTTTGAGACTCCTTGTCTCTGAGACAAAGATAAACCAGGAGAAAGCTCATTTCACAGGTGTGGATAAGGAGAACTACGTTTACCAGGACAGCGTCGAGACCTGGAAAAGAAGCTTTTGGGTAAATAAAGAAGGAGCTTTCCTGACAAAGAGTATCTGGAAACCAATCTTTTCGACCGGGATAAAAGCAAGTGAATCCAATGGATTCGTAATAGAGTATAAGAATTTTGAGAAATTCAACCAGACCAAGTTTCCCAGAACTATAGAGATAAAATCCCTGGATGAAAAAGTGAAACTGAAACTCAAATTTTTAGAGAGAAACATCAACGTCTCCATTCCTGATAAAAAATTTCAGATTAAAATTCCTGAAGATGCAAAACCCGTTGAAATTGATAAATCAGGTTAGCAGTATGTAGTGCGACCCTTTTCCTATTGATGGATCCGGAGCAAGCCCCCGTAGGGTAGGACAGGGTCGCAAATAGAACAGGCAGGATGCCTGTTCCATTATGTCAATTTTTCTGTGTAGCGGAGGGCCTCAAGGTCTTGTCCACAGGATCCTGGCGAAGACTTCAGCCCTCCATTTTTTTAAAATTAAAAGATGGAAACCTAAAGGTTTCCGCTACAAAAAAACTTGCTCTTTAATCCTCTGCCACTTTTTTCATCTGCATTAGAGCAGGCATCTGAAGACATGAAGACTCAAAAGATATTGACTTTTGGGGCTGTAGATATTACAATAATTTTAAATCGCTTTCAGGAAATCTATATTCGTAGACAACTTGGATGTCGATTATTATAGACTAAAGAATAAAAGATGAGAAAAACGCTGGAGAAAAAAGGTAAATCGTTCTTAATACAGGTGCTGAGGCTTTTGTTAAGAAATAAGCCCGTTCAGGATAAAGTTGATCTATCTGCCGTTAAGAAGATACTGGTCATCAGGCAGGATGACCGGATCGGCAACCTTATTTTGACCACTCCGCTGTTTTTAGCACTGAGGAAATCTTTCCCACAGGCTAAGATATCTTTTCTCTCCAGTAGCGTATCAACAGAGGTTTTCTCCGGCTCAAAATTGCTGGATGAGCTTTTGGTCCTGGAGAAAAAAAGATATATCCGTAATCCTTTTGCTTTCGTCTCTCAGATTTTCTCGCTAAGAAGAAAAGGTTTTGAGCTTGCTTTTGACTGTTCGGACGAAAACCACCTTTCCTTTGGTCACGGGATGTGGATTTATCTTTCGGGAGCAAAGTACCGGGTCGGGCATAAAAGGGAGAAAAGTGACCTCTTCCTGAACATAGAGGTTCCCCCGGTTAATCATACCCGACACGCAACTGATATGCATCTGGACCTTTTGAGATTTTTAATGCCGGGAGTATCTGATGAATTGCCATTCTTAGAAGTAAAAGTGGAAGAAAAGAAATATATCAGAAATTATCTGGAGAGAATGGGGATATCTGATGAGGATTTTCTGGTGGGGATAAACCTGGGCGGAACCGGTGAGAAAAGGTGGGAAGTAGAAAATTTCATTGAATTGGGTAACAAGCTAAAAGAAAAGGAAAATGTAAAAGTGATTTATATCTGGGGACCGGAAGAGAAAGAGCTGGTTAAGAATCTGAAAATCACCGTGGTCCTGCCTGAGATTCTACCACTGCCTAAACTCTCAGCTCTCCTGCAAAGGTGTAATCTTTTTATCTCCTCTGATTCGGGGATAATGCATCTTGCCACTTCAGTAGGAACTCCAACCTTGGCTATCTTTATCCATTCAGACCCGCAGAAGTTTGGTCCAAAAGGGAATAAAGATAAAGTAATAAGCAAAATTGACGGGGAGATAGAATTAAAAGAAGTTTTGGAGGAGGCTTGCAGGATGGTGAAGGAATTTTCAGATGTTAAATCCGTTAATATGAAGACGGTCTGAAATGACAGTTGGGAACAATTATCAATTGGTCATTACGAGGAGTCCATTTGGACGACGAAGCAATCCGTCTGAAGTAAACAGATTGCTTCGTCCCCTACGGGGACTCGCAATAACAGCTCGGGCGCAGAGGTCTAAAACCTCTGCTACGCGTGTTCAAAGTGTTCGTGGAGATTTAAAGTGAGACTTTACATAAGGCTTTTGAAATTCATAAAACCGCATCTAAAATCTCTTCTGGGGGCTGTCCTGTTTATGATGCTTTTCGCCGGGATGAGCGGGTTTTCTCTTACTATGGTGATTCCATTTACCAAGATGATTTTCTCCGATAACGGATCCGTAGGATATGAAAAGAGTTCAGCTTCCTCTACAACAACTGGAAACTTACAGCAGAAGCAACCATCAAAGGGCGAGAGTCTGGTGGTTTTGGTTCCTGGAAAACTCAAACAGCAGTTCGATTCCTGGCTTAAAGGAAAAGATAAAGTAGATAGTCTTAAGCGGTTGTGTATCTTCATCTTAGTTATATTCTTTTTGAAGAATTTATTCTGGTACCTGGAGAATTATCTTATGGTTATCGTTCAGGAAGGTGTGGTAAAAGATTTGAGAGATAGACTCTATTCTCATTATCACCTTTTGCCTCTGGAATATTTTCACGGAAAGAAGACCGGGGTATTGATCTCCAGGGTGACTAACGATGTAAGTCTGGTAAAGAATGCGGTCTCCTCAGGATTTGTCGGAGGATTAAACCAGTTTTTTCTGGCGATTGTTTATCTTTTTTTGGTTATCTGGGCAAGCTGGAAATTGACTTTGATTGCGCTTCTACTTTTCCCCCCCAGCATCTTTATAATCACCAAAGTGGGAAAGAGGCTGCGCTCAAAAAGCGTTTTAGCCCAGCAGAAGATGGGAAACATCACTTCAGTTTTACAGGAGACAGTTTCCGGTATCAAGGTTGTTAAGGCTTTTGCAATGGAGGGGTTTGAGCTGAAGAAGTTTTTCAATTATACCCGGGATTATTTCAAGACTATGGTTCGGTTAACCAGAGTCGGCTCTTTGGCACCGCCGTTGACTGAGTTTTTGGGAGTGGTGGCTGGAGTTCTGATCCTCTGGTTTGGAGGAAGAGCTATCTTAGCCGGCGGAGGTTTAACCCCGGACCGGTTCTTCCTTTTTCTTATAGCCATGTTCTCTTTGATGCAGCCTTTGAAGATCTTAAGCCACGTGAATATCGATATTCAGCAGGGTTTGGCTGCGGCGGCAAGAATTTTTGAAGTCCTGGATACCCAGCCCAAAATCGAGAGCCCTGAGGATGGGGTCAAAATCGATAGTCTGAGACAAGGCGTGGAGTTCAAAAATGTATCATTCAGATATAATAGCAAGAAAGCAGCGCTGGAGAAAATAGATCTAGAGGTAAAATCCGGAGAAATAGTAGCGCTGGTGGGTCCTTCCGGTGCTGGCAAGTCCACTTTAGTTGACCTGCTCCCCCGTTTCTACGACCCGAATGAAGGGGTAATCGAGATAGACGGTATAGACTTAAGAAAAATGAACTTGAACTCTTTGAGGAACCTGATGGGGATCGTCACCCAGGAGACCATACTCTTTAACGACACAGTCTGGAATAATATCGCCTATGGAGATGAGAAAGCTACACCGGAGAAAGTGAATGAAGTGGCTAAAATGGCTAATGCTTATGATTTCATTCAGAACCTGCCAGAGGGATACAATACCATAATCGGGGATAGAGGAGTCAAGCTTTCCGGTGGCGAGAGACAGAGGATTTCCATCGCCCGTGCTTTGTATAAAAATCCTTCAATTCTTATTTTCGATGAAGCCACCTCAGCTCTGGACTCAGAATCAGAGCTACTTGTGCAGGAGGCAATCGACCGGCTGATGAAAAACCGCACCACTTTTGTGATTGCGCACCGTCTTTCGACCATTCAGAATGCTGATAAGATAGTGGTTATAGACGAGGGAAGGATAGTTCAGACCGGAAAGCACAAGGAGCTTGTTCAGCAAGAGGGGTTGTATAAGAAGCTTTATGAGATGCAGTTTAAATTCAATGACGAATGACGGATAAAAAAAGTTTAAATGTTCAAAGGTTCAAGAGTTCAAGGGAAAGAAAAACAGAAAAAGGAATAAGGAACAGGGCTTGGAGTGTAAACCTTTAGGTTTACAAGACTGATGTAGCGTCCCGTCTCTGACGGGACGAAGATTCACTCTCCTCATAGTGGAAGGCAAGGGTGAGGTCTAAGAATGGGACGAAAGAGCGGTAGAACAGACATTCCTGTCTGTCGTTCAGACGGTGTTGCGTCGAGCTTTACGCCCGACGATTTATGTAGCGGAAACCTTTAGGTTTCCATTTGTTAGGAAGGTGTGGATGGAAGGCTGAAGTCTTCGCCAGGATCCTGTGGACAAGACCTTGATGGCCTTCCGCTACAAAAAAAACGTCGGGGATGAACCCTGCGACGCTACGAAAGACGAAAATGTCAAAAATCGACCCAAAAAGAATCTTAATCATTCAGCTCCGCCGCATCGGGGATGTGTTAATGTGCACTCCTGCTATCCGGGCGCTCAAGAAAAGATTTCCGGAAAGTTTCATTTCGTTTTTGACTGAGATAGAGTCCGAGCCGATCCTCAGATTTAATCCGTATCTGAATGAGAGGATAGTGCTGGATCGAAAGAAGTATGGTAATTTTTTTTATCTGCTAAAGACGATAAAGAATCTCAGAAGGAAGAATTTCGATTTAGCCATAGATTTTTTCGGGAATCCCCGCTCAGCTTACTTCACATTTTTGTCAGGCGCCAGAACCCGTGTAGGGTTTGATCTCCCGCGCAGAAGAGTTCTCTATAATATTCTGGCGTCTCGCGGGACTTCCTCAGAATATGCTGCTTTATCCCGCCTGAAAGCTCTCAAACCCCTGGGAATAGAGTCTTCGGACTGTAAGCTGGATTTTTTCCTGTCAGGTGAGGCCAAGAGCTTTGCAGAACAATTTTTTCAAAAAGAAAATTTAAATGATGATAATCTGACAATATCGGTTTCTCCAACCAGTCGAAGAAATTTCAATTTCTATTCCCTGGAAAGGTATGCTCAGATTTGCGACTGGCTTATTCAGGAGTTTGCAGCTAAGATAATTTTAGTCTGGGGACCGGGAGAAGAGGAAATCGTCCAATCTCTTTCGTCGAAGATGAAAAATAGACCTTTAATCTCACCTCCCACTCCGACTCTTTTAGAGTTGGGAGCTATTTTGGAAAGATGTGACCTGCACATAGGAAATGATAACGGTACCAAGCATATTGCTACAGCAGTGGGGAAGCCCACTTTCACCTTGTACGGCCCCAATAGTCCTTTAAGCTGGACCTTCCCTGACCCTCTCAGACATGGTTATATAAAAAAGGAAGTCGATTGTCCCAATTGCGAGAATGAGAAACATAATTGCGAAAGTCTGGAGTGCCTGGATTATTCGGTGGAAGAGGTGAAAATAAAAATCAAAGAGTTTCTAAATTCTTTGAGTGAATTGAAAGATAACCTCACCCTTTCCCTCTCCTTGAAAAGGAGAGGGAACTAAATGTAGCGGAAACCTTCAGGTTTCCATTTGTCTAGAGAGAAACAAGTGGAAGGCTGAAGCCTTCCACTACAAAAAACGTCGGGGATGAACCCCGACGCTATATAAAACTATAAAGGATGAAAAAAACTCTCAACATCCTACAACTGATAAATTTCAGATGGTACAACGCCTGTGCGCATTATGCTGTTGCTCTTTCTACTGGCCTGCAGAAAAGAGGCCACCAGGTGATCCTGGCTGGGGATAAAAATTCTCCTCCGTTGCAGGTAGCTGAGAAGATGGGATTGGAGATTTTTCCGGACCTGTATTTGAGTTATCAAAATCCAGGCAGGTTTTTTTATAATATCAAAAGATTAAAGGATGTCATCGAGCAAGAAAAAATCGATCTGGTTAATGCCCATCAAGGTTCTGGACAGCTTTATGCCAGCCTGGTCAGAAAACTGTTTAAGAAAAAATTTGCGCTCATACGAACCCGTGGTGACCAGAGAAAACCGAAAGACAATTTGTTCAATCAGTGGCTAAACCTGAAATGGACGGATGGAGTCATTACTACGGCGGAAACTCTTTTCCAGAGTTATGCAGAGAATTTCCCGCTGGACAAGAGCAGATTGATTAATATTCCATTAGGGATAGATCTCAATTACTTTTCTCCTCTGGAAAAGGATTTGGAGCTTGGAAAAAGCCTCGGAATTTCAGATGGTGAGTTGGTTGTCGGAATTTTGGGAAGGCTTTCTCCGGTTAAAGGGCATAGATATTTTATCCAGGCCGCGGCTGAGGTGCTTAAGAGTTTTCAGCCTATCAAGTTCTTAATCGCGGGAGAGGATGCCCAGGTAAAATCTTACCGATTAAAAGAATTGGTTAAGGAGATGGGAATCTCGGACAACTTTATTTTCATAGGATGGGTTGAGGATTCGAGGAAGATAATCTCTCTTATGGATATTGCAGTAGTTGCCTCAATCGGCTCCGAGACCATAGCCAGAGTGGCTTTAGAATATATGGCTTTAGGAAAACCGGTCGTGGGGACGGAAATTAACGCCATTCCTGAAGTCGTAAAGAACGGCATAAACGGGTTTATCGTCCGACCAGAGGATAGCCGAGGTATGGCAGAAGTGATGTTGCAGTTACTTGAGGATAAGGATAAAAGAGAAAAGTTCGGCAAAGCCTCAAGAGCTTTAATTGAGAATGAATTTTCCCTGGACGCTTTTGTAGACAAAACTGAAAAGTTCTATTTCAGCTTCTTATAAAGGAAATTTATTTATGCCCAGGATATCTGCAATTGTCATCACTTACAACGAGGAGAAGAATATTCAGAGGTGCCTGGAGAATCTGAGCTGGGCGGATGAGGTTGTGGTGGTTGATTCCTTCAGTCAGGACAGAACAAAGGATATTGCTTCATCCTTTACTGACAAAATCTTCGACCTGGAATGGCAGGGGTTCGGGAAGCAAAAGGAAATTGCCAGGACAAAAGCTTCATACGATTGGGTCTTATCTGTGGATGCGGACGAGGTGGTTTCGGAAAAATTAAAAGAAGAAATCAAGAGCGTGATAAACAAAAATGATTCTTCAGACGGGTATTACATTCCTCGCCTGTCCAATTTTTTAGGGAGATGGATTAAACACAGCGGCTGGTACCCGGATTACGTCTTAAGACTTTTCAGGAAACACCAGGCAAGATTTGACGAGTCGCTAGTGCATGAAAAATTGATTTTAGAGGGAAAAGCAGGTTTTCTGAAGAACGAGATTTTACACTATACCGATCCGGATATCTCACACTATCTTTCCAAAATGTATAAGTATACGACTTTGAGTGCGCAGAAGCTTTTGGCTGAGGGGAAGAGTGCAACTCTCTTTGATCTGCTCCTCAGGCCAGTAGCTATTTTTTTCAAAATGTATCTTTTTAAATCTGGATTCCTGGATGGCTGGCAGGGTTTTCTTTTAGCCTGTTTTTCCTCCTTTCACGTTTTCGTCAAGTATGCCAAGTTGTGGCATTTAAGGAAATCTCTTCCTTCGTAGTGCGACCCTTTCAGGGTCGCTTGACCCATCGTAGGGGCACGGCGCGCCCCTACATACCTATGGACTTTCAGTCGCATTTAACAAAACGGAACCATCATCTGCTATGAAAATACTAAATCTAAAAGGTACAGAGAAATTCCTGATCGTCCGTACGGACCGGATCGGAGACGTGATTTTATCCACACCAGTTGCGGAAGTGCTGAAAAAAAACTATCCGGAGTCTCGGATTGCCATGCTGGTTTCTCCCTATACCAAAGACCTTCTGCAGAATAATCCCTGGGTGGATGAAGTGATAACGGATGATGATGTCGGCTTCAGGGACTCTTTGAAGCTCTTAAGAACTCTAAGGGGAAAAAGATTCGATATAGTTGTACTGTTGCGTCCGACTTTAAGGCTTGCCCTTCTGCTCTTTCTGTCAGATATAGAGATAAGGATTGGCACCGGTTATCGTGCATACCAGTTCTTTTTCAACCAGAAGATTTACCAGCATCGTAAAACTATTAAGAAACACGAATTAGAATATAACCTGGATATGCTCGCTCCTCTGGGGGTTTCCTCCGAAAAGATTCTGCCAAAGATATATCTGTCGCCAGAGGAGGAGAATTACTCTCGCCAGATTTACGATGATCTGAATATCAAAAAAGACGATATCAAAATCGTGATTCATCCGGGAAGCGGAGGCTCATCTTTGAATTATCCCTTGGAAAAATTTGCCATCTTAGCCGATAAACTTATAGAGGAACTTTCTGCAAAGATAATTTTGACCGGGAATAAAAAGGAATTGGTGCAATCAGAGAAAATGAAAAGTTTGATGATATACCAGCCGTTTGATCTGACTGGAAAAACTGAACTCAGGCAGCTCTGCTCTCTTCTAAGAGGAGCAGACCTTCTGATCTCTAACAGCACCGGGCCGATGCATATCGCAACTGCAGTGGGTACACCTGTAGTAGCTCTTTTCTCTCCTCTCTTTGTTGCCAGTCCTAAAAGATGGGGACCTTATGGAGAGAGGAATGAGGTAATTATGCCTCCAGTCTATACCTGTTTCAAATGTGAATTTCAAAAGTGCCCACAATTCAATTGTATGGAGAGAATAGAACCGGATGAGATCGTCTCCAAAGTGAAAAAAAATCTTCAGAGGAAAAGTCTAAAGGCAAACAGATGAACTTAGCTGAATTCGTTATCAGAATCGAATCCTTCAACGCCAATGTGAATGTTGCTCTCCTGCGCAAAGCCTACGAGTTCTCCAACAAGGCTCATCAGGGCCAGTTCCGGGAATCAGGTGACCCATATATCCAGCACTGTCTGGAAGTAGCTTTCATCTTAGCTGAACAGCACCTGGATACAGCTACAATTGCCGCCGGCATGATCCACGATGTTTTGGAAGAGACAGACATAACCCTTGAAACCATAAAGCAGGAGTTCGGCGAAGAGATCGCCAGGTTAGTGGATGGGGTGACTAAAATCGGAGAACTGCATTTCGAAAGTGCAGAAGAAGAACAGGCAGAATATTACCGCAAGATGCTTCTCTCTATGGCTAAGGATATCCGGGTGATAATTATAAAATTAGCAGACAGGCTGCATAACATGCGCACCCTGGGGGCTTTGCCCGGTGAAAGACAGTTAAGGATTGCCCAGGAGACCAAAGAAGTTTATGCTCCCTTAGCTCATCGCTTTGGTATGGCAATGATCAAAACGGAGCTGGAGGATCTCTCCTTCAGATTTTTAGAGCCGGAAGCGTATGCTGAACTTCAGAAAAAGATAAATGAGAAAAAAGAGGAGAGGGAAGAATATATCGAAGAAGTGGCAAAGCCTTTAAAAGCTGAGCTGGAAAATAATGAAATAAAGGCGGAGATTACGGGCAGAGCAAAGCATTTAGCCAGTATCTATTACAAGCTTAGAGATCGGGATAAGCCTCTGGAGGAGATCTTTGACCTTTTCGCCATCCGGGTGATCGTGGACACAGTAGGCGAATGTTACCAGGCATTAGGCATAATTCACAGCCTGTGGACTCCAATGGCTGAAAGGTTCAGAGATTACATCGCCACTCCCAAAAGAAATATGTACCAGTCTCTGCACACCACAGTCATCGGCCCAAGAGGGAGAATGGTCGAAATCCAGATCAGGACCCATCAGATGCACCACACGGCTGAATACGGTATTGCAGCTCACTGGCTTTACAAGGAAGGCAGAAAAGAGTTAGACGAATCAGACAAGCAGATGATCTGGCTGAGAGAGGTTTTAGAGTGGCAAAGAGAACTTTCTTCTCCGTCAGAGTTCTTAGAGTATCTGAAGATAGACCTGTTTCAGGATGACGTTTTCGTTTTTACTCCGAGAGGGGAGTTAAAACAGTTGCCCAAAGGCTCTACCCCGCTTGATTTCGCCTATGCGGTTCATACCGACGTGGGGAGTCACTGCACCGGCGCCAGGGTGAATGATAAGATGGTCCATTTGAGCACGGTTCTGGCAAGTGGAGACCGGGTGGAGATAATCACCTCTTCTCACCAGGTTCCAACCCCGGACTGGCTGAAGATTGTCAAGACCACTAAAGCCCGCAGTAAGATCAGGCACTTTCTAAAGCAAAGGGAATATGAAGAGAGTTTGAATTTAGGAAAGGAACTTCTGGAAAAGGAGTTTAAAAAGCATAATCTCAAGCTGATGGGCGAGCATGAGCTCACTGATTTAGCTATGAGGTTAAACTTATCCTCCTCTGAGGCGCTCCTTTCAGCCCTGGGAAACGGAAGCCTTTCTATGAAGCAGGTTTTGTCAGAGATCTTGCCAGAGGTGCCAGCTCAGCCTTTGAAAGAGGGTTTGATTCAGAAATTCGTAGATAAAGCCAGGGGAAGAAGGGGCATTAGAATCCAGGGTTTGGGAAGTCTCCTGTTCAGGTTTGCTCAATGCTGTCAGCCGGTGCCGGGTGAGAGGATAATAGGTTTTATCACCCGGGGCAGAGGGGTTTCAGTTCACCGGGCAGACTGCCTGAATGCCCTGCAGATGATGGTGGAAAGTGACAGGAAGGTAGAAGTGGAATGGGATGTGGATAAGGATCAGTCCTTCATCGTGAGGTTAGCGATATTGGTGGAGGATAGAAAAAATATATTGAAGGATATCACTGAAGCCATAGCAGATGCTGATACTAACGTGCGTGGAGCTGAGATCAAACCAGGACAGGCAGCCACAATCGGTAATTTCATCATAGAGGTCAAGAATTTAAGACACCTGAACCGGGCAATCAAGAGGATAAAAAGAGTAAAAGGGGTAATCGAGGTGGAGAGAACTAAAGGAGCTGAAATAGAGGAAGGGAAAACCGGATGAAATCGATTTCAGAATTTAAAGAAAAAACAATAGTTGAAGAAAAAAAGGAGTTTAATTATCTGAAGTTTTCTCCTTTGGAAAAGTTCGGATTCGTCAGGCATGGTTTTATTCTGGGGAAAAAGGATGGAACCGGGATTAATTCTTCAGATATTCCAGAGCTGATCTCCATTGCCTCAGGTATCCCTGAAGAAAAATTCAGAGTCGTGATCCCGAAACAGGTTCACCAGGTTCAGGTTTTAAGCTTCAAAGAGAAAATGCAGGAAAAGATTATTCAAATGGAGGGAGATGCTCTATTGACTGATCAGGATAATCTTTTTCTGATAATCCAGGTGGCTGACTGTCTCCCGGTTTTCTTAGCTGATCCAGCAAACGAAATCATGGGATTAGCCCATATCGGCTGGAGAGGTGCTCTTTCAGGAATGGCAGAAGAAGTAATCCGGAAATTTAAAGAGGTTTTTAATGCAAAACCTTCTGACCTGCACTTAGTTTTCGGACCATCAATAGGCAAATGCTGTTACAAAGTATCTGAAGGACTTGCAGTTTTATTTGATGAAAAATATATTGATAAAAGAGGAATGGAGAATTATTTAGACCTCGTTCGCTTCGTCAAAGATGAATTTTTGAAAGCAGGAGTGAAAGAAGAAAATATTTTAGTTTTCAGTGAATGCACTTTTTGTGGAGATAAGAGATATCAATCTTACAGAAGAGATAAGGAAAAAACTGGCAGGATGGTAGCTTTTATAGGCAAAGTGACGGGGGAATCTGACTAAAGTCAGTAAGGAAACTGTCATGCTGAGTCCCCGGAGGGGACGAAGCATCTCTAAGGCTACAAAAAAGCAGATTCTTCGTCCGTAGGGCTCAGAATGACGTTCATTGAACGCTCTAACCTCGAAGGGTGGCATCCCCAATCTTGATTGGGGATGTATTTCCCCTTGATGTATTAGTGAGATTTTCTGATGTGGCGGAGCCTATTAGGGTGACCGGCAGGTCCCCTGACCTGACGGGAACCTCTCCCTGACCCTCTCCTTGAAAAGGGGAGGAAATAAGGTTAGAAATGATTAAGAATTGCTTTTTGAATTACCGATAATATTAAATAATAGGGTGCGAAACCAAATAAAGGAGGAAAGATGAAAAAAGTCTTGATTCTGCTCGGGGTGCTGGGGTTGTTTGCATCTCCAGTTTACGCCATCACGGGAGTGGGGGTTGGAGTCAGGGGAGGATTTGTATCGAATTATACCAATCCGGGGCTGGATAATTCAACCTTTAGTCTGGACTTAAAACAGATGCCTATGTTAGGCGGGCATGTGGTCTTGGGCTTTTTGCCAGTAATCGAACTGGAGGGTTCAGCCGAGGTGGCCTGGAAGAAGAAAGAGTTCGACATTGCCGGAACCACAGGCGATCTCACCCTCAGGGATTTTTCTCTGAATGTGACAGCAAAATATAAATTCAATATGATGCCGGTGATCAAGCCTTACATTGGAGCTGGCTTAGGCTGGCACTGGCTGGTCTATTCTTTTTCTCTTAGTTCTGGCGCCAGTGTGGATGTGCCGGTGGATGAGAATCGGCTGGGGTACCACGGGCTGGTAGGGCTTGCTCTCAAGCTGCCAGCTTTGCCCCTTGAGTTTTTTGCTGAGGGAAGATATACCCACATCATGACCAAACAGGAGAAGTTCGACACCAAAGCTACCCATTACACGACTATCTTAGGTGGAGTGACATTAGGATTTTAGAAAGCATTTTTTCGTAGCGCGACCCTTTCAGGTTGCTATCATTTGTTATTAATAAAAGCAGTGGGAAAGCCCCCGTATGGGGGCTTTCCTATTTAGCCGGTAGAACAGACATTCCTGTCTGTTCTTTATGGTCAGAGAGCGAAGCCTGGCGTAGCCACAAGAATGTCTGACCTACCAGAACGATCTTTTGTAGCGGAAACCTTTCCTACGGGTCCGTTTTTCGGACAGGTTTCCATGTTTTTAAAAATGGAAGGCTAAAGCCTTCCTCTACATAAATACGTAAAGACACATCGCATGCGTCTCTATCCTTTTGGCACCCTTAAAAGGTCGCTATTTCACTGTAGGGACAGCCCTTGTGGCTGTCCGCATCAGGGTTCGGACAGGGACCACCGCCTTTGGCGGGATTTCGCATCGCTCAACAAGCCCTGTCCCTACACAAAATGCCAAAAAATGGTTGACTTAAGACCGGTTAATAATTAGATTAGTGAAAATTTTAACAAGGTCTCTATATGATCAGAATGAAAATTATCAAACCTTTAAAAGAGACTCTCCACCGCATCTACCTCAAGGGGATGACTTAAATTTCACCTCATTCAAACTCTTTCGTTTTAAGGAGTAGTATAAAAAAACTTAGCATATAGAAATGTAGCGTCCCGCAAGATGTGGGACGTAAGGGACCTCTCCCTAACCCTCTCCTAAAAGGAGAGGGGAAAAGATAATCCCTGACGCTAACAAGAATATGATTTTTAAAATGTTTACTGAAAGGAAATAAAATGGTTAACAAAAAATTGCCTCACATAGGCACAAAACTCCCGGGTCCAAAGAGCAAAAAGCTCATAAATAAAGATGAAAAATTCGTCTCCCAATCTTACACCAGAGCTTACCCGGCAGTCATCGACCATGCCAAAGGTGCTTATATTTTCGATTCGGATGGAAACTCATACATCGACTTTCACGCTGGAATCGGAGTATGCTGCACTGGTAACTGTCATCCAGAAATAGTAGCAGTCGTCAAAAAGCAGGCTGAAAAAGCGATTCATATTGCCAGCGCAGATTTCTATCACCCTCTGGTCGGAAAGCTGGCAGAGAAATTGGCCCAGATCACCCCTGGAGCTAAAGAGAAAAGAGTTTTCTTTGGCAATTCAGGCACTGAGGCGGTTGAGTGTGCCTTAAAATTAGCCCGGTATAATAGAAGAAAGCCCAGGATGATTGCCTTTATCGGAGCGTTTCACGGCAGAACCATGGGCTCTTTATCTTTGACCTGCAGTAAAATCACCCAGAGAAAATATTTTGCACCGATGTTACCTGAAGTCACTCACGTTCCTTATGCCTATTGCTACCGGTGTCCATTTAATTTAGAATATGGCAGTTGCGATATCGCCTGCGTTAAATTTATCGATGAGGTCATCCTGCAGAAGGTTGCACCAGCAGAGGATGTGGCAGCCATATTCGTGGAGGCGATTCAGGGAGAAGGCGGGTATATCGTGCCTCCAGTAGAATTTCACCCGAGGTTGAAAAAAGTCGCAGAGAAATATGGCATCTATTACGTTGTGGATGAGGTTCAGTCGGGAATGGGAAGGACTGGCAGGATGTTTGCCATCGAACACTGGGGCGTTGTGCCGGACATTATCACAGTAGCCAAGGCTTTAGCCTCAGGTATGCCTATTGGAGCCTGCATCGCGCCGAAGAAGCTTATGTCCTGGGTGCCAGGTGCTCATTCCACTACCTTTGGAGGTAACCCAATAGCTTGTGCCGCGGCACTCAAAACCATCGAGCTATTGGAAAACGGTCTGATGAAAAATGCCGAGAAGATGGGGAAATATATTATGCCTCACCTGAAGAAAATGTGGGAGGATTACGACATAATCGGGGACGTGCGGGGTAAAGGGCTGATGATCGGCATAGAATTTGTCAAGGATAAAAAGAGCAAAAAGCCTGCAAGCGATTATTCCAATGAGGTGGAACAGCAGTGTTTCAGAAATGGTCTGATGCTTTTGACCTGCGGGCCGAACGGTGTCAGGTTTATTCCGCCTCTGATTATCGACGAGGATATCGCAGACAAGGCTCTGAAGATTTTTGAGAAGGTGGTTAAAAATATCGCCGGAAGAAAGAAAAGGTAGCGCGTAGGGGCGGAGTTTATCTCCGCCCTTTAGCAATTGGAGGGTGCGTGAGACTTTACGAATTTGAGGCAAAAAAGCTTTTCTCTAAAGCCGGAATCCCGATTCCTCAAGGAGAATTAGTAAAATCTCCTGAGGAGGCAAAAGCTTTTGCCGAAAAATTAGGCAAACCTGTGGTCCTCAAAGCTCAAATCCTTTCCGGAGGAAGAGGAAAGGCTGGCGGGATAAAGTTTGCTCAAAATCCTTTAGAAGCTGAAAGAAAAGTATCCGAGCTTCTCTCCCTGAAAATCAAAGGTTTTCCGGTTGAGATGGTTCTGGCAGAAGAGAAAGTCGAGCTTGACAAGGAGCTTTATCTCGGCGGGACTATCGACAGGGTGAATTATAAACTGGTCATCATTGCCTGCACAGAAGGCGGGATGGAAATTGAGGAAGTGGCAAAGAAGTCTCCTGAAAAGGTCAAGAAACTTAATCTGGATATCAATGAAAAGCTTTATAATTTTCAATGTCAAGCCTTGGCCAAGTGGTTAGGTGTGAAAGGAGACCAGATAAGGAATGTGGGGAGCATTATCTCCACTCTGTTCAAAGTTTTCAAGAGCTATGATGCTAAATTGGTGGAGATTAATCCGCTGGTTCTGACTAAAGAGGGAAAATATATCGCCTGCGATGCGAGGGTGAGTGTGGATGACGATGCTTTGTTCCGGCATAAGGAGCTTTCCGAGATGGGAATTGAGAAAAGGCACGAAGAAGGGGAGATGACCGAAAGGGAGAAAAAGGCAAGGGAATGGGAGATACCTTATCTGGATTTAGATGGTAATATTGGGATGTTCCCTGGCGGCGCTGGCTTTGGCATAATGGGAAATGATTTCATTCACTATTTTGGCGGCAAGCCTGCCAATTTTATGGATTCAGGCGGTGGACCAACTCCTGAGAGGTTAGCAAAAATGCTAATTCTTTTAGATGAAAACCCGCAGGTCAAAGCCATTTTCGGGGCAAGGTTCGGGGGAATTTCCCGGTGTGATGATTTTGCCAAAGGTGTGGTGATCTTTTTAAAAGAGCACGGTCTTTCCAAACCGATGGTCTTAAGAATGACCGGAAACATGTGGAAAGAAGGTTTGGAGATATTCGAGCAGGCAAAAAAAGAGAATCCGGAGATCTTTAAGAATATCGAAATTCATGGGATCGAAACACCGATTGAGGAGATTGCCAAAAGAGCTGTAGAGCTGGTGAAGAAGATTTGAAATTCCCTCTCCCTTAAAGGGAGAGGGTTAGAGAGAGGGTCGTCCGAATTTCCGTCGGGTCAGGGGACCCGACGGACACAAGAAAGAACAACTAAGTGACTTGACTGTCATTCTGAGTCCTCAGGCCGTTAAAAGCCTTACGGCTCGTAGAGACGAAGAATCTATCTTGTAGAGGATTGCAGATGCTTCGCTGCGCTCAGCATGACAAACATATTGATTGCGTATGGGTAGGGATTGTTGAGCTTAGCGAAATCCCCGTAGGGGGTCCCCGCCCGCAAATGAGACGTAGCGTCGGGCTTTACGCCCGACGTTAATTCACGGTATTTCGTAGTGCGACCCTTTAGGTCGCAAGGAAACATGTAGCGGAGGTCTTCAGACCTCCAGGGGTTGGGAGATGGTAGCGTCCGACGTTTCTGTCGGACGGGAAAGCGTCTCCATTGGTCAGGAGACCAACAGAAAGCGGGCATCCATTTGGATGCACTCCATAAAATAATATGCTAAAGAAACTCAAAGTAGTTGTTGCATTATCTGAAAGAGAAAAGGATTTCCAGGCCTTTTCTGAGGTTCTGTCCTCATCTCCTCAACTAATGAATAGAGTTGAGCTAATCCGTTCCCAGAGCAAGGAACATCTTAAGGAGCTAATCCCAGAGGCTGACTTTCTGGTCTGTTTTTCTATCACTCCAGAAAACTTCCAAAGGGCAAAAAATCTTAAATGGATTCATCTGGCAGTTGCGGGAGTGGATGAATCGATTTTTCCCGAGCTTCTGAAGAGTAAAGTAATAATTACTGCCTGCAAAGGTATCCACAGCCATACTATTTCAGAGCATATCCTGGGGATGATTATGTGTTTCGCTAAGGGAATTCATTTAAGCACCCTCAGACAAATTCGTAAGAATTGGGCTTTTAATGAAGTGATGAAGCAAAGGTTTGAATTGAAAGGAAAGACCTTAGGGATTATCGGCCTGGGCGGGATTGGATTGGAACTGGCAAGGAAAAGTAAATGTTTGGGGATGCAGGTAATCGGGATGAAAAACAGATTGAAAAAGGGTGAAAAGATTAGATCTGTTGACAGAATTATCCCCAAGGAGAAGTTGCCCGAGCTTTTAAGCCTATCCGATTTTGTGGCTTTGACTCTTCCTTTGACTGATGAGACTTTCCATTTAATCGGAGAAAAAGAATTAGCTCAAATGAAAAAATCAGCTTATCTTATCAATACCTCCAGAGGGAAGATTATCGATGAGAAAGCTTTAGTTGATGCCCTGGAAAACCAAAAGATTGCTGGCGCAGGTCTGGATGTTTTCGAGGAGGAACCTTTAAGCCCGAACAGCAGATTGTATGATTTAGAAAATGTGATAATCACTCCGCATGTGGCTGGAACGATGGTGGATTACTTTCAAAAAGTTGCCCGGATTTTTAAGGAGAATTTAAGGAGGTATTTAAGCGGCAGGAAAATGATGAATCTGGTGGATAAAAAGTTAGGTTATTAAAAGAAAATGTCGAATGACGGATGACGAATAACTGATAAAAGAAAAGGATATGAGATGTAGCGTAGGGCTTTATGCCCGACGTAATAAAGGGTAGGTCAGACATTCTTGTGGCTACACCAGGCTTTGCTCTCTGACCATGGAGATGAACAGACAAAAATGTCTGTTCTACCGAGGAAGTAGTCTCAGGTTTTATATCCGGCGAACATAGCAAAAAAATACAAAGGTAAAAATGGCAATACTCGTTAACAAAAATAGCAAAGTGATCGTCCAGGGAATAACCGGTGGTGCGGGAAGGTTTCATACTGAAAGGATGCTGCAGTACGGAACCAAAATCGTGGCTGGGACTTCTCCGGGAAAAGGTGGAGAAACGGTCTTCGGACTACCAGTTTACGATACAGTGGAAGAATGCGTGAAAAATCATCAGGCTGATACCTCGGTTATCTTCCTGCCAGCCCAGTTTGTCTTAGAAACCTGCGTGGAGGCAATCTATGCAGGAATCAAACTTGTCGTAGTTATTCCAGAGCACATTCCTATTTTCGATATGATGCAGATTAGAAAAGAGGCGTTGAAACACAATGCTCTGGTGATCGGTGGAAACACTGCCGGGATAATCACGCCAGGCGAGGCTAATTTAGGCATAATGCCGGATATCGCTTTTTCACCGGGAAGAATTGGAACTGTTTCGCGCTCTGGTTCTCTGACCTATTACGTGGCTGATACCTTAACCCGAACAGGGTATGGAGAGACAACCTGCATAGGTTTGGGTGGTGACCCGGTCTTAGGAACGACTTTTGATGAAATCCTCTGGCTCTTCGAGAAGGACGAGAAAACCAAAGCTATCGTTCTCGTAGGAGAAATTGGAGGCGTATATGAGGAGAAAGCTAAAGAGACAATAAATAAGATGAAAAAGCCAGTTATTGCAATGGTGGGGGGTCTTTTCGCTCCGCCGGGTAAGAGAATGGGACATGCTGGAGCAATAGTTGAAGGGGAGATGGGGACTGCTCAATCTAAACTGAAAGCCTTAGAAGAAAGCGGAGCTCATATAGCAAAGACCTTTCTGGATATTCCGGAGATTTTGAAGAAGTTAGCGATTTAATGTAGCGTCCCGCTTTATGCGGGACGAAGTTTTTCGTAGTGCGACCCTTTTCCTATTACGGATCCGGAGCAAGCCCCCGTAGGGTAGGACAGGGTCGCTAAAAACTGTAGTCGATAAATGCCTTACGACCCGTAGGGCGGAGGTCTTCAGACCTCCATCTTCGGACAAGAAAATGGAAGGCTGAAGCCTTCCACTACAATTGCAAACGTCATTGCGAGCCGAAGGCGAAGCAATCCTTTTACTCTGGGAGAAACGGATTGCTTCGTCGTCCAGATGGACTCCTCGCAAAGACTGCGGTGGTAAATTTCAGTATTAGTCAGGGAATTAGTAGATCAGAGTAAAATTATGAATAACATCTTAGCCAAAGTCTATCGAGGTAATACAGTCGAAAGCATTCACTGTGGCTCAGTGGCAGTGGTTGACTCAAAGGGCAAACTGGTTTACTCCTTCGGTAATCCTTATTTTGTCACTTATCTGCGCTCGTCTGCCAAGCCCTTTCAGGTTATTCCTCTCATTACTTCTGGTGCATCTAAGGAATTCGGACTTTCTCAAAAAGAGATCGCCATAATCTCAGGCTCGCATAACGGTCAGAAGATTCATACCGATACGGTTAAGAGCATCCTCAAAAAAATCGGCCTTTCGGAAAAAAATCTCCAGTGCGGAGCGCATGTTCCTCACTATTATACAGCTAATAACATAATCCCTCCTCGCAATAAAAAGTTCACCCAGGTCAATCACAATTGCTCTGGAAAGCATGCCGGAATGTTAGGTCTGTGTGTCTACTTCGGATGGGACATCAAGAATTATCGTGACAAGAACCATCCAGTCCAGAAGATGATTTTAAAAGCGATTTCCGAGATATGCCAATACCCGGAAAAGAAGATCGGCATCGGAATTGATGGATGCGGGGTGCCGGTTCATGCGATGCCTCTTTACAATATGGCGCTTGGCTTTTCCAATCTTGTAAATCATAACTCTAAGGATGACAATACTGCGGAAGCTTATAAGCTCATAGTTGATTCTATGAAAAAATATCCGGAGATGGTTTCAGGTGAAGGCAGACTGGATTTGAGCCTGGCTATGGCTTCAAAGAATAATATATTAGCCAAGGCGGGAGGGGAGGCCCTGAGCTGTTCCGGGATTTTAAATAAAGGATGGGGGGTAGCAGTTAAAATAGCTGACGGCGGTCAAAGGGCAATTGGTCCAGCAGTAATCGAAACCTTAAGGCAGATGGGCTTGCTAAATCAAAAACAGATTTCTGAGGTGAACAAATTCTCCCATCCAATCATCAGGAATTTTAGAGGGGATGAGGTGGGATTTGTCAAAGCAGAATTCAGACTTAGAAAACTATAACCAATGACAGATGACGAATGACTAATAAAAGAAAAAAGGAAAAAGAATTCACAATAAAAACTTTAACACAAAAACCTTTATGAAAAAAGAAATCTTAAAAATCCTGCCAGAGATCAGAAAAATTAAGAACCAGGAACTTAGAGAAAAAGTTATCCAGACCTGGGAAGAGGGGATAAGGTTGGGTGGTTGGGATATGGAGGATTTGAAGAAAATACCGTTTACTCTTCTGATCGTTGATTCGAAATTGAACTTGATAGAACACACCCGTGCGGTTACAACTACAGCCCTGAAGGTGGCGGAAACAGTTTCAACGGCTTATAGTAATTCAGTCAAGATCGACAAAGATGTTTTGATTGCAGGGGGGATTCTGCACGATGTGGGAAAACTGCTTGAATACACCAAAGTCAAAGGGAAGATAACCAAAAGCGATAGAGGCAAATTTCTGAGGCACCCCTTCTCAGGCTCGGCTTTAGCTTATAAATGCGGAGTTCCAGATGAGGTCATTCATTTGATCGCAGCCCATTCGCATGAAGGTGACCAGGGTTATCGCTCCATAGAAGCTATAATCATCCATCATGCGGATTTCATAAATTTTGAAGTCCTGGGCGGGAAGACATAGTTCGTAGCGCAACCCTTTTCCTATTACGGATCCGGAGCAAGCCCCCGTAGGGTAGGACAGGGTCGCATGACAAATGTAGCGGAGGTCTTTAGACCTCCATTTACTGAGAAGGTAGGTCAGACATTCCTGTCTGACCAAGTTTGTGCTGTCAGGAGAACAGACAAGAAGAGACTGTTGCTCAACTCATTGAAAGGTAATAGTGAGTCAGGAGTCGTTGACGTAGGGACAGCCCTTGTGGCTGTCCGCATTAGGGTTAGGACAGGGATAAACCCTGTCCCTACACAAGATTTCTCCCAAAAAAGACTTCGGCAACAGACTCA
>Ga0315289_10003318_pt1 | contig 24427 bp, 19 predicted proteins | sample YL17G11_40_MG_FD_203452 | JGI IMG/M metagenome (GOLD analysis project Ga0315289, IMG submission 203452) | Sediment microbial communities from Yellowstone Lake, YNP, Wyoming, USA - YL17G11_40 | ecosystem: Environmental > Aquatic > Freshwater > Lake > Sediment | place: USA: Wyoming | collected...
TGGGGGGGCGGGCGGCGCGGCGGCTCTGTCGCGCGGGCGGGGCGGGGGCGGCGGGGGGGCGGCGCGCCCGGCCGTGCCCCCGGACGATGCGCGGGGATGGCGCGCCGCGCCTCGGGCGCGCGATGCGGCGAAAAGGCGCGCGGACGGGCGCGGCGCGGCGCCGCGCCGGCGCCGCGCCGATTCGGCGCGCCGCGCCGATCGCGCCCCTCTCGCGCCGCAGGGCGCCCACGGCGAGGCCACCACGTGCACGGGCGGCTCACCCCATGGCGGCGAGGCGGGAGGGGCGGCGCGAAGAGGCCGGACGGCGCGGAGTGAAGGGGCGAGGGGCGGCGTCGCCGCGGTCACTCTTTGGCGCCCTAGCCGCCGCCGCGCCCGGTCGCGTCAGCGCCAGGTGCGCATCTCGCCAGAGCGCGGGCCCCGCGGCGGCTCGGCGATGGCCAGGCCTCGCTCGCCACCGGCGAGCCTTCCCGCGCCCACGCGCCCGCCCGCCCCCACACACCATCAACGACCGACGGCCGGGCGGTGACGAAACTAAGCGGCCAAGCGCGCGCGGCGGGGCGACCCGGCGCGCGCGGCTGCGGCGAAACAAAACTATAACTTCCGAGCCCGGGCCGTCGGGCGTGGTTGTGGCGTCGCGGCGTGGGGGCGCGGCGGCCGGCAGCGCGGCGGCCGAGCGCGCGGCCGAGCGCGCGGCCGACCCCGCCCCCGCCCCGCCTCCCCACTCCACCAGCCATGCCGCCCGCCCCCCACTTCTACGCCAACAAGCGGGTCGCCATCGTGGGCGCGTCCCGCGGGCTGGGCCTGGAGTTTGTAGCGCAACTGCTGGCGCGCGGCAACGCGGTGCACGCGACCGCGCGCGCGCCCGCGGCGTCGAAAGCGCTGGCCGCGCTCGCGGCCAAGGCGGGGCCCGCGCTCCATGTGGCGGCGCTCGACGTCGCGTGCCCCGCATCCATCGACGCGTGGGCCGCGGGCCTGTCGGGGGACACGGCACGCGGGGGTCCCTTTGATCTCCTCATCAACAACGCGGGCGTCGCCGAGTGGTCGTCCCTCGGCTCGGTCACCCAAGAGTCGATGCTGCGCCTGTTTTCGGTCAACGCCGTCGGCCCCCTGCTGGTGACGCAGGCGGCCGCCGGCAAGGGCCTTCTCCGCAAAGGCTCTGTCGTCGCCAACATCACGTCCAAGATGGGCAGCATGGCCGACAACGGGTCTGGCGGCACGTACGCGTACCGGGCGTCGAAAGCGGCGCTCAACGCGGTCACCGTCTCCCTCGCGCGCGACCTCTCCGCCTCCGGCGTCGTCGCCACCCTGCTTCACCCGGGGTGGGTGCGCACCGACATGACGTCCAACAACGGGCTGATCGACGTGCAGCAGGTGGGGCGTCCGTGGAGGTGGAGGGGCGGGGCGAGCGCGCTCGCCGCGCGCGCCCTCCCCACCCTCCTCCTCCCCTCCAGTCCGTGTCCGGCATGCTGGACGTCCTGGAAGCGGGCGCCGCGGGCTCCCTGGACCTGGCGGGGCGGTGGCACGATTACAAGGCCGAGGAGGTCCCGTGGTGACGGGCGTGAAGACGACGACACGGCGCGCGCGGTCCTCCTCTCCTCCCCTACCCTCCTCCCGCCTCCTCCCCTACCCTCCTCCTGCCTCCTCCGCCACCAGCTCGGGCCGCAGCGCCAGCTCGTCCCCTACCCTCCTCCTGCCTCCTCCGCCACCAGCTCGGGCCGCAGCGCCAGCTCGTCCAGGAGCCAGGGCGTGAAGGCCTCGGGGGTGGCCGCCAGCTCGGCCTTGAGCGCCGCCCGCTCGGCCCACCGCGTCGCCGCCACCTCGCTCCCGTCTGCCTCGACGCCCCCCTCCCACCCCCTCAACCAAAACGTGCTCACCACCTCCCGGTCCCACACCACCCCCTGGCGCAGCTCGGCGCGCCGCGGGGCGCCCAGCGGCGGGCCGAGCACGGCGGCAGAGACACACACGCCCAGCTCTTCCCTCAGCCCGCGCACCGCCGCGTCGGCCACCGCTTCACCCGACGCGACGTGCTCGGCGGCCGCCATGTCCCAGCGGCCGGGGGCAACGTCTTTGGTCGCCGCGCGCCGCTGCAGCAGGTGGCGGCCGGCCGCGTCGGTGACGAAGACGTAGGCGGACGCGTGCCAGAGGCCGGTAGAGTGGCAGAGGGCGCGCGGGGCGGTGGCGCCGGTGCGGGCGCCGGTCGCCGGGTCGACGAGGTCAAACGCTTCGCCGCCGTCGTCGGCCGGCATGAAAAAGTTTGCGCGGGGGTGGCGACCGCCTCCGGGGCCGCGGCCCGCGGCGGGCGCTTCTTCTTCGGGGAGGAGTGGCTAGCGTGGCAATGCGTGGCAATGCGTGGCAATGGAGTGGCCAGCGCGGCAATGCCGCCGCCGCGTCCCGCCGCTGCACACACTCTCCTCTCTCTCCCGGCTTCCGTTCGCCCCGCGCGCGGGCCCGTCGCCGTCGCCGCCAGGTGCGTGGCCGGTCGCCGCGGCCGGGCGGGCCGCAACCGCCGCAAGCCGCGACGCCTGAAGGGCCGTGGGCCGCCGAGGGAGGGCGGGGCGGCGGTGGCGCCTGGTTGATCCGCGCGCGGAAGGACAAATGCGCACACTATCGTCCGCCAAAAGGCCGGCCCGCACTAGGGCCGGGCCCGGCGCGGGCGGGCGCGCCAATGGGCGCGCCCACCCGCCGCGCCCCCGCGCCGGCGCTGGGATGGGGGGCTGAGCATCCCAGAGCGTGAAGTGCTTGCTACTTGCCCGTGCGCGATTGCTCGCGGGCGGCGCGGCTCACACCAGCGGCCCCCGTCCTCCAGCTTCTGCCGGCGCCCGCCCGCCCGCCCGACCGCCACCACCGCTCGCCTGGCCGCCACCATGATGGTCAAGGTGAGACAAGGGCGGATTGGAGTCGATTCGGCAAGCGGCGGCGGCGACGGAGCGCGGGCCGCCAACTCGCGCCGCGCGACGAGCCTCCGCCCCCTGGCCGACGACCACCCCTTCCCCAGCCCCTCCTCCTCCTCCCGCTGGCCGGCCTGCTGCTGGCCTCCTCCGCCGCCGCCGCGACGACCACCGTGGTGCACTGGGGCTTCCCCCACGCGCCCCGCCCGCGGCTCACGCTCGCGCCCGGCGACGCGCTCACGTTCGAATGGGCGGCCGAGCACGGCGTGTACCTCATTCCCGCGACCAAGGCGGGGAAGACGCCGACGTGCGAGGATGGGGCGGGGTTTAAAGACGCGGGGCTGGTGCTGGCTCAGGCGCCGCGCCGCGCCGACTACGGCCCCGTCGCCGGCACGCTCACCTGGACCGCGGCCGCCCCCGGCACGTACGCGTTTGCCGACCCCGTGGCGTCCAACTGCGGCGCGGGCATGCTGCTAATCGTCGACGTCGCGGCGCCAAAGGGCGCGGCCGCGTCGCCCGCGCCGTTGCCCGCGCTCGCTGCCTCCGGCCTAGCCGCGCCCGCCGCCCCTGCCCCTGCCCCGTCATTGGCTGAGACCGCCACGACCGCTCGCGCTCGGGCCGCCGAGCGCGCCGCTGAGCGCGCCGCCGCGCGCGCCGACCGCCGCGTGTCTACCGCGTCGGCGGTGCCGCGCGCGGAGCGGGACGGCGCGCCGCATGCGGCTGCTGGGTGATGATGATAGGAAGAGAGAGTGGGGGTGTGGGAGGGGACTGTGGGCCGCGGCTGCCGCCACAGAGGGGGGTCGGGGCTTGCACGCCTCGACCGCCGCACGACAAACGCTGTTACTAACACCAAAGACACCTTTGGCACGAAGATGGGCCGGGCCGCGCGGTGGGGCGGGCCACGTGCGGGCGGGCTGCGCGGGCTGCGCTAGCCGCCCGGTCGCGCTCAGTCCGCGGCCGTCGGCGCCGCCTCCACCTCGCCCGCCCCCCGCCTCAGCCGCCGCCCACCCCAGTCGCGGATTCTTACGCCAGCGACACCTTCGGGCGACCGTCGCCCCTACCGCGCGCCCCGACCGCTGCCGCGTCTCGCCGCCGCCGCCGCCCCATCAGCCGCCCAATTACCCTCCTCCGCCCGCCACTATGCCCGCCGTCCGCCTCTACGGCCGCACGTGGAACACGGCCACGGACATGGCGCCCGCGATCGCCTGCGTGACCGGCGTCTCGCACGCCGCCTGGCTCGCGGTCTTTGGCGGCCTCTGGTTTGGCCTCGTGCCGCGCCCACAGTGCGTTGGCGTGCCGCCACCGATGGGAGCGTTCATGGCGGCAGCGTTGGCGTTGTTCGCAGTGATGACCGTGCTCGAAGCAGCAATCTTTTTCGCGGGCTGGCGCGGCGCGCCTCTGGAAGTCTCCCAAAGGGCAGCCGTGACACCCCTGGCATATGCGCTCACGGCCCTGTGGGGCGTCCAGCTCATGGTTACGGTCGCCGGCATCGTGGTCGTCGCGGCCGCCCCCGGCCCATGTTGGGACGCCGCTGACGCGCCCCGCGTCCGCGGAGTGGCCGCTGGGATGGCAGGGACCCTCTTCCTGATGTCTTCCTTTATGGTGTTGTTCGTGTGGGGCATGCACAACGCGTACCAAGACACAAAGGGCGTCGAGAGCTGGCAGAAATGCTTCTCCCGCCTGATGCGGTCCACGGGCGCAACACCAGCCCTCACGCGGCAGGTGCACGGCAGGGCGGCCGCGCTGCCGGCCCTGGCGCGCGTCCTGCACCAGTTGTTCGGCGACGTCGACCTCGTCGTCTCCGACGTCGCCGCCGCCTTGGTCCTGACCGCCGCCTCTCAACAAAACCGGCGCCGCGCCTTCATCGAGCACCAGGCGCGCGCCCTGGGCCTGCCGCCCGCGCCGCCGTCGGACGACGACGTGTCAGGCGAGGACGATTCGGACGACGACGCTCTCGAGCCCGACACGGGCGTCGGCTTCGACCCCAACCCCGACGCGGAGGGCGGCGGCGCGGCCGACGTGTCGGCCGCGCAGGCCGCCGCCGACGCGGCGAGGACGGCGGCGGGCGGCGACGCGGGCGCCGACGTCAACCCGCCGCCTCAGGCCGCTCGCTGGTACTCCCTGAGCGGCGCCGACGCCGAGCGCGCGGCCGTTGTCGCCGCCGCCAACGCGGCCGCCGCGCGCGCGGGCGAGCCCGCGCCGCCGCCGTCGGCCGGGTGGGCGGCGGGCGACGCTTTCCCCGTCGACCGCCAGACGAGCGTGCGGTTTCCGACGGTCGTCACACCGTCCGAGCTCCACGGCGCGGCCAACCCGACGGCCGCGTCGGCGGCGATGGATCAGTATTGCGGGTCGCGGTCGCGGGTGCCGTACGACAAATTGGTGGAGGCCGCCCACTTTGCTCGCTTCGCGTGCGCCGTTTACGCAGTCACCTCCCTCACAGAAGACACAGCGCCGCCCACCTGCTCGTGCGGCGCGGCCCTAGGAGGTTGCCGGGCGGGCTGCGGGACGTGCGTGGGCGCGTGCGCGCCGCCGCCGCCCGTCACGGCGCGCTCGATCCGCGAAGCCGTCCTGGAGGTCGCCGGCGTCGAGGCGCGCGACCTCCTCTTCTTCTCGCACTCGAACGAGGTCATGGCCCACCTGCCGTACATGATTTGCAGTGCGTGGAGAGGGAGTGGGTGGAGAGCGAGGGGTGGTGGCCGGGGTCCGCGCCGCCAACCGCCTTTCCCCCCTTTCTTCAGTCGACCACGCCCGCAAATCCATCGTGCTCGCCATCCGGGGCACGGCGTCGCTGTCGGACGCCATCACCGACATCTGCGTCGCGCCGGAGGACGTGAGCAAATGGATCCCGGCCGACGTCAAGGCCAAGCTCCCGCCCGGCGCGCCCCTCCTCTCGCACGCGGGCATCGTGCGGGCCGCGGAAGCGGTGCTCGCCGATGTGGACGCGATGGGCGTGTTGCCGGCGCTCCTCGAGGGCGATCGCAGCCTTCTGTGCGCCTTTTCCCAAAACCTCGACGCGGGCAAACGCGACTCGCTCGCTAAGCAAGCCTCTGGCGTGCTGCGCGAAGTGGCGACCGCCGCCATCGACCCCGCCCGCCTCGCCGCCGTGTGCGACGCGTCGCTGCCCGACACCAAAGGGTGGCGCCTCGTCGTGACGGGCCACTCGCTCGGCGCGGGCGCGGCGTCCGTGCTCGGCCTCCTGCTCAAGCCTCGGTACCCGGGGTTGCGCGTGTGGGCCTTCTCCCCGCCCGGCTGCATGTGTTCCGCGCCCCTCATCAAATACTTTCGCAGTTTCACGACCGCCGTCGTCGCGGGCAAAGACGCCGTGCCCCGGTCCGGCACCGCGACGCTCAACCGTCTCGTGGACGAAATGGTTAACTCCCTGGGCCGCTGCCGCTACCCCAAGCTCCAAGTCCTGCTCGGCGGCTGGTGGAGGCGGGCGGCGCGGCCGCCGCCGGCCAAGATGTTTTACGAGTACGCCAACATTCCGGAAGAGGTAGGAAGGGAGGTGGGGGGGGCGTGACGGCGGAGAACGCGCCCGCGGCTCCACCTCCACCCCGTCCTCCCTCTCTCCTCCTCAGCCTCGCGAGTTTTTGCGCAAGTACCACCTCCTCGAAGACGTCAAGGACAAGGGCATCGTCCCCATGTTCCCGCCCGGCCGCCTCCTCTTCTTGCGGCCCCTGAAATCGCGCGGCGTCCGGCGCAAGGCGTCCGGCAAGCGCGTGTCGTTGAAATCGTGGGACGCGGTGTGGATCACGGCGCAGGAACTGATCGGCGAGGGCATTCTCGTGTCCAAAGCGATGCTGGAAGATCACCTCATTCAATCGTCGGTCTGCGAGGCGATCGCGGCGTCGATCATTTGGCACCCCGCCAACCCCTGCGCGCCGGCCGAGCTGGAAGCCCAGCGCGCGCTCGCCATGCGCCTGGACAAGCTGGCGGACATCGTCGTCGAGGCGCGGCCCGAGGGGGACCGCTTTGCGAGCCTGGAGGCGGGGACGAGGATTTGACGAGGGGAGAGGGCGGCTCCTGTGGCTTTGCGGGCCTCGAGGCGGGGGCCCGCGTTCGAGGATGGTCCCACTCCCACTCCCACTCGAGTGGGAGATAGAGAGAGAGGTGATGTGTGGGAGGGGAGGGAGAGAGGCGGGGTGGGGTGGGCGGCTCGAGTTCCGCGGGCCGACGAGCAAAGGGCGGTCCGGCGTGCGTGCCGCTGGCCACCCGCCTCCTCAGCCCCCCCGTGCAAGCGCCACACGCCTCACATTGCGCGCCCGCCCAGGCCGGCGCGGCCCAGAGGGGAACCGCGCCGCCCCGCCAAAGCTAACGACCGCTGCCCGCGCGCGCCCCGCGCGCGCCGCCCACCACAAGTAAAACCGCCCGCGCGCGCCGCGCGCGCGCACCCACCACCCCTCCTCTTCTCTCTCCTCAATACACGCGCGCCTTGGGCGGGACGTGTTCCATATCGTCGTCGAGCGGCTGCAGGTGCACCGGCCGGTAATCCACGCGCACCCGCCCCTTGCCGTCGTCCCCCCGCTCAAAGTAGCCGAGCGAGTGCTTCATCCAGTGGACGTCGTCGCGGTCGGGAAAGTCCTCGCGCGCGTGCGCGCCGCGCGACTCTTTGCGCGCGGCGGCGCAGTGCATGGTGGTGGCCGCGTTGGAAAGCAGGTTTTCGAGCTCCAGGGCTTCCACCAAGTCGGTGTTCCAGGTGCGCGACCGGTCGGAGAGGCCGACGTCGGTGAACGCGTTCACGACGGCGTCGAGCCTCTCACACCCGGCTTCCAGCGTCTCGGCCGTCCGAAACACGGCCGCGTCCTCCTGCATGACGCGCTGCAGGTCGCGGCGCAGGGAGGCGACGGAGCGGGTGCCGGACGCGGTGCGCACGGCGTCGAGGCGCAGGGCAGAGGCGGTGCCTTCGTCGGCCTTGAGCGGCGCCGGCGGCGACCCCGGCTTCACGAGCTCAGCCACCGTGTTGGCGCACGCGCGCCCAAAGACGACGATGTCGAGCAGGGAGTTGGCGCCGAGGCGGTTGGCGCCGTGGACGGAGGCGCACGCGGCTTCGCCCGCGGCGAGCAGGCCGGGCACGATCGCGTCGACGTCGCCCGGCACCGGGCGCACCACCTGCCCTTTCACGTTGGTCGGAATGCCGCCCATGTTGTAGTGGACGGTGGGGAGGACGGGGATGGGTTCCCGCGTGACGTCGACGCCCGCAAAGATGGCGGCCGTTTCCGAGATGCCGGGCAGGCGTTCCGCGAGCAGGTCGGGCGGCAGGTGGTCCAGGTGCAGGTGCACATGGTCCTTGTCCGGCCCGCACCCCCGCCCCTCGCGAATCTCGAGCGTCATCGAGCGCGACACGACGTCGCGCGACGCGAGGTCCTTGGCCGACGGCGCGTACCGCTCCATGAACCGCTCGCCTTCGGCGTTGCGTAAAATCCCTCCCTCCCCGCGGCACCCTTCCGTGATGAGGCAGCCGGCGCCGTAGATGCCGGTCGGGTGAAATTGGACAAACTCTTGGTCCTGGAGGGGGATGCCCGCCCGCACCGCCATGCCGCCCCCGTCGCCGGTGCACGTGTGGGCGGATGTCGCGGAAAAGTAGGCGCGGCCGTAGCCGCCGGTGGCGAGGATGGTTTGGTGGGCGGCGAAACGGTGGAGGGTGCCGTCCTCGAGGCACAGCGCCAGGACGCCCGCGCACGCGCCGTCGCGCATGATGAGGTCGAGCGCAAAGTATTCGACAAAGAATTGGCAGTCGTGCTTCATGGCCTGGCCGTAGAGGGTGTGGAGCATCGCGTGCCCCGTGCGGTCGGCCGCCGCCGCGCACCGGTACGCCTGCCCGCCGCGCCCGTAATCGAGCGCTTGCCCGCCAAACGCGCGCTGGTAGATCTTGCCCTCGTCGGTGCGCGAGAAGGGGAGGCCGTACCTTTCCAACTCGACCACCGCCGCGGGCGCTTCGCGGCACATGTACTGAATGGCGTCCTGGTCGCCGAGCCAGTCCGACCCCTTGATCGTGTCGTACGCGTGCCAGCGCCAGTCGTCGGGCGTCATGTTGCCCAGGGCGGCGTTGATGCCGCCCTGGGCGGCGACGGTGTGGGAGCGGGTGGGGAACAGTTTGGTGATGCAACTGTGGAGAGAGGAGGGGGTGTGAACGAGGGCGAGGGCGAGGGAGGAGGGCGCCGCGCCACGACGGCCGCGACAGTTGGCAGCCGCGGCGCCCTCGCCAGGCGGCCGGCCATGCGGCGCGTAGAGCAAGGCTCATGTCCGCGGCGCCACGAGCGCCGCGGGCCGGGGCGGCGGCCGACCGCGCCACGCGGCGGCCGCGCGCGATGGGCGGCGCCCGCGGCGAGCGGGAGGGGGCGCCGCCGCCGCCGCCGACCGCTCACAAGCGACATGCGTCGTTGCGGCGTCGCCCGGGAGGCCGCCGGCCGGCGGGAGCCCCCACCAGCCCCCCACCGCCGCGGATGCCAATGCCCCCCCCCCCCCCCCTCCCCACTCACGCCGTCTTGAGCCCCGCCTCGCACAGTCCCACTGTGGCGCGCAGCCCCGCCCCGCCGGCGCCCACGACGATGGCGTCGTACTGGTGGTCGACGACGGGGACGCCGGCGAGCGACGAGAGGCACCTCGGCGCCGGTGGAGCCCGGGGCGCGCGCCGGCCCGAGCGGGCGGCGGCGACCGCGGCTAGGCGCAGCATGGGGGGTGAGGAGGGGTGGTGGACGTGTGTGGCGTCGCGGCAGTCATCGCTGCACTCCTCACCGCTCACCTCCCTCCACCATGCGCGCCGCCCTCTCCGCCCGCCCCACCCTCCGCGTCGTGCGCGCTCGCGCCATGGAGGCGCCCGCCGCGCCGGCCGCTGGCGCGCCCGCCGCCGCCCCCGCGCCGCCGACGAACGCTGTCTTCTTCCGCGGCACCGCGTACGCGACCGAGGCCGAGTACGACGCCGCCGTCGCGGCGGGCGCGACGGCCGCGTCGGCCGTCAAAGACGTGGTCATCGTGCCGCCGCCGTCGCTGTCTGGTGAGAGCGCGGATGGGCGGTGCTGGAGCGTGCGCGGGCGGTTGGCGCGGCCGGGGTGGCCGCCCGCGGTGGAGGCGACTTGGGAGGGGTGCCAGGCTTCGTTAGGGAGCGGGAAGAGGCCGCACTAAACGCCGGGCCGGCGGACGTTGCCGCGGGCCGACGCGTGGCGTGCTGAGACGCGCCGACGCCTCCTCTCCGCACCACCAACGCGCGAACCCCTCCTCCCTCCCCACCAGCCATCATGGCGTTCTCCGGCCCCGCCCCCGAGATCCACAACGGGCGCATGTGAGCAGAGTGTCGGGGAGGGGGTGGGGGCGTGGGGAGAGAGCGCCGCGCTTGCCTCTCTCACCCCTTCATTCCCTCTCCTTTCTTCCCAGGGCCATGCTCGGCTTTGTGCTCGCGCTCTACGTCGAGCTGCAGGGCGGCGCGCCCGCCGCTGCGCAAGCGGCGGCGGCTCCTCTCGTCGTCGGCGCGACCGCGCTGATCTTCGCGGTCGCCACCCTCGTCCCCCTCGTCACCAACAAGGACGTCGCGGTCGAGGGCGGCCTCGGCCCCTTCACGGAGAAGGCGGAGATGCTCAACGGGCGCGCGGCGATGCTCGGGTTTGCGTCGCTCCTCGTCGTCGAGGCGATCCGCCAGGCGCCGCTGTTTGGCGGCTTTTGAGAGCGAGCGAGGGAGAGGGGTGGGGGGCATTCTTTGGGCGAGCCGCGGGGCGAGCCGACACATCCATCCCCTTCACGCACGCGCGTGCATCACTCCGGCGCGCGTTCGGTCGGTTGCAGCTCTCTCTCTCGCCGTCTCTCTCACGCCGCCGCCACGCGCCCCGCGCGCCGGCCGGACCGCGTCGTGGTCGTTGTCGCCGCCTTGGGCGACAGAGGCGGCGACGGCGCGGGCGCGGCCGCCGGCACCGCCGCCGGCTTGGCCACTCTCGCCGCCGTCGCCGCCGGCTTGGCCACTCTCGCCGTCGTCGCCCCCTTGTCCCTCATCCCAAACGCGCGCACGACCTCGCACTTGAGCGGCCCTTCCGCCGCGCCGCGCTCGTCGAGCGCGCGCGCGAGCGCGGCCGCGTCGCGCACCACGCCCCACGCGTCGTCGCGGGACACGAGGACGCCGGCGCCGGCGAGGGCGGGGGCGGAGGTCAGTGCCCAGCAGCGGGCGCCGTCGCGGTCGGCGCCGAGAGGAGTCGCGCGCGCGGTCGCGCCGCACCGGCGCGACGCCAGCGACGCCAGCTTGGCTGCCGCGCCGCCCGCGGCCGCGCCTTCGACGCGCGCCCGGGACGCGGCGACGAGCGCTTTCTGCTGGTCCGCGGTGAGCCCCGCCCCCCCCCCGGCCGCGAGCGCCGCCCCCACCGCCGCGTCCCGCTCGCGCGCCCACGCGGCGGCCGCGTCCTTGCGCGCGGCCGCGAGCGCGTCCCGGCGCTCGCGGTCGGCGGCCGCGTCGGCGCCGAGGCCGGCGTCGACCGCGGCGCGTACGACGGCGGTGTCGAGGGCGTCATGCATCAAGGCGCGCAGCATGCGGATTCGCGTGGCGGGAGGAAGGGCCCAGTAGCCGCCCAGGGGGTAGGAGGCGGCGGTGCCGGCGTCGACCGCGGCGGTCGTCGCTGCCGCACGCGCGGCGGCCGCGGCAGCCGCGGCAGCAGCCGCCGCGTCCGCGTCGCCCGACGCCGCCGCGACATTCGCATCCGCATCCGCCGCGCGCGCCGCAGCCGCCGCGCGGCGCGCGGCGGCGGGCGGCGAAGGCCCGCCAGCCGCGCTCGCGCCCACCGCCGCCGCCTCGTCCGCCGCCAGGTACTGGCGCATGGCGTCCGCCCACGCGCCGCCCACGCTGCCGGCCACGCCCCAGTCGCGGCGCACGGCGTCGAGCAGGGCGACGTGGGCAGTGGTGGCGGCGCAGTTGCGGGCCTCGGGAGCGCCCTCTTCGCGCGTCAAAGTGACCGCCAGGGACACCGGGCACAGGGCGGGCACCGCGCCACCCGTCGGCGCGCCGCCAAAGGTGGCGAAAAACTCGAGCACCTCGGCAACGTCGCCGACCGACACACCGCCCGGCAGCGGCCGCTCCACCGGCCCGTCCCGGGGCCAGGGCGCGGCCCGGGCGCCGGGGAGGAGGGGCTTGCCGCCGGTGGGGCGGTGGATGGCGGGCGGGTAGGTCGGCTGAGAGGAAGAGCAAGGGGGGGTTCGGCCGGGCGCCCCGCCCTCCCACTCCCGCACGCCAGCCACTCTACGCACCGGCATCGGCGCCGGGCGGTCGCCCAGGTCGCCGTCGGGCACGAGGCGCACGTCCGGCCGGCCGACGCGCGCGCCGCCGCCTTTGCCGCCGCTTCCAGCCGCCGCCGGCGCGCGCGCCCGCTTGCGCGCGCCGTCGCCGGTACCACCACCCTCGCCCTCCAGGCGCTTGGCGTTGGGGTTTTTGGCGAGCAACGAGGAGACCGAGGCAAAGCCGGCGGCTTTCGACACCGTCGCCAGGATGCCGGTCGCCGCCAGGCCGGCCCGCTTGCGGCAGTTGGAGCAGTTGCATAAAGAGCGGCACCGGGGGCAGGCCCAGCCGGGGACGGTGGCGACCTGATGGAGAGAGGGAGGGGTGAGGGGTGAGGAGGGAGCACGCGGGACCGCGGCCCTCCCTCCTCCACACGACCCTCCACCCCCCTCTACCTCGTCCACCGTCTCCCCGTAGCGGTTGCTCAGGCAGCGCGGGCACCAGTGCAGGGCGCACTTGCGGCACGGCGCCTTGACCTCCACCGTCTTTTGCCGGCACTGGAGAGGGGGAGAGGGTGAGGTGTGCGGGGTGGGCGAGGGTTGGCGGCGGCGGCGGCGGGCGGCGCCGCGGTCCCGCGCCGCCGCGTCGTTCGACCGCGCGATGCCCGCCGCCGCGCCGCCGCCCGCGGCCCGAAGACCCCACTGCCCACATGCACGACCATCCATCCATCCATCCATCCCCATCCTACACACCTGGTGGCACGTCGTCCCGTTTTCCGAGTCGTAGATGCGGCCGCCCTGCACGCGCACGCCCGGGTTGGCGGTGCGCGCCTTTTTGGGCTTGGGGATAGGGGGCGCCGCGGCCGCGGACGGCGTCATGAGGGGCAGGGAGCTCGGGCGCGGGGTGTGCGCGCGCAGCTGTCGGCGCGCGGCGGCGCGCCGCCTCACCAGCCGCCCGCCACCGCGGGCGGCGCCGGAGACGGGGGCGTGGGCGGGCGTCACGCTGCTCCCTCTCGCGACCGCGTTTCTCTCTCCTCGATAACGCCCGCGCCCCACACATTCCTCGCTATGCCCGCCCTCCGCCTTTCCCCGCTCCGCCGCCGCCGCCGCCGTCGCGGCCGCCCAACTCCACGTAGCCGGCTGGACCGTGGTGACGACTGGGCACTCGCTAGGAGCTGGAGCAGCTGCACCCGTCGCCTGCCGCCTGCGCGCGCGCGGGCGCGCGGCCACCTGCTGGGCCTTTTGCCCGCCCGGCGGCCTCGCCACGCCGCCGCTGGCCGCCGCGGCCGACGACTTTTGCACGTCGGTCGCTGTCGGCAAAGACGTGATCCCCAGGCTGTCGCTGGCGGCCTTGGATAAGCTTCTCGACGGCGTAGTGGTCGCCCTCGCCCGCGCAGCCCGTTCCGGGCCGGCGACACTAGCCTCCCTCGCTTGCAGGCACCGCTCCAAGCCTGGATGGGACGACGACCTGTTTATGGACGCGGACGCGCTGCCGGAAGCCGCGGCGGCCGCGCTGCCCGCGTTCCGCGCCGCGCCGAGTGCCACGCCGCGCGGGCGCACCCTGGAGCCCCTGGGGCGGCTGCTGTTCGTGCGTAGGGTCAAAGGACGCCTGCCCGCCGCCACCGACGCGGGCGGACGAGAGTTGCGGGAAGCGTTCGACGCTGTCTGGGCGCCGCGTAGCGCCCTCCTGGCCGAAGGCGTCCTCGTCTCCAAGCGCGCCGTCACCGACCACTTAGTGAGCACGCTGATGGTCGCACTGGAAGCGGCGGCGGCGCACGCGGAGGAGAGGGAAGCGCGGTTGGCGGGCGGCCGGTGACCCTCTCTTCTTGTTCTTTAGTCAGCGCAACGGCGCCGCTTTTACATGCGACACCCTCCTTGTTGCCCAAAATGCAGTAGCGGCGGCGGCAGCGCCGAAGCGCGGGCACGCGCGCGTTGTGTGGGTGGCGGTGCGTGCGCCGTTCGTTTGGCTCGTGCCGCGAGACGCGTGGACCTCGCGGACGACGCTGGGCGTCGCGGCGACCTCCCGACGAGGCCTTCATCACGCCTCGCCATCCCCTTCATCCTCATCAAAGAAACGCGCCGCCAAACCCGCCCGTGCCGCCGTCGAGCGCCACGCCCGCCGACCGCAGCACGTCGTCCGACAGGGGAAGGGCGGCGGTGGACGCGCGCCCGGCGGCCGCCAGGTCGGCGCCCGGGCCCGCGAGGGCGCCCGGGTTGGTGCGGCGGCGGCCGCCGCGGTCGGACCGCGGCGTGCCCGCCGACGACGGCCGGCCGTCGCCGCGGGGCGAGGCCATGAGGGCGGCGGCCAGGCCGGACAGGCCGCGCAGCAGGCCCGCGGGGGCGCCGGTCAGGAGGGCGGGCACACCGCCGTCGAGCGAGCCGGCCGGTGGGAGCGTCGGCGCCCCTACCACCCCTCCACTCAACCCATCAGGCCCCGCCTCCCCCCCCAGCTCGGCCACCCGGCGCGACAGCTCCAGGTTGGAGGCCGCGGCCGACCGCCACAGGGCTTGCCAGCGGCGCGCGTCGTCCGCCGCGGCCGCTGCGGCGGCCTGCGCGTCGCCGACCACGGCCATCAGCTTGGCCCGCTCATCCCGCAGCGTGCGGTGCTGGTTCTTCGCAATGTTCCACTCCTCCTGCCGCTTGAGCCGCATGCGGCGCGCGGACTCGCGGTTGGTGATGCGGCGCTTCATGCGCCGAATCTCGGCCTGCGTGTACGGCCGCCCCGCCGCGTCCTTGGTCTCCACCGTGACGCGGCGCCGGGTGCGTTTCTCGCCGGATTTGAGGTCGTCGTCGGACGCGAACGGGTCGAATTCAAAGGGGTCGTGGTCGTCGGCGGTGAGCCCGAACGAATCGAGCGTGGCCGACGACGGCGTCGCGGCCGCGGACCGGTCGGCCGGCGACCGACCGCCCTGCGGCGCCCGCGCCGCCCGCCTCGACAGCGACCGCGCGCCCGCGGGCGTCGCGGGCGTAGCGGCGGCCGACCCGCGCGCGCGCGCCGCGGGCGCGCGAGCGCGCCGCGGGCGGCCGCTGCCCTGGCCGTCCCGGGGGGAGGCAGGGGCGGAGGGCAGGTCGTGCTGCTTGGAGTCGTCGGAGCAGGCGGAGCCGGTGGGGGCGTGGGCCTAGAGAGGGGGTGGAGGCGGGGTGGTTGGTCGCCGCGGCCGGCGACCCAGCCGCGCCTGCCGCCCCCCGACGCCGCGCCCTCTAATCCAGTACGATGCGCACGCCTCATGCCGCCTCATTGGCGGGCTCGGGTCGGCCTGGCGAGCCCCCGCCGCCTCTCCACCCCTCCAATGCATCCCCAACCACCGTGCTCACCCCGCCCAGCCGCGACGGCGGCAGCTTGACCCGCAGGCGGGACGGAATGGCCAACTGAGCCGCCATGTCCTGTAGGGCAAGGGAGCGGGAGGTCGGAAGCGGCCGGCATGGAGGGCGCGGCGCGGCAGATCTCGCGGCGGGCCCGCGCCCCCATTCCCCCCTCTCCTTTCTCACCACGCCCGCGCCGAAGCCGGTGCCGTCATCAGACCCCCCGCCAAACAGGAAGCCAAAGTCGCCGGAGCCGCCGGCGCCCGCGGCGAGGTCGCCGAAACCGAGCGGCTCGTAGCCGAGGCCGTCCTTGGCCGCGGGGGCGGGCGCGGTGGCGCGCCGCGCGTCCTGCATTGCAAGGGGCGCGCGCGGGGCGGGGTGGGAGGGAGGTTGGTTAGGGAAGTCCCGGGGCGGTTCTGAAGAGCGCGCAGCGGCGGCAGCGACCAGACCGGCGCCGATGCGGGCCGCGCGCGCGCGCCCTCAGCGGCCGCCGCCCCTCTTCCCGCGGCGCCCGCCCGTCCCACGCCTCCGCTCTCCTGCGGCGACCAAGGCCGACGGCCTGCGCGCGCGCCCGTGGACGGGCGCGCCGCCCGAGGCGGCCGCGCTCGCCGCCCTGCTCGCGCGCACGGGGGCGCTGCCGCACGGGCCGGTGGATGAGGAGACCGCGATTTGGGTGGGAGGAGAGGGAGGCGAGGGAGAGACTGGAGTGGGGCGGACTGCGCCCGCCGCGCCCGCCTCGACCCTCTCGCCCCCTGGTCCACAGTTTCTGCGCGACCGCAACCTGGACGTCGACGCCGCGGTCAATAAACTGGCCCGCTACCTGGCCTGGCGCGCGGACGTGCGCCCGCACGAGCTGACCGCGGACGACGTCGCGGCCGAAGCCGCGACCGGCAAGGCGTACCTCCACCCGTTCCCCGACGCGGCCGGCCGCCCCGCGGTCGTCATCCGGTGCGCCAAGCACGTCATAGGGGCCGCCCCGCTGCGCAAATCGGTGGAGCTGGCGTCCACGGTGCTGGACGCCGCCGTCGCGTCCCTCCCGCCAGACTCGGAAACCCTCGTCGGCATCTTCGACCTGCGCGGCTTCGGCCCCCGCAACGCCGACCTCGCGTTTGCCAGGTTTTTGGTCGACGCCTGCTTTCTCTACTACCCGCGGCGCCTCGGCGCCGTCCTCTTTGTCGACGCGCCGTGGGCGTTCAAGCCGGTGTGGGCCGTTGTGCGCCCTTTGCTCAAGAAATATGCGGCGCTCGTCGCGTTTGTGAGCGCGGACGACGTGGTGGCAAGCTTCAAGCCGGGCGAGGCGCCTGCGGATTTCGCGCGGTCCAAGCTGTGACCGGGGAGGCGGGGGAGGGAGGCGCGCCCGCTCTCGCCGCGGTGTGTTGCACGCCCGCGTGCAAACCCACACCGCGGCCCCACGTTCCCTTGCCCCCTCCTCATCAAGTCGCGGGCGCGCGCGCCGCCGCGCCGCCAAACAGGCTCACCCGCCCCCCCGCGGGCCCCGGCGTGCCCGCCAACCCCAGTCCAAACGCGGACGATAGCTCGGCCGCCACCGCGCGCCGGGTGCGGTTGCTGGCCTCGAGCTGGGCCGACAGGCCGGCGAGGTCGGCCCGCGCCGACCGCGCGTCGGCCTCGGCCGCGGCGCGCGCGCGCCGCTCGGCGTCCAGGGCGGCTTCGGTCGCTTTCCGGGAGGCCGAGGGGGGGCGGAAGATGGTGGCGGAGGCGTCGGGGGTGGGGGCCGGGGGGGACGCGCGCGCGGCGCGGCGGCCCGCGGCCCAGGAGGCGGCCGCGCCAATGACGGCGCCCGCCAGGACGGCCTGTGTGCGTGGTGGGGTGCCACCAAGGGCGGTGTGCGGGTGAGAAAAGAGCGCGGGGCCCCGCACGCTCGCGCGCCGCATCCCCGCGCGCCCCGCCTCCACCACGCACCGCCACCAATTGGGTCACTCCCACCCTCCAAAGCGCCACCGGAGGCGCCTCGCGCTCGCGAAGCAGGGACCAGCCGGCAACGGGCGGCGGGACGGGCGCCGGCGTGGCACGGAATGCGAGCGCGGCGGCGACGGCGGCAGCCAGGACGGCGGCCGCCGCCAGCAACATCTGCGGCGCCGACGTCATCTCCGCTGATTGAGCTGGCGCGGCGGGGCGCCGGCGGGGAGGCATCCCGGCGAGCGAGAGAGTGTGCGCCCGTAGCGCTCGACCCGCCACCCCCACACCTCGCCGCGCGGCCCCCGCCGCCATGAGCGCCCTGCTGGCGCCCGCCACGGTCCTGACCTGGCTTGGCGCTGCGCTTGGGGCCGACCCCGCGGCGCGCGCCGCGGCGGAACGCGAGCTGCAGGCCGCCGAGGAGGCCGCGGCGCCTGGCTTTGTGGAGAGCCTGCTGGATGTTGTGGACGCGGTGGCGGATGTGGCAGAGGTGGGGGAGATTGGTGTGGGGGGGGGGGGGGCGGGCCATTGGGCGGCGACCGCAGCGTGCGGGCGCGGCCGGCTCGCCGGCCGCGTGCGGCACAGCGATCGCCGCAGTGTTTCCGTCCAATTGGGGGCGGGGCGAAGCCACGCGGCGCCCGCCTCACCCCCGCTTCCGGAGCCAGACGCCGACCCCGCGGCTTCCCTCGTCCCTTCACAGCCTGCCCGCCTGCTCGCCGCCGTGCTCCTCAAAAACCTGGCGGGCGAGTCGCCCACCAAGACGCTGTCCAGCCGGGAGTGGTTGCGCGTGCCGGGCGGGGAGCGGGCGGCGGCGCGCGCGCGCCTGGTCCCTGCGCTCTTGGCCGACCCGTCCCGCCGCGTCGCGGCCGCGCTCGCGCTCGCCGTCGCCAACATCGCGCGCTTTGACTTTCCCGCGGCGTGGCCGGGGCTGCTCGCGGAGCTGGCGGCGGCGTCGGCGTGGGCGTCCGGGCGGCCGCCGACCGCGCAGGCCGCCGCGCTGCTCGGCCTGAAGCGCGTCCTGGCAGCGCTGAGAGGCCGCCGTTTGGTCCTCGACCCCCGCTTCCTGGGCGTCCCCGGCGCCGGCCTGGACCTGCGCGCGCTCGCGCGCGCGGCGGCCGACGAGCGGTCGGCGGTCGCGACCGCCGTCGGCGCCACAGTCGCGCCCCTGACCGCCGAGTGGTCGGCCCACCTGCGCGCCGCGCTCGACCCGACGACGCCCGATGCGGACGCGGCCGGGCGGGGCGCGCTGGCGGCGCGGTGCCTGCACGCGCTGCGCGGCGCGGCGCGCTGCCTCCCCGACTGGCCCGCGTCCAACGCCGCGCCGGCGCTGGAAGCCATGTGCGACGCGTTGCTCTCTTCGGGCGCCGCCCTGGCCGACGCCGGCGCGGTGGGCGCGGAACCGCCCGGCGCGCGCGGCCCCGCGCTCGCGCGCTGCGCCGAGCGCGGCGTCCAGGTCGCGACGGCGTGCCTGGAGCGCGCCCCCCTGGATCTCGCGCCCGCCGTCCCCCGCTTCTTGCCCCTGTACGGGCGCGCCCTGCTGGCCGGCGCGGGCGTCCCGCCCGAGCGCGCGCGCGCCAAGGCGCGCGTCGCGCTCACCCGCTTCCTGGCGCGCGCCCTGCTCACGCCCCAGTATAGGTCTGATTGGCTGGAGGCTGCCACGACCGCGGCGCGCACTCCGGCGGCCCGGGAAAAAGCCGCCGCCGCCGCCGCGGCCGCGACCCCCGCCGTCGCCGCCCTGGACGACCTCGCCGGCGGCCCCGGCGTGCGCGGCACACTGGCCGCCCTCGTCTCGGCCTACGTCGCGCTGTCGCCGGGGGAGGCGGCCGAGTGGGAGGCGGACCCGGAGGGTTACGTGTTGGCGGCCGACGCGGATGCGTCGCCCGACGCCGACGCGCCGCGCCCGTGCGCGCTGGCGTTGGTGGCGTGTTTGGTGGACAGGGGTGGTGGCGCGGCCGCGGACGCCCTCCTCGACCTGGCCAAAGCCGCCGCCGCCGCGCCGGCCTCGGACGCCGCCTCCCTCCTCCTGCGCGAAGCCGTCTACCGCGCCCTGGGCGAGTGCGGCGCCCAGCCCGACCTGGCCGACCGCGTGGATGCGGGGGCGTGGTGGCGCGGCGAGCTGCGGGGTCTCCTCGCCGCACGGCCGCCCTCCCCCGCGCCCAGCCCCGCCCTTTCCTTTGCCGCGCGCGCTCTGACCGCGCGCGCCGCCTGGATCGCGGGCGTGTCGGCGTCGCGGCTGCCGGCCGAGGACTGGGGGGACGTGCTGGATGCCCTGACCTCCCTGCTCTCCGCCCCCGACCTGGTCGTCGCCCTCTCCGCCGCCGCCGCCCTGGGTGCCGCCCTGGGCGACGCCATCGACGACCTGGACGCCGACGCTGCCGGCGCGCCCGGGGACGGGGGCGCGGGCGAGCGCGCGCGCGCGGTCGCGCCGCGCGCGCGCAGGGCGGTTGCCGGGCTCGTCGCCCTCCTCCCGCGCGTCGTCGACGACGAGTCGGCGGTGCGGCTGCTGGGTGCCGTCTCCGCCGTCTTTGAGCTGGCCGGCCCCGCCGCAGCCACCTGCCTGCCCGACCTGGCCGCCGCCCTCCCCCCCGTCTGGGCGCGCGCCGCCGACGCCGCCACTGGCGGCGGCGCCGGCCCCGGCGCCGCCGCCCGCCTGCACGCCGCCCTGCTCGCCGTGCTCACGCACGTGCTGCGCCGCCTCGGGCGGGCCGCGCTCGCGTCGCCCGCGCTGCCGGCGGTGCTCTGGCCCTTGCTCGAAGCCACGACCGACCCGTCCCACCCCGAGGCCGACTCGTTGCGCGACGACGGCCTGCGCCTACTGCGCGCCGCGCTGGGCGCGGGCGACGGCGTGCCGGAGAGCGCGGCGGCGTTGCTGCCGCGCGCGGTCGCGCTCGCGGCGGCGCCCGGGTCGGGCGACCGCCGGCCCGCGCTCGGGCTGCTGGAAGCGGCTGTGTACCTTGGGGGGTGTGCCTGCCTGGGCGGGTGTGCGCAGGGCGCGGCAGACGCGGTGGCGACCGCCGCGGCCGACGCGGTCGCCGCCGCCGCGGCCGACGACGCGCCCCCCCGAGACGGCCCTCCCACCCCACCCCCGCCTCCATCCGCTGCCCGCCCTCCTCCTGGCCGTCAATCCGCTGCTGTACGCGCCGCGGCCCGCGCGCGCAAAGCGGCCGACGACGCGGGCGCCGCGCGCGACGCGGCGGCCGCGCTCGGCCTCGCGGGCGCCATGCTCCAAACGGACGCCGGCGCTGCCGCCGCTCTGGAGCCCGCGCTCAAGGCGGCGGCGGCCCTGCTCGCGCCCCCGCCGCGCGCCGCGCGCGCCCCGGCGCTGCTCGCAGACGCTGCAGCAGCAGCCCTCGCCCGCGCCCTCGCCCCCGCCCCGGCCGCCCTGGCCGCCCTCGCCCCCCCGGGCGACGACGGCGGGCGCCTGCTCGACGGCTGGCTGCGCGCCGCGGCGTCGGCCCCCCTCGAGGAAGTGCTCGGCCTCCCCCCCGCCCTTGCCGCCGGCCGCGCCCGGCGCGCCGGCGCGGCAGCCGCGCTGGCGTCGATCGCGGTGGCCGGGCCGCCGCCGCCGCTCGCAGGCGACGTGCGGCGCTCGGCGCGCGTGCTCGCCCTGATCGCCGCCGCCGCCGATGAAGCCCCCGCCCTGGCCGAGGACAATGCGGAATTGGATGCCGCCGTCGCGGAAGCCGCGGACGCGGCGGCCGGGTGGGGCGTCGGGCCTCCACCCCCCGACACCGGCACCGCCGAGCCCGACTCGGTCTTCCGCGCCCGCGTCGCGGCCGCCGCGCGCGACCCGCTGCGCCGGCGGGACACGGGCGCCGACTTTGCGGCGGCGGCACGGGCGCTGGGAGGGGGGGGCCGGCGGGACGCGCTGCTCGCCGCGGCGGCCGACGTGGGGGGGGGCGCGCTCGCCGACCGGGTGCGGGCGGCCATTGGGGGGTAGGAAGGGGTGGCGCGGGGTGGCATTGTTTTGGGCCTGCTGCAAGTCACTGAAACGGAGAGCGGGGGGGAGCAGGGGGAGCAGGGTGGGCTCGCAGCGGCGTGGCCGTGTCGCAGGCCGACACCGTCGGCTCTCCCCACAACGCGCCCGCAGCCCGCCCGCGCCCCCCCGTCACCACCATGGCGGTTCGATCCTGGTGCGCGCTCGTCGCGCTCGCGGCGTCCGCCGCGGCCGCGGCGCCCGCCTCGGGCGCCGGCCGGCACCTGGCCGCGCCTGCGGGCGGCTCCCTGACGGCCCGGCCCTCGGTGAGCGGGTGGAGGGCGATGCGGAGGCGTCGTTGGGCGGCCAATCGGGGGTGTCGCGGCCGGCGCTGGCGCCGGGGCGGCGCTGGCGCCGGGGCGGCGCGGGCGCCCATCGGCGCGCCCGCGTCCTTCCCCGCCGTCGGACGACGCCCGCGCTGCCGACGCCGTGGTCCCTACACTCGACCCGCTCGTTTGCTGGGGGCGCGGGCGGCCCCGAGGCAGTCCTGCGGGCAAGGCAGAGCGCGGAGAACCTCCCGCGCGCACGCGCCCACCCCCTTTTACCTTTTACCTTCAGCACGCCCGCCTGCTCAAGGACAAGGAGGGCGGCGACGGCGGCGACGACGACAAGCGCAAGCGCCAGTCCAACCGCGCGGCGGCCGCCGCCGCGGCGCCCGCAGCCGACTGTGGCGGCGGGGCCGCGGGCTACGCGTCCTGCGCGCCCCTGGGAGGCGGCATGCGCCTGTCCTGGAACTTGACCGCGCCGGCCAACGGCCCGCCCGAGCTGGTGGGCGCGCTCGAGAGCGGCAAAGGGGGGTACGCGTCGTTTGCGTTTCCGGAGAAGCCGGGGCGCATGGTGGGCGCGCGCGCGCTCATCCTGCGCGAGTGTGCCGAGTGTGCCACCGGTGAGGAGGAGAGAGGAACGGGGGCGCGCGCGAGGCGAGCGACGCCGCGGCGCGCACCCCCCGTCCCACCACCCCACTTCTCCTCCTCCTTCTCCAGGCGCCGCACTCGAGGCCTACATGCTCAACGGCAAGACGGGCGCCCTCGTCAACAAAGACCCCGCCGCGCTGGCCCTGTCGCGCGCGTCCGCGCGGCGCACGCCCGACGGCGGCCTCGCCGCCGACTTTGCAGTCGCGTTGCCCCCTGCCGCCGCCTCCAACCCGGCCGCCGTCGACTACATCGTTGCCACCGGGCCGCTCAAGCCGGACGGCGCGTCCCCGGGCTTCCACCCGTGGTACGAGAGCGGCCTCCTCTCGCTGCCCCCGCTCGCGCCCGCCGCGCCGCCCGCCGCCGCGCCCGCCCCCCCCGCCTGCGCGAACGCGGCCGGCGCGCCGTATGACGCGTGCCGGGAGCTGGCGGCGGGCGTCAAAATCTATTGGAACGCGAGCGCGGCGACGAAGGCGCCGCCCCCGGGCCGCCGCCTGGCCAAGGCCGCGACGCCCCCGACCCTCTCCGGCACGCTGGAAACCGCGTCCGACGGGTACGCCTCGTTCGGCTTCCCCGCGACCCCCGGGCGCATGGTCGGCGCCAAGGTGCTCGTCCTGCGCGACTGCGCCGGCCGCCCCGGGTGCCCGCCCTCGGGCGCGTCCCTGATCCCCTACTCGCTCAACGGCAAGCGGGGGGCGGAGGTGGTGCCGGACGACGGCGCGCTGACGCTGGTGTCGTCGTCCGCGCGCAAGGGCGCGAGCGGCGGCCTCGCCGCCGACTTTGTCGTCGCCCTCCCCCCCGCCGCCGCGTCCAACCCGGGCGCCGTCGACTACATCACCGCGGTCGGGCCCCTGAAGCCGTCGGGCGACATTGCCATCCACTCCTCAACCGGCGACGGCTTCCTCGACCTGACAGCCGCGGACCGCGCCGCCGGCGCCGGCGGCGTCGTCGGCGTGACCAACGACGCGGGCGTCGGCGAGCGCGGGCTGCGGCCCAAGCTCATTTCGCGCGAGGCCAAGCACAGGCTGCGCGCGGCGCACGGCATTCTGATGGCCGCCGCCTGGGCCGGCCTCGCCCCCCTCGGCGTCGCCACCGCCGTGGCGCTGCGCGACGAGCGCGGGCGCTGGTTTGGCGTGCACCGCGGGCTGCTGGCGGCGGCGCTCGGCGTCTCGCTCGTCGGCCTGGTCCTCGGCGGGGTCGCCCAAGTCGCCGAAGGGACGCCCGACGAGGCGTCCCTCGTCGCCCACATCGCCGTGGGCGCCATCGGGCTCGCGCTCGCGGCGGGCCAGGGCGTGGAGGGCGCGATGCGGCCCGCGCTCGGCGCGAAGGTCCGCCCCGCGTGGTCACGCGCGCACCGCGGCGGCGGCTACCTGACCGCCGCCCTGACGCTCGCCAACCTCGTCCTGGGCTGCGTCGTGTCCGGCGTGCACGTGGGGCTGACGTGCGCGGCGGCCCTGGTGCCGGCCGCGATATATCTGTTGGCCGCCGCGTCGGCCTGGTCCAAGGCGCGCGGCGGGCGCGGCTTTGAGTCGCTCGCCGGCGGCTCGTCCCGCGCCGTGAGCAAGGCGGGCAAGTCGGCGGGCGCGGGGTCGGCCGCGTCGGGTTCGGGCGTGGAGCTCGCGAAGAGCGGCGCGTGAAGGGGGGAGGGAGAGGCGCGCGTCCCGCCGCCCGGCCCGCTTTCTTTTCCCCTTTTGAAGATGACACCAATTCTTTGACAGCGGCCCACACGGCGGCCCGTCACCCATCCCCTCCCCACACGGCAGCCCGTCACCCATCCCCTCCCTCTCCCAACTGCGCCGCGAGCCGGACATCCGCCAGCTCGGCCGCCGCCCACCGCCCGTCGAACGCCATGTCGTGCCAGTAGTTGACGGAGACGCAGGGCTCGCCCGGCGCCGGCCCCGCCTGGGTGACGCAGTGCCAGGTGAGCGGGGGGAGGTAGAGCCCGTCGCCCGCGCGCACGGCGACGCTCACCGGCCCCGGCAGGCCCGCGCCGGCGGGGCCGTATAGGTCGGGGAAGGCGGCCGGGTCGGCGTCGATGCCGGGGACGGCGTGCGGGGGGGGTGGCGGCGCGCCCGCCCAGCGCACGCGGCGCGGCGGGTCGTCGCAGGCGGGGACCCACGCGCCGCCCGCGCCCCGCCCCCACGTCGCCGCGGGCCGCTGCGCCAGGGCCAGGCGCCAGCCGTCGCCGGGCGGGAGCAGGTGAAACGTCTTGGTGCCGGAGAGCACGACGGCCTTGAGGGAGGAGGGGG